>Ga0180436_10000933_pt1 | contig 29286 bp, 21 predicted proteins | sample SS_ome_2_FD_132434 | JGI IMG/M metagenome (GOLD analysis project Ga0180436, IMG submission 132434) | Hypersaline lake sediment archaeal communities from the Salton Sea, California, USA - SS_3_S_2 metaG | ecosystem: Environmental > Aquatic > Non-marine Saline and Alkaline > Hypersaline >... | reverse complement strand
TGTGTGCATCGGTGAATCGCATGCCTTCGGAAGCTATCCGGTCGATGTGCTGGGTCTTCCAGGCCGCTTGCTCATTCATGGCCGAAACATCACCGTAGCCAAGGTCGTCGGCCAGGATATAGATGATATTGGGATTTTTGGGTTGGGACTCCTTCTGGCATCCTGTGGCAAGGAAAAGAGCAAGGATGGCGAATACTGTAGTAATAGGGGTGAGTTTGCTTTGCATATTGATTTGTTTATTTGATGTACCGGATTTCCCGTTTACCGTCCTTTATCCTGACTAAGACTGGCTGACCCTGCCTGTTTCCCAGTTTGTCAAAACGTACTGGGCCTGTCAGGCCTTCATGAATTTCGGTATCCATAAGATAGTTTTTTATGTCTTCCCTGTTTGTTCCCACCTTAGATATGGCCTGAATGACCAGATTCATGCCGTCTGAGACAAATGCTCCCCGATCCCTGCCGAAAAGAGGCTCGCTTCCCAACCATACAGGGCCTGCAGAGACCAGGTACATTCCTTCAAAGGAATCCAGGATCCGGTGTCTGCCCGATGCACCCATGGTGAAATGTAAGGTTCCATATAGATGCAGCGAGGGTAAAGCTTCTTCGAGAGAGTTTAAAAAGCCCACCTCGTTCTTTAAATCGAAGGGAAGAACCAAATGTTTAATACCCTGGGTGTGTATCTGCTCAATAACCTTATGGTGATCAAAGGAGGATGAATTTAATTGGATAAGCTCCGGGTCACTACCCAGTTCCCGCCTTCCGGCTTTATTGAAGCTGCTTACCATATATTGTGTGTCGTAGCTGTCGTTGGACAGGATTCCTGTCTTTCCTCCTCCGTTTTCAAGGATAATCTCCAGGATGGCTTCAGCCTGCTGATTATCGTTGGGAACGACCCTGAAGAACCAGGGGACATATGCCTGGGTGAGGGTGGGTTCGGTGGCGTAGCATTCGATATAGGCCAGGTGTGATTTGGCAGCTACCTGCTCGGCCAGGTGAGCATTCCGGCCATCCAAAGATCCAATAATAGCAACCGCCTGGTCATCGTAGACCATGGCAACCGATTCTTTGGATCCTGTGCCCCAAAGTCCCTCAGTGCTTCGGATTACCAGTTCAAATTCCCGGTTCTGGTAGCCGCCCAGTTTGTTGGCTTTTTCCACCGACTGTCTGGCAGCCAGGATAGCCCACCGGGCACTGGAATCAGGTACCAGCAGTCCAATAACTATGTTTGATTTCTGAGCCCCGTTCTGGGAAAATACATGCCTAGGCAAAAGAAGTGCCAGCAAGATCAATAAAGAGAAACACCGGCCCATAGCAAGCAGGTTTAAAGCTTGTGTATGCTGCGTCCCACTGCAGCTGCTATTTTTTCAAGGTCTGTCATCAGGGTGGCAAATTGCTCAGGAAAAAGGGATTGGGAGCCGTCGCAAAGTGCTTCTTCGGGATGATGATGTACTTCCATTAACAATCCGTCCGCTCCGGCTGCTATGGAGGCCTTGGCCATGGTGGGTACGAGGTCACGCAATCCGGTTCCGTGACTGGGATCCACAATTACTGGCAGATGGGTCCTTTCTTTAAGAATGGGTATGGCGTTCAAATCGAGGGTATAGCGGGTGGAGGTTTCGAAGGTCCGTATGCCCCTTTCACACAGAATGATGTTGGGATTTCCATGGGAGAGTACATATTCCGCAGCATGGAGGTATTCATCGATGGTGGCCATCATGCCCCGCTTCAGAAGGATGGGCATGGAAGAGTTTCCGGCTTCTTTGAGGAGAGGAAAATTCTGCATATTCCTGGACCCGATTTGCAGCATATCTGCATATCGTGCCACAGTTTCTACCTGCCGGGTATCCATAACTTCAGAAACAACTGCCAGCCCGGTTGCCTCCCTGGCTCGTGCCAGCATCTCCAGTCCCTCAACTCCCAGTCCCTGGAAAGAATAGGGAGAAGTACGAGGTTTGAAGGCCCCGCCTCTTAAAAGAGTAGCCCCGGCCGAAGATACCAGTCTGGCTGTTTCTGCCAGCTGCTCCTCACTTTCTACCGCACAGGGTCCGGCCATCACAACAATGGCCTCTCCGCCCACTTCCACACCATTGACCTTCACCAGGGTTCCTTCCGGTCTGGCACTCCTGCTTACCAGGTCAGGATCCTTGCTACCCGATGTAACATCAACGTTACACGAATCTGTTTCCATCTCTCTTCAAGTTTTTCAAACGCGCCTTACTCATATTTCCAGACGGCAGGGGAGAAGACAAAATCCCCGTCCTTGATTTCGGCCATAAATATACGACCAATATCGTTCCATGTGGCATCAAAGATGATTTCTCCTGTGATCCCATTGTATTTTTTTAGTCCCACCAGTTCGTCTCTGATAAGTGCCTTATTCAGTCCTACCTTGTTTATGGCATCAATCACCATATTCATTCCGTCGTAGGAATGAGCAGCAAACACATCGGGCTCCTGACCAAAACGAGCCTTGTAATTCTTCTGAAAAGTCTTTAGTTCCGGTATGTTTGCTTCGGGATTGTACTGGCAGGTGGTCATCACACCATTGGCGTTCTTGCCTGCTGTTTCAACAAACAGGGGATTTACTCCTCTGTCGGAGACAAACACTGGGTAATCCATTCCCAGTTCCCTCATGCGGTTCAGGATCAGTCCCATTTCCAGGGCATTTCCCCAGAGGACCACCGCATCGGGATTGGAGTTTTCCATGCGTTCAAGCTGGGCATCGAAATCGGTTTCTCCATCCTCGTAGCGGACCTCCAGCACAATAGGATTTCCTACTCGTAAGGCAGCATCACGGAATTCCATTACACCTACCCGGCCATAACGATTATTGGCTCTGAGAACAGCCACCCGCTTCAGTCCTTTTTCCTTGTAGATGTGTTCTACCAGCGCATAAGAGCTCTGGCGGTCATCAGCAATGCAACGAACCACCCAGGGAATATTGGTTTCGGTAAAGGTGGGATCCGGATCGCTGGTATTCATCCAGGGTATTTCCAGTTTCAGGGCGACCCTGATGCCCACGTGGGAATTGATGTCGTCGATGGTTCCCAGTATGGCCCAGACTCCTTCATCGCCCATCTTTACAATTTCATTGGCGGCAGCACCCCATAGTCCCACATCGTTATGAGCCAGGATTTTGAAAGGTGTGCCTTTATAACCTCCACGGGCATTGGCTTCTTCCATGGCCAGGGTGGCTCCCTGAAGAAGCTGAATACCCTGCGGTACAAGAACATTCCCTTCGAGGGGAGCCAGTACCCCTATGCGAACTTCTTTCAGTCCTTTGGGCTCGGGCTTTTCACGTCCGGCTCCGGTAAAAGCCTGTTCTTCCAGGAAGTGCTTTTTATAGGCTTCCTGATAATTTCCATAGGGAACCTGTTTATCGGGTGTGTTCCCATAGTTCTTATCCTCTTTCTCCTGGTATTGTGCTTCTGCGGATTGTGTCTGGAGCATAAAATATCCAGCTATCCCGATCAGCAATCCAAGGTGTACTTGTTTCAGAATCTTCATCTTGACTAAGGTTTTAACTCCCTGTTTTTCTGGCTGTAAATTAGTTAATCCGGGTGCCACGGCTCAAACCATAGGAGGTTGCTACCCAGATATCATCTCCCTGGAAATCCACTCCGATGGTGAATTCATGGGCAATGCCGGTGGCATCATTTTTAACGGTGGTTTCACCATCCTTATAATAAACACGCTTGCCACCACTTCCGTTCTTCTTATAAGTGATCCACACTTCACCGTTGAAGGTGCTTAGCCCTTCGTCGGTGCACATAAATCCCACATCACCATTGGCTTTGATAAAGTTAATGAAATTGCTTGACAGCCCACTGTCGTGGTCAAAGTAACCATTCCACTGATTGCCGTCGTAACGGCTCATACCGAAGTAGGTGGCTACCCAGAGAATCCCGTTGGCATGGGAAACGGCCGTGGTGATGTCGTGAACCACTCCATCGTCGGGAAACAGGTCGATTTCCATCTCCCCATCGGGATCCGTATAATCCCGGAAATTGCCGGTCTCCTTCTGGTATTCTATGACGCCGCCTCCCCAGGCAGCAATAAAAATTTTGTTATCCCCGGCGCATACACTATAAGTCCAGGGTTCATGCATGGGTGCATTGCGTTCCGTGTATATGGCCCATTCCTCCTTATAGGTGTCGTAGTGCCCGGCTCCGCCTCCTGTGGCACACCACACGTCTTTCCCGTCACATACCACTGTATAGATCACATCGTTGGGCAATCCGCTGTTAAGCTGGTCGAAGGTTTCAAATTTGCCGGCAGAGTAGCGGTTCATTCCTCCCAGGGTTCCAATCCAGACATCTCCGGTCAGCTCGCTCACATCCACAGACAACACGCCGTTATGTGCCAGGCCGTCTTCCTTGGTATAGGTCTTAAAGGTCTCGTTTTCGTATAAGACCAGTCCGTGACTGGTGCCAATCCATACGCGGTCTCCATCGGCTCTTACACAGTAAATCTTATTTGCCGGCAGACCATCTTTGGTGGTATAAGTCTTCCAATTCCCGTATTCCGGCATGGTCTTGTTTTTACTTTCCGGCTCGGTGGCCAGTAACAGTGTCGGAAGCACCATCATAAGTGCCAAAATAAGCGTCTGTTTTTTCATTTCTCTTTTTTCTTTTTTCCTATAGTGGCTTCATATACTTCTGCCTCCTCAATGTAATTATCTGCATCGCCAATGGACTTCAGATATTCCACCAGGTCGTTCAGCTGGTCTTTTCGCATATCGTTCGCCACGCCGTGTTCGTCGTGATCGTTGTATTTGGTCCAGATCTCCTCCAGGGTGGCTGCTTTACCGTCATGCAAATAAGGGGCCGATTCATATACATTGTTCAGCTGGGGAACATCAAATTTCATGGGATCGTCCGAATCGGCCAGAGTACCCACATCGGTCATCTGAAGGTTGGTGAAATTTGGCGGTGGGTGACAGGTATAGCAGCGGTTCGCTTCGGGTATTTCATTCCCAAAATTATCGAAATCGCGGTAAAATATTTCTTTACCCCTTTGCTGAGCTGCGCTTAGCTCCCCGTTAGGATTGTAGCGCAGGTTTGGGGGATTTTCAATGTCAGTTTCAATGAAAGCTACCAGGGCATCCAGATCCTGATGACTGAATGCTTCTGTACGGGTGAGGATGGTGGAAAAACGCATACCGTCCTGCTTGTAAATGGTCTGGTTTTTCCCATTCCACTTGTAGGGTGGAATATTTCCAATATCCCTGAGCGTTTGCACGTTAGCCAGGTTTCGCCCCATGTCCTTACCGGCCATATTGTATACCAGTCCGTCTTCATGAGCATCGGGGTGACAGGTATAGCATGCATACTGGTTCTGGAAGGTGTGGTCGGATTTATGAAAAACCTGTCTTCCACGACGTGCCACAGTACGACGCCTGGGTCCTTCCAGGTCTATGCTTTTTTCGGAGATCAGGGTGGAGGTGTTTATTACGGTAACCTTGTCATCCAGTCTCTCTGCCACATATAGTAATTTTCCATCGGGCGATAAGACCATTCCCTTGGGATTGGCACCGGTGGGAATCCTGGCCAACACAAACCTGCTGCTCAATCCCAGGTGGTTTGCATAATGTTCCAGCTCTTCGTCACTTACTTCGGCCAATATCTTCCTGACCTCGTCCAGGTCCAGGACTGAAATCATATTGACCCCCGACTGAGACACATAGGCCCTAAGGCCATCCGGCGATATGACTATATCGAAGGGGTCTGAATAATACTGGTTGGGTTCATCGGTGAGCAACTGGATCATTCTTCCGTTTTCCTTCCTGTCTATGATGCCGATACCCTGGGTCATCATCCAGCCCCGTTCAATCTGGACCGCCGGGATCAGGTTTTTCGGCCGAATGAGCGTGCTGATGGCCATATCTCCCGAAGGGGTGACGGCCACATTCTCCATGATGTATGCATCCTTAAATAGCTTTCTCTCAGTCACCCTTTGGTATTGAGTTCCGGCTACGGTCATTTCTGTCAGCGGAGAAGTCATATGAGGGACAGGGATGGAACGCCGGCTGCTGACAAATACTTCATCTCCTTCAGGCGACATGGCAATGGAAACGGGATTATTTCCAGCTTTCAGCCTTCGCCTCTCCTGTAGGGTCTCAAGATCGAAAACAGAAATGTTGGAGGAGTAAGAATTTACCACATAAAGATACTCACCTTCCGGACTGAGCACCATTCCGGCAGGACCGGAGCCGGTAGCAAGAGTGTCTATGATAAGGGAAGAATTCAGGTCGATCTGATAAATGTTGTCGGCCCACTGGTTGGTGATATAAGCCGACTGCCCGTCTTTGCTTAAGACCACTGAGTGTGGACGTTCACCCACTGCTATCTTCTCAAGCACTTTGTTTTCATGGGGATCTACCACCAGCAGCTGGTTGGATTCCTGTCCCACCACGTATAGTCGTTCGCCATCCTCAGAAATCTCCAGGTTGTAGGGGCTTATATAGGTTTCGTGCATCACCCTGGCTATGACGTTATCCTGCTGCGTGTATACATGGCATGACCAGCAGGTTATGGGATGGTCGTCCACCGCAGTTATATAATCCACATGAGCTCTAGCGGCCCGGTGACCTATAAGAAGTCCCACAGCCACCACCAGAACAATGGATCCTATTATTAGTATGGGTCTGAGTCGTATCATGTTGCTTCCTTCTCTTATTGACTAATTTCCTTCATCTTCGCAGATAATACTACGGGGTCTTCTTTTACAGCCATAGGCTGAAAATTCTTGGGGGCCAATTCAGGATCGGCGTGACAACCCACGCAAGCCCTGCGCTCGTTTGGCCGCAGATAGAACCAGTCGGAGGGTCCTCTGATAATTTCACCCTGCTCGTTCAGGCTCTCGATACGAAAGGGAATGTCAGCATCCAGTTTCAGATAGAAGCTACCATCATCCTTTACTTCCACGATGCCCAATTCGCTGTCCAGGGTCGAGACCCTGATCCTGTCGGCCAAGGTGTCGCCGGTAATTCCCGGGTGTACAGGCTGCTGGGAATGATTGATGTCCTGAGACATCAGGAGGGCTGTGGCATTTAAAGGATCTACCGCACTGGGAAGTATCCTGGGTCTTTCGGGCATGGAGGCTATCACGACCGGGTCTGTGAGGTGCTTATCTCCCTGGTAAAGCAGGACCGGCAGCTTTGCTGACTCCGGATCATATTGGTAGAGGCCAAAGAGTTCTACATCAGCGGGCTGGTAGCTCACCAGGCACTCATTATCCCGGGCCACCACCGAGGAAAAACTTCCTGCCAGCTGATCGGAAAGGTTCTCGAGACTGTGAAGGGGACGTTTGTGGGATACCCTTGCAAGCTGGCCATTATTTCCGGTAAAATAAATATACCCCTGGTCCGATTCACTTCCATCACTATCGGGGTAGAACTGAGTCCCTCCTTTGAAATATAATTCTGATTTGGTTCCATCGGGGCGCATAACCATCCACACAGGGGAGGTGTGATCCGGGTATTGGGTACTGCTGGTGTAGAGTACTCGTCCTTCTTTCAGCACGGATGTATATAGGTTGATGGATGGATCAAAAGTGATTCGTCTCAGTTCGCTTCCGTCCAAAGCACAGCGCCAGAGATCATATACTTTTTGGCCCTTCACAGAAGCTTCTCGACTGAATATCAGGCTTCCGTCTGGCAGGGCAGCAGGATGGAGGCAATCTTCACCCAGTTCCGTAACTCTTTCAGTCTTCCCTTTCTTGAGATCCATGACCCAAATCTGCCAGGGATCGTTTTCATTCTGCTTTCCCTGAAAACTCAGGTAGCGGCCTTCGTGATTCACTGTAGGAGAACAGGCGCTGTGAAATTCCTGGCTCAGTACTTTGTGTTCTTTTCCGGTATTATCCGGATCGATGAGTACAAGCCTGGCACCTTCATACATATCAGGCTCCCCGATAAGCTCAACGGCAACGATTTTGCCTTCGTGGGATGCGGAGCTGCATGACCACAGCAAGACAGTGGCAAATCCTGTGTAAATAACAAGGCTGAATACCCTTAGCCATTTAGCACTTCGCTTCATTCTCTTTCTCATTCTTCTGTTACGGTAAGAATCTGGTTCGCCTCAATATTTTCTACTCCCTGTATTTTCCCTGATGGCCATTTGATCTCAACGAAGTCCACCTTGCCGGCATCTTCGATTCCAAAGTGCATCCGGTGGTCATTCTGGCTTAGGTATCCGGTGGTGGATCTTCTGACGCCTACCTGTTGCTTTCCAGCTGCCGAAATGGTCACCAGTGCACCGATGGCATCCCTGTTGCTTTCAGTGCCCACCAGGTTGAAAGTGATCCAGTTCTTTTCATTGCCCTGGTTGTTGCGAAGGAAAACTCCGTAATCGTCCAGGTTCACAATGTAGGCATCCAGGTCGCCATCGTTGTCATAATCTCCAAAGCAGGCCCCTCTTCCCACCTTTTCTTCCTGAAAGTAGGCACCCAGTTGTACAGAAACATCTTCAAACTTTTCCCCATCCAGGTTTTCAAACAACTGATCTTCCTGACCGTAGAGATGTTTCAATTCGCCATTCACTTTGAAAAGGTCCACCTTACCGTCGTTGTTGTAGTCTATAAAGGATGAGGACCATCCCACATGCTGGGCAGCTGCTATGGAGATTCCCGATGGATAGCCCATATCCCTGAATACACCGCCTCCCTGGTTCCGGTAGAGGGAGCAGTAAGTATCGTCCGACATAAATACATCTATCAGTCCGTCTCCATTGTAATCAGCAAAGTCCACCGACATAGAGATGGTGGCCTCTCCAGCCTGGTTAAATGCCATCCCGGTCTGGGTGCCGTGGTCCACAAATCCTTTTCCTTCCAGGTTGTGATAGATGTTGTTCACCATGTGATCGTTTGCCACAAAAATGTCTACCCAGCCATCGCCGTCAAAATCAGCTGCTCCGATTCCCATGGCTCTTCCGTCGGGATTGGCAATGCCCATTTTATCCGTTACATCTTCAAATTTGCCATCGCCCAGGTTGTGGTAGAGCCTGTCGAGCTGGCCATCGTAGGCCATGGGACCGGGAAAGCCATCCGGAGCATAGAAGTAACCGTATTCCGGATCGTATTTGATGTAGTTACCCACATAGAGGTCGAGCAGACCATCGTTATCGTAATCAAACCATACGGCACCAACACTGCACTCATCGCCTTCCACTCCTGCACTTTCGCTGATATCTGTGAAAGTTCCGTCCCCATTGTTCAGATATAGGACATTGGGCCCGTAGTTGGTGATGTAGATCTCGGGATAACCGTCGTTGTTGATATCACCCACGGTCATTCCCATTCCATAACCTTCATGTCCCACTCCGGCTTTCTGTGTAAAGTTCTCGAAAGTTCCGTCACCCTTGTTCCTGAACAACTGGTTGGTATGCCTTTCTTCGTCATGATCCCCTTCACTCAAGCCTTCCGTATAGGAACCGTTGCTCATGTACAGATCCAGGTATCCGTCCTGATCATAGTCCAGGAATACGGCACCCCCACCCACGGTCTCCACCAGATTATCCAGGTGGTGGTCTCCTATGGAGTGTTTGAAATTTATGCCGTTTTCGGGCGATATGGTCTGGAAATAGTCCCCGTTGTTTTCAGGCAGGGATGCTGACTGATCCAAAGCTTTGCCTGTGGCTTTCTTTTCGGGTGACTGGCAGGCTGTGATAAATAATCCCAGCGCAAACAAGCATGCCAGAGCAATATATTTCATAGGTATGGTTTAGTTATAAGCAAACAAATATAATAAAGATGCGGGGTAGCTATTCTTATACGATTGAAAAAATGGGATCGTTTTAACTTAAATTAACACTGTATGTAGACTAGTCCACGATCCCATAACCCTGACGAAAGGTAAGGTATTGGTCCACCGAAGGACCGGGGTAGACCTCCCTGGTACCGTCCGACCACAGGATCTCGATCCGTTCTATATGGGGATCTTTGCCCAGACCTATGTGAAGTCTGGGATCGCTGTTAGAGAGGTAGGTGTTGGTCCATTGGTTCACGTACACAGCACTTTCTTTTTTCCGATGTACAAGTACTGTTGCCCCTATGGCCGAAGCTTGGCCCTCTCTGCCTTCCAGTGTAAGACCCAGCCAATGGTTTTTATTGTTGCAGTTGTTCTTAAGCAATACGGCCCTGGCCTTCAGATCCACATGCGAAATTATGAGATCCAGGTCCCCGTCGTTGTCATAGTCCCAGGTCGCTGCTGCACGTCCCGATCTCTTTTCACTGAAATAAGGACTTACCCTTTTACCCACATCCTGAAATTTACCTTCGCCATTGTTTTCCATCAGCAGAGGATATTGCAGAATAAGTTCTTCTCCGTTTCCGTTGGCTGCGAACAGATCCAGATCTCCGTCGTTGTCATAGTCAAAGAGGGCAGTTGCCCACTGACCAAGACCCCCAAAAGCAGCAGCAATTCCACTTTGTTCGGTAATATCCTCAAAAGTTCCCTGACCCTTATTGCGGTACAGGGCACCATACCTCAGATCGGGCACCAGGAGATCGATGAGACCGTCTCCGTCCACATCCCCAATGGCCCCGTGCATGGAACCGGTGGTTTGTCCGTGACTGTTTACAGCTACACCTATTTCCACGGCTACTTCGCTGAAGGATCCTTCATCGTTCCGGAACATAAAGTTTGCCTGATGGTCATTGCCCTGGAACATATCCAGGTCCCCGTCCCGGTCATAATCCCAAACGGTGATGCCCATGCACTTGGAATCGGGATAAAACATTCCCAGGGAGGCTGTTACATCCTTAAAAGTTCCATCAGCCTGCTGTTCATACATGAGAGAGGCCTGTCCGCGATATTCTGCTGGATGTGGCATCATGTCGGGATGGGTGGGGGAAACATACTCGGGATCAAAGGCAAGGAAGTTGCCCACAAAAGCGTCCAGTAGTCCGTCACGATTATAATCCCAGAAAGACACTCCTACGCTCCATTTCTCGTATCCGTTCAGGCTGTCGGGCCCCACCAGGCCCAGGTCCTCAGCCACATCCACAAAAGTTCCGTCGCCCTGGTTCAGGTAGAATCGGTTGGGACCGTAGTTAAGCAAATATAGGTCCAGATCCCCATCCAGGTCTATATCGATCGGTCCGGCAGCCATACTCCAATGTTGGTCATCCACTCCTGCCATTTCTCCAAGTTCTTCAAAAGTGCCGTCCCCGAGGTTACGGTAGAGTTGGTTGGGAGTGTTCTCAAACACCCGTCCCTCTTCATCGGATATTCCTTCCAGCCAGGTCCCGTTCATCATGTACAGGTCCATCCATCCGTCACCGTCATAGTCAAATACGGTTACCCCGGATCCACTGCTTTCCAGAATGTTTTCATAGGTATAATCTCCGAAATTGTAGAGGAAATCTATTCCTGCCTCAGCGGAAAACTCCTCAAAACTGGCAGCATTTCTCTGGCAGCCCAGACTGGATATTATAAAGATGGTACATAGCAGGCCCAGGCCTGTTCTGCTTCTTTTGTTCATTGCCATTTGATTTTGCGCAAATATAATCAAATGATTTCAGCGGAAATATAACGTCCATTTTTGTTATATTAGCCCCGACCAATCTGAGAAATCATGCCCGAAGCAGGATCTTCCCGAAGAGTTGAACTTCAGAGAAATGAGATAGAGGATATGCTGGGACGCGTCCCCGGATGGATCACCCGGAACGGCATCACTCTTTTTCTGATTTTACTTGCCCTTTTACTCTTTGGCAGCTGGGTATTCAAATACCCCGATACCAAGAAGGCCAGGATTGTGGTTACCTCTTTGAATCCCCCGGCAGACCTGAGGGCCAGGGCCACGGGTAAAATTGAAAGACTCTTCATCAGTGATAATGATAATGTCCAGCGAGGAGAGGTGCTGGCCATGCTGGAGAATCCGGCGGCCTTCGACGATGTAAGTCAACTGAAAGCCAGCCTGGCCTTTCTCGATTCCGTGGGCTTGGAAGAGATCACCGAGGAACTACCCGAATTGAATAATGCCAAATTGGGCAATTTACAATCAGACTATTCCATTTTCCTGAAAGTGTATCGCGATTACATGGAATTTGTGAGCATCGATTATCACCAGCGTAAAATACAAACTGCCAGGACCGAACTTGAGAAACAGCAAGAATATAGCGAAACTCTATCTGCAAGGGCTACCACTCAGCAGGAGGTCTATGATTTGGCCACTAATCAGTTCAACAGAGATTTCTCGCTTATTGAAGAGGGCGTTATTTCAGACTCTGACCTGGAGGAATCCAGGCAGGCGATGCTGGCTGAAAGTAATAAGCATCAGGAAATCCTGAGTTTTTTGGCCGAAAATAATATCAGCATTGCCCGAACCGAGAACCAGATTGTGGAACTGGAACTCAAACAGCAGGAAGAAAACTCAGGAATGATTACTGCCCTGGAAGAGGCCTACAACAACCTGAACGCCTCCATAACTTCGTGGGAACAGAATTATTTACTGGTGGCCCCGGTAAGCGGATCGGTAACCTTTACCAACTTCTGGAGCGAAAATCAGAACGTAAAGGCTGGCGAAAAGGTCATGACCATCATTCCGGCCGATGAGGGTTCTACCATAGGAAAGATCAGCCTGCCCCTGGAAGGAGCAGGCAAGGTAAAGATCGGTGACCAGGTAAATGTTCAGTTCGACAACTACCCTCACATGGAATTCGGCATGGTGAGGGGTTATGTAAGTGATATCTCCGAAGTGCCGGATGAAGGATTCTACACGGTGGAAGTGGAATTCCCAAAGGCATTGCGTACCTATTATGATTTTAACATTCCCTTTAGCCAGAACTTGCAGGGCAGTGCGGAAATCTACACCGATAAAAAACGAATGATCCAGAGGGTGTTGGATCCCATCCGCTCTGCCATCTCCAAACAGGCTGCAATGTGATCAACCGCAACACTCTGATATCTGTTTTAGTATTACTGGCCGGACTGCTTGCCGGATATTTTATTTTCCAATTGACACGGGCGTTGCCGGTTTTTAACCTGAATACCGAAAAGCCTGAATTTTGGTCAGATACTAAGCCAAGATCCTCCTCCTCCTTGCCCTTCCAGGGCTCCAGCCTGGAACTCAGTCATATGTACAGTAGTTCGGCGGAGAATTTCCAGGAAGTGCTGGATGCAGGGGTTCTGGATCTGAAGAGAATCAGTGCAAAAAGGGAATTACTTCTCAGTCACAGGGATACACTTACAGATACTGATGAAAGTCTGGACAGGCAAATCCGGGAACTGGAATATGGAATGGATCTGAACAGGCTGATGGATTACTACACACGCTATTTCATGCACTATTACAGGTGGATCGAAATGGGCGAGCAATCAGCTTCAGTAGCTTATAAACTGGCAATGGGTCAGTTCTGGGCCACTGTGGAGTTCCATCAAAGCAAATACGCAGAGAAGCCCCTTCCCGATGGGATCGACCTGAATGCTTTGATGGGTGGTACAGAGTTAACCAGACAGACCGATCGGGCTGTGAGGTGGGCGAAAGTAATTGTGGTGATCCTGCTTTTCCTGCTGGTTATGGGCATACCCCGATTCATCCGGGATCGTGGATATCGTAAATTTGCAGCCTCGCTCTATTTTGATTCCATTTTCAGACCCAATAAGGTCAGTGATATGAATTCCTGGCACAGTCTAAGCAGATTGGCTCTGGTGCTGATCCTGCTCTACCTCCTTGGAGCTGTGGTCCTGTCCTCCTTCAGTTCCTGGCTGCTAACTCTGGTGCTGGCTTCCCTGGGTCTGATACCTGTGATTTTTTTACTGATTATGGCCAAGAACAAGCGGAGATCTTCAGCTATATTGATCTCCCTCCTGGCTCCGGAGCTTCTGATTTTGCTTGCTGTACTGGGCGTAATGGCACTAAGGGGCCCCATGTTTTTCTGGTACCATATCTGGATTTCCGATCTGTTCAGAGCCATATTCCTGGCCATTTTTACAATGCTGGTCTTCCACAAATACCGTGTACACATCATGCTGGCGCGAAAATGGAGCCATAGAAACCGAAGGGGATCTGCCGCCATGGTAGTTATGGCTGCCGGTCTGCAAAGTATGGCAATCGGATTTTTGCTTCTGGGTTTGGGAAGGAAATCCGTGCTGCAGGTTTTAAACAGTGAAATATATCTCCTTCCTGAGTATGGTCCTGAGGCTCAGGGCTTTTTAAAATGGCTGGGTTTGGGACCAGCGTTTCCCAAATGGCTCCTTATATGCTCCGTTATTATATTGATTATTAGCTTTTTGGTCTTTCTGTTCAACCGGAAAGTACAGACTTCTGCATCCCATTCCACCCAGGCTTGATATTCCTGACTTTCTCCCTTTCCTTTTAGCCATATGTTTTATAACTTGCGGCTCGTTATTTTCCGCACACAACAATTGACTAAATATGTCCCGAATTCGCAATGGAATCTACATAGGTATCCCACTTTTACTAATGGCTGCCATTGTAGTGATCGTCTTCATACCCTTCAACAAGGATTCTTCAGCCAAAGGAGAGATCAGTATTGATTCTGTGGAGATAGGAAAGGTGGTGAATTCATTTTCCGGCGAAGGCATTGTGGAGCCTCAGAGCGAGGTGATCATCCTCAGCCCGGCATCCAGCATCATTAAGGAGATCCTGAAAGAAGCAGGCAGCCATGTAAATATGGGGGAACCCATCATAATACTGGATCCTACCCCCATACAAAACGAAATAGAAAACATTTACGATCAGTTGGAGGTAAAGCAGAACTCCCTGCGGAAAAACCAGCTGAATGCCAGGAGTTCCAAGGTGGATCTGGATTACAATGTACAGGTAAAGAACCTGCGTATTGCTTCCTTAAAATCCGAACTGGCCGACCAGGAGCAGCTTCTGGAAGTGGGAGGGATCTCTCCTGCCAAGTTCGAAAAAACCAAGCAGGAACTGGAACTGGCCGAACAGGACCTGGTGATGCTCAAAGAGAAAAACTCCATCAAACTGCAGCAATTGGAAGCCGATGAGGAAGGCTTGAGGCTTCAGATTGATATGCAGGAAAAGGTCCTGGCAATGAAGGAGGAAGCTTTGAGTAAAATGATTATCAGGGCTCCTTCTGCAGGCATCATACTATCCATAAGTGGTAAAGTGGGTGAAAAGGTGAATACCGACAGGTTATTGATCGAGATGTCGGACCTGACCAATTTCAAGATCCAGGGAAAGGTGGAAGACGACTACGCAGAACAATTAAAAACCGGTAACAAGGTATATGTGGCCCTTGACGACGAAACGCTCTCAGGGGTCGTAGGTACTGTGAATCCTGTGATCAAGGACAGGAAGATCGAATTTGATGTAAATCTGCAGGAAAGCAGTCATTACAAACTAAGACCTAATCTGAATGTAGCTCTGGATATCGTAAAAATGGAGCGTGACAGCGTACTGAGGATTAGCAATGGTCCGGCCATAGGTCGCGGCAATGAACATGAAGTGTTCGTCCTGTCCAATGGCGGTGCCCGGAAGGTCAGTATCAGGACAGGTCTCAGGACACAGGACTATGTTGAGATTGTGGAAGGTTTGACCGAAGGAGACAGGGTGGTTTTATCCCAGATTTCTTCTCCCGATGACCTGGAAGAGTTGGAGGTACAGTAATGAAAAATTGTCTTACAGCTGTAGTATTTACTATAATCATTCTGGTGATACCAGGCAATGGATTGTTTGCTCAGGAAGAATTGCCGGTTTCCCTGAGTCTAAAAAATGTGGTGGATCTGGCCATTTCTCAATCCTCTTCGGTAAAGTATGTGCAGAACCAGGATGTAAATTATTACTGGCGCTGGAAAAACCACCAGACACGCTTTCGTCCCCAGCTCACCCTAAGCGGAAATTTGCCTGATTTTGAAAACCAGACCAAACCCATTACCCAACCCGACGGCAGTATTGTTTTTAGCCAGGTTACTCAGCTGGAAACTACGGCACAGCTGGCCATTTCTCAGCCCATTCCTGTTCTGGGAGCCACAGTTTATGCTGCTTCCGGTATTGTAAGGTTGCAGGATTTTAACAACAGTACTGTGGGATTTTCAGGCTACCCGGTAAGCGTGGGAATCACCCAGCCTCTGTTTGCCTACAACTGGATGAAGTGGACCCGGATGACCGAGCCCCTGGTCTATGAGGAAGCACAGAAACGTTTTATCGAATCCATTGAAGAAATATCCTACAATGCCACAGCCAGATTTTTTAATTATCTGAAGATACAGACCAATTATTCCCTGGCTGAAAGCAACCTTGCCAACTCTCAGGACAATCTGAAAATCGCACAGGTAAAGAAAGAACTGGGCAATATTTCGGGAAACGATTTTTCAAGGATTCAACTCTCCGTATTTAATGCACAGAAGGCTCTGAATAATGCAAGGATCGACCTGAAAAATGCCGATTACGAATTGAAAAAATACATTGGTCTGGATCAGAACCAGGTCATTGATCTTATCATTCCACTGGACATGATCCTTTGGGAAGTGGATCCGGATCTGGCATTGAGTGAATCGCTGGAAAACAGGAAGGAGACCCCTTCGTTTGAGAGAAGGCTGATACAGGCAGACCGGGACCTGACCGCTGCGAAGCGGGCTGCAGGGGTGAATGCCACTCTCAGAATGAGTTATGGAGTATCCAACAGTGCAGATGATTTCGGCGGTATTTATGAGAATCCCGAACAGCAGCAGAATGTGCGCCTGGCCCTTAGTGTACCCATACTGGACTGGGGCCGCTCCGAATCGCAGGTAAAACTGGCCGAGTCCAGAAGGGAACTGGTGCTCTACGATGTGGATCAGGACCGTCAGGATTTTGAACGAAGGGTAGTGGTGCAGGTGGAGCAGTTTAACCTGATTAAGTCCCAGATTGCTACGGCCGAAGCCGCCGATAAAGTGGCTGAAGAAGGCTATATGATTGCATTGAAAAAATTTCAGAACGGGGAAATAAGCATTACCGACCTGAATATCTCACTGGCAGAAAGAGAAGGAGCCAAGCGTGACTACATTCGTTCCATAGAAAATTACTGGGAATCCTTTTACCGCTTAAGAGAGGTAACCCTCTACGATTTTGAATTTGGACAAAAGATCTATTATACCAATCCCATGTTAACTGCGGAGCAATAAAAAAACGAGAAGAATGAAAAGAATCACTGGACTAGTTTTAATTCTGAGCACCTTAAGCCTGGGTATAAATGCACAGGAATGGACTGAGCTATTTAACGGCAAGAATTTCAAAGGCTGGGAAAAGCTGGATGGCAGCGCCGAATACCATGTGGATAATGGGGAGATTGTCGGGACTTCGAAAACCAAGACCCCGAACACCTTTATGGCCACCAAGAAGATCTATGGAGATTTCATCCTGGAGTACGAGATGAAGATGGACCGTGGACTTAATTCAGGAGTTCAGATCCGATCCTTAGCCACCCGGCCAAACGGAAGTAAACGCGTAAACGGCTATCAGGTAGAATGTGATGATCACGACGAGAGACCCTGGGCAGGGGGAATATATGAAGAAGCTGCCCGTGGCTGGCTTTATCCCATGGCCTATAACATGGATGCCACAAGTGCCAATAAGCGCGGCGAGTGGAATAAGATCCGAGTGGAAGCAGTGGGTTCTACCATTCGGACCTTCATCAACGGCACCAATTTTGCCAATCTGGTGGATGATCAAAGAAAGGAAGGCTTCATCGCTCTGCAAGTGCATGGAATAGGCAATAACGAAGCACTCAATGGAAAAGAAATCCGCTGGAGGAATATTCGGATTCTGACAGAGCAGCCCGAAAAGCATATGCTTACAGATATAGAGCTTTCACCCGAAGTAAGTTACCTCGATAATGAACTTACCAAGGCCCAGAAGGATGCAGGCTGGAAGTTTCTCTGGGATGGAAAAAGCAGTGAAGGATGGAGAGGTGCCAGGTTGGATAAATTTCCGGAACAGGGGTGGAGCATGAAAGATGGCATTCTGACCGTAGAGAAGAGTGGGGGCGCTGAATCTGCCAATGGTGGAGATATAGTGACCATTAAGAAATACAAAAATTTCGTTCTTGAGGTGGATTTCAGGATCACCAAAGGAGCCAACAGCGGGATCAAGTATTTTGTGGATCCTGATCTCAATACCGGGGCGGGATCGGCCATCGGTTGCGAGTTTCAGATCCTGGACGACAGGAACCATCCCGATGCAAAAAAGGGAATTTCCGGAACCCGGACCGTGGCATCCTTATACGATCTGATTAAGGCCGATGCCAGGCTGTACGGACAGGATAACAATCCCAAACGGTTTAACGGGGTTGGTCAATGGAATCGCGCCCGCATTGTGGTGAAAGACAAGTATGTGGCTCACTATATGAATGGGATCAAGATGGTGGAATATGAGCGGGGAACCCAGATGTGGAAGGCCCTTGTGGCTTACAGCAAGTATGCCAACTGGCCTGCCTTCGGAGAAGCCGAAAGTGGTCATATTCTCCTGCAGGATCATGGGGATGAGGTTAGTTTTAAGAACATCAGGATTCTGGAACTGTAGGCTGTTTGTGAGCAGCAGGAGTTTCGGGTACACGAAAAATTTCTATATTTGTGATCCTACAGAATTAGGAGCAATCAGAGCATGGTGGAACAGATAATTATGAGGAGTGGCTCTAACACTCTGAACGGGTTTAATTTCGATCACATCGTCCCTACTTCAGGGGCCGGATTTCCCGAACAGGTTCTTAGCTGCATTTCCCAGCTGAAAGAATTTGTCAGTCAGGAAGAGGACCTCAAGTATTTCATCACGCAGCAAACCTTTTTTATCTCTGCGCATTCAAGGGATGAATATGAGCAGCGTGCAGCTGAAATCCGTAAACAATTGAACAACAACTGTGGGGCAAGTTTGCCTGCTACCAGCATTGTAGCTCAGAGCCCAGGAGGCGACAGGGATGTGGTGCTGGAGTTGATCTGCACCAAAGCAAAAGGGGATAAGAAAATAGAATATAAGTCCCACGCGGGAATCAACTATACGGTGGTTGAGCACCAGGATTACAAGGCTGTGCATTGTGGTGGACTGATGGGTGGTGTGGACGACAGTATTAGCCAGGCATCAGAAAGGGCTTTCAAAGCTGCCAATGAGATTCTTGCACAGGAAGGCCTGTCTATACACCATATTATCCGTCAGTGGAATTACATTGAGAATATTGCCATTGTGGAAGAAAAGGAAGATGCTCCACAGAATTACCAGGACTTTAATGACGTTCGTGCCCACTACTATGACCAGGGCGAATTCAAATATGGCTATCCTGCTGCCACGGGGATCGGACAGGATACAGGTGGGGTGATCATCGGATTTATCGCATTGTCGGAATCCGACAATATAAAAGTCAGACCCATTGGGAATCCGGGACAGATCGATGCTCATAAATACTCCGAAATGGTTCTGGAAGGTAATTCCCAAGAGAAATGTACGCCCAAATTTGAACGGGCCAAGCTGGTAAGTATTGGATCCAGAAATTACATGTATGTGTCGGGTACTGCTTCCATTCTGGGTGAACTAACCATGCATGTAGGCGACGTTGAGAAACAGACCCTTACCACCATTGAAAATATCAGACGCCTGTTTTCCAAAGAAAATCAGGAAGCCATGGGGCTCAATTTTGATGTAGCCGAGATCCAGTTCTCGCACCTCAGGGTCTATGTAAAAAAGATGGAAGACATTCCTGCTGTGGAAAAGATCTGCAGGGAGGAACTCAATTGCAAATCTTCCCTCTTCCTGGAATCGGATGTTTGCCGCGAAGACCTCCTGGTGGAGATCGAAGGGGTATTTACCATTTAATTCATCGCACCTTTACAATTACCCGCTTGTAACGAGTCAGGGAAGGGTTGCCATTATCCTTCACTGCCAGTATAAAATGCATTTCCTGTGGCTGTCCCATGCTTGGTGCCGTAAAGGATGCTTCTGCTGAGTCAGGATTGTCCATGTCGAGCCAATAGACCGAATTTCCTGCTTCACGATAGTAGATCCACTGGTAGCTCAGTTCGTCTCCGTCGGGATCCTGACAGACGCCTGCTTTTAATTCCACGTTTTCCCCCTCTTTTACTTCCAGCACAGAGGCATGTGCCAGAACAGGCACCGGAGGATGATTGGCCTTATCAAAGGAAAGAATACACCAGTCCATCCGGGAAGCAAAATCGTTCTGATAAGCCTCGCGCCATCGCCAGATGGTGGCATGATTTCCGGTATGGTTCTGCTTATCCGTTTCCGAGTACACTTCATCAGCCGCATTGGTCCAGAGCGCTCTGGTCTCGGGTTCAAAGAAATAGAGTTCAGTTTTTGGAGTATAAAGCTCATAACGGCCACCCCAGCTGCCGTAATCGGGATGCTCTGGATTGCCCAGACCATTATTGATCAGGTAGAGGAAGGAAGGTGTATCGCCCTCCATCAGGTAGGCCACATCGGGATATTCCTCGCCCAGGGGACCATGATTTTCCTGGATGTTCTTTCGAAGCCATTCTTTGCTGATCACTTCTCTGTTTCCTCCCGGGAAGCGGCCATGGAAGGTATCTCCCGAGATACCGCTCCAGGTGGCAAAGTGGTAACCCTCTCTGCCATTGTGAGCATAGCCAGGGGTGCAGATGTAAAAGAGCCCAGGGAAGGTCTTTCGCATCCAGGGACCAGAATCGTCCTGGTCGGAGATCGTATAGACCCGGAGTTTTTTTACATAGCGCTGCAGATCTTCAGGAGCTTCTGTGTGTTTCAGCTTCCATAGTGCCTGAGCCAGGCAATTGGGACCTCCCCAGGCCAGGACCCAGAGGGGACGCGGATCGTCCTTTTTCAGTGCCTTTATAATCCAGTCTGATCCTTCCGAATCTTTGCCTTCTCCCACACCCTTCATCCCATATACTGGAAGTCCCACCTTGGTGATATCCCGCAGCTCTCCGTAAGGTGGATAACCGGGTTCGTGCTTCAGGAGCCTGGGCTGTACCTCTTTGTAGGATTCCAGGATCTCGTGGATTCGCCATTCCGCTGTACGGTCTCTGAGCCAAACTGAGGTGGTGGCTATGATGCCTTCCACATCGAAGTGGTTGCTGTAGGTGAGAAAGCGGACCAGCGACTGGGCATCATCGGGTTCGTTCTCAATGTCGGTGAGTACTATTATTCGAGGCTTTTCGCCTGTATCCCAGGCAATAGCAAGTGGAGGCAGGAAAAGGAGAATAAAAACTGAAAGGACTGTCCTTATATTTTTCAATATCATCTCAGGAAAGATTAAATTTAGATCTCAACAATTTAAGGAAAATGAAAAGAAATCGCTTCAATTTTCTGGCAGGAGCCTTACTCCTTTTAACCATATGGGCATGCAATCGGGAGCAAAATCCTGTCCCCAGGGATTATCCCATTAGTCCAGTCGACTTTACTCAAGTGGAATTGCAGGATGGATTCTGGAAGGGCTGGGTGGAGCTAGTGCATGACTCCACCATACCTTTTGCCTTTCAGAAATGTGAGGAAACCGGAAGGATCAACAATTTCATTTATGCAGGCGGGATCAAAGAAGGCAAGTTTGAAGGGAGTTTCGGGTTTAATGATTCGGATGTGTATAAGATCATGGAAGGGGCGGCCTATGCCCTTCTGATAGAAGATGATCCGGAACTGCGTGCATATCTCGACAGTCTGGTATATTATGTTTCAGAAGCTCAGGAAGAAGATGGATACCTCTATACGGCCTGGACCCTGAAGGCCAACGATTACAACGAATTTGCCTGTTGTACCTACAGCGAAGAAGGCCAATGGATCGAAACCCCCAACCTCAGCCATGAATTCTACAACGTGGGTCATATGTACGAAGCAGCTGTGGCCCACTACCTGGCTACGGGAACCAGGAACTTTCTGGATGTGGCTACCCGGAATGCCGACCTGATTTACGATGTATGCATTACCCAGGGAAATAACTATGTTCCGGGTCACCAGGAAATAGAGATTGGACTGGCCAAACTTTACCGTATCACCGGAGAAGAGAAATACCTGGAACTGGCCAAACATATGCTGGACATCCGAGCCGAGGTTCTGGACGTGGAATATTCTCAGGCCCACCTGCCTGTAACCGAGCAGTCCGAGGCAGTAGGGCATGCGGTCAGGGCAAACTATATGTACTCTGCCATGGCAGATGTGGCTGCCCTGACAGGCGATCCAGACTACCTGGCTGCCATTGACAGGCTCTGGAGCAATGTGGTGGAGAAAAAACTCTCAGTTACAGGAGGGCTGGGAGCCCTTCGCCAAAATGAAGGTTATGCAGGAAATTACCAGCTTCCCAACCAGCCCTATAATGAGACCTGCGCAGCCATAGCCAATGTCTACTGGAACCACCGCATGTTTTTGCTGCATGGTGATGCGAAATACATGGATGTGCTGGAACGGACCCTTTATAACGGGGTTATATCCGGATTATCCCTGGATGGTACCCTCTTTTTCTATCCCAATACCTTGCAGCACGATGGAGAGTCAACTTTTAACCAGGGAGTCAATGGACGCTCACCCTGGTTCAACTGCTCCTGCTGTCCCTCCAACCTGAGCAGGTTTATTCCTTCGGTAGCAGGTTATGCCTATGCTCTTAAAGATGCAGATGTATATGTAAACCTATTTATGAACAGCCGGGTGAACTTTCAAACCAGCCAGGGAGAACTGGGACTGGCTCAACGCAGCCTCTACCACGATAAGGGAAGAGTAGAGTTATTCATTATCAATGAGGAAGCTGTGGAGGCCGATCTGTACATTCGGATCCCCGGGTGGGCAAGAAATGAAGCTCTTCCTTCGGATTTATTCAGCTTTGCTGATACGCCAGACCAGTCTCCGGTGCTTACAGTGAATGGAGAGCAAGTCAGCCTGGAGACGGAAAAGGGCTATGCGGTCCTGTCCGGAAGGTGGAAGGCTGGAGATAAGATTACCCTGGAATTGCCCATGGAAGTGCGTTTGCTACAGGCCCATGAAAAAGTTCTTGAAAAAACAGATTTGGTGGCTCTGCAATATGGGCCGATGATATATTGTGCCGAGGAGGTAGATAATCAGTTGGATGTGCTTGATGCCGAAATTGGTACTGAGACCATTTTTACCCCGGACTTTCGCCCGGCTCTTCTTGGGGGAGTTACTGTATTGAAAGGAGAAGATTTAACTCTGATTCCCTACTTTGCCTGGGCCAATCGGGAAGTGGGCAAAATGAATGTGTGGTTTAAACAAAGCTTATAATTCCATGAGACAAGTGTATCTACTAGCCGGATTGCTGGCCCTTATACTTTTACCAGCTTGTCAGACAAAATCGGCCGGATCAGCATCCAGCAAACCCAATATCATTTTCATTCTGGCCGATGACCTGGGCTATGGCGATCTGGGCTCCTTTGGTCAGGAATACATCGAAACACCCCACCTGGATCAGCTTGCAGCAGAGGGGATGCGTTTTACCCAGCATTACTCCGGGTCCCCTGTATGCGCCCCTTCCCGTTGCATCTTGCTTACCGGGAAGCACAGTGGCCACGCATACATCAGGGGAAACCATGAGTGGGGCGACCGGGGCAATGTTTGGGACTATCATGCCATGATTGCCGATTCCACGCTGGAAGGGCAATGGCCGCTTCCTTCCGGAACCACCACCATTGGAACCCTGTTACAGGCAGAAGGCTATCGCACAGGCATGATAGGGAAATGGGGCCTGGGAGCACCTCATACGGAGGGCATCCCCAACAAACAGGGATTTGATTTCTTTTGCGGATACAATTGTCAGCGCCAGGCCCATACCTACTACCCGGCACACCTCTACCTCAACGAAAACAGACTGGCACTGGACAACGATACGGTGGCACCCCATGCCAGACTGGAAGCCGGGGCCGATCCCTACGATCAGGCCAGCTATGCCGATTTTGAATTAAAGGAATATGCTCCCGATGTGATGTTTTCAGAGATGATGAACTTTCTGGAAGAAGGAGGGGAGGAGCCCTTTTTCCTTTACTGGGCTTCGCCCATACCTCATGTGGCCCTGCAGGCACCCAGGCGCTGGGTGGACTACTATGTGGAAAAACTGGGGGATGAAGATCCTTACCTGGGGACTAATGGCTACTATCCCAGCAGATATCCCCGGGCCACCTATGCGGCCATGATTTCTTACCTGGATGAGCGAATCGGAGCTTTGATAGCTTACCTGAAGGAAACTGGCGAGTATGAGAATACCCTGATCATTTTTTCATCCGATAATGGTCCCACTTTCAATGGAGGTACCGATTCTCCCTGGTTTGCTTCCGGTGGGCCTTTTAATTCGGAAAGGGGATGGGGAAAGGCCTTCCTTCACGAAGGAGGCATCAGGGTACCCATGATCGCCAGCTGGCCTGGTAAGATAGCTCCCGGAAGTTTTTCGGATCATATCTCGGCATTCTGGGACCTTCTGCCTACCCTCTGTGAAGCAGCCGGTGTTTCGGTGCCAGAGGGTGTAGATGGGATCAGCTATCTGCCTGAACTTACCGGGGACGGAGAGCAGGAGGTGCACCCGCATTTATACTGGGAGTTCCCTGCCTCGGGCGGACAACAGGCAGCAAGGATGGGCAAGTGGAAGGCCATACGCAAGGACATTCAGAGGGGAAACCTGGAATTGGAACTTTATAATTTGGAGGAGGATTTACAGGAGCTGCATGATGTGGCTGAGCAGGAGCCGGATGTGGTGGAGCAGATGGAAAGCATAATGGCAGAGGAGCATCTTCCATCATCACTGGATCGTTTCCGGATGAAGGCCCTGGATGGAGCATTCCGCATGGTGGATGGCCATATTCTGGTGGAAGCGGAAGATTATTACCGGCAGTCTCTGACGGAAACCAGGGAGTGGTACCTGAGCTCCGCAGATAATATCCCTGAGCTGAAGCCAGATCCCGATGAAGTACATCTGGATAATGCAGGAAATCAGGCTTATCTGGAAATTCTTCCTGATACCCGTACGACTCACGATGACGAATTGATCGTGGGAGAGAATTTCAGCCCCGAACCGGGAAAACTTGCCACGCTGCATTATAAGGTTAAAATACAGAAGCCTGGCCGATACTACGTTTGGGTACGGGCTTACAGTACGGGCACAGAAGATAACGGTATACATGTGGGATTAAATGGTGAGTGGCCCGAATCCGGACAACGTATGCAGTGGTGTGAGGGTAAGGACAGCTGGAAGTGGGAAAGCAGGCAGAGGACCGAAGAGGAGCACTGTGGTGAGCCCTACAAGATCTACCTCGACATAGAAGAAGAAGGGATGCATGAGATAACTTTCAGCATGCGGGAGGACGGATTTGAATTTGACAGATTTTTACTTACCCGGGAAAAAGAATATGTTCCTTCCGATATTTACTAGATTTTTCAACGCTTCCACATGAGATATATAGATTCTTTATGAAAAAACTCAGCCTGCTTATTCCTGCACTTTGCCTGCTCTTTGCCATCCAGGCCTGCCAGACCCAGGATACTCCCAACATCATTATTCTGATCACCGACGATCAGGGTTATGGCGACCTGGGTTACCATGGCAATCCCTATATTCTGACCCCGCATCTGGACCAGTTTGCCCAGGAAGCGGTCAGCTTTACCAACTTTCATGTGAGCACTACCTGTGCACCTACACGTGGAGCGCTGATGACAGGAAGACATACCAACAGGCTCAATGTCTTCCATACCATTGCCGGAAGGTCTCTTTTGTTTGAGGATGAACTTATACTTCCTCAGGTGCTTGGAGCTAACGGATATACATGCGGTATGTTCGGGAAATGGCATCTGGGTGATAATTACCCTTTCAGACCCGAAGACAGGGGATTTCACGAAGTGGTCAGACACGGTGGTGGAGGGATTGTTCAGCTGCCCGACTATTGGGGAAACGATTACTTTGACGATACCTACTGGCACAACAGCAATCCGCGGGAGTACAAAGGATATTGTACCGATGTTTTCTTTGAGGAGGCCATGCGCTTTATTGAGGATCATAAAGACGAGCCCTTCTTCTGTTACCTTTCAACCAACGCCCCTCATGGACCCCTGAATGTCCCCATGGAATATGTGGACAAGTACAGGGATATGGACCAGGTTCCTGAGCGACTGAAGCGATTTTATGGGATGATCACCAACATTGACGATAATTTCAAAAAGCTGGAGTCTCAGCTCGAAAGACTGGGTTTGAAAGAAAACACCCTGCTCATATTTATGACCGACAATGGAACTGCTCTGGGTCATACCCTGTACGGGGGAGGTATGCGAGGGAACAAGGGAAGTGAATATGACGGCGGACACAGGGTACCCTTCATGCTCAGATGGCCGGAAGGGAATATTGGAGGAGGGAAAAAAGTGGAGAAACTTACGGCCCATTACGATGTGCTTCCCACCTTGGCAGATTTGCTGGACCTGGAATTTACCCCAAAAAAGCCACTGGATGGCAGCAGTCTGGTTCCACTTCTCAAGGGAGAAAACGAATCCTGGCCCAATCGCATCCTCTACATGGATACACAGCGTGATCTGGAGCTGGAAAAGTACAAACGCTATTCGGTGATGGACGAAACCTGGAGGTTGGTGAATGGAGATGAACTCTACCAGATTGATTTGGATCCGGACCAGGATTCAAACCTTATAGCGGAATATCCCGAGGTGGCAGCCAGGCTGGCAGAGGGATACGAACTTTGGTGGCAATCCATTATGGACGAAGAAGTAGACAAACGTTTTGCCTACATTCAGGCAGGATCGCCCAGTGAAAATCCGGTGCGGGTCTGTTCGCACGATTTACTTTCTCCCGTATTTCAATTCTGGCATCAATGGCATCCGGTGAACGCAACGGAAGGAAGCGGTGTATGGAAAATTGAGATCGTTTCTGAGGGCGATTACACTTTTAGTCTGCGACGCTTTCCAAGGGAAAGCGGGTGGGGATTTAACGATTCCTTTCCTGCTGAACCCAGGCCGGACAGGCTGGAAAGTTCCATGCCTGAGAGCAAACAGGTGGGTATCATAGAAGCCTCCCTGGAGATTGGAGAATTTAGTCAGAGGGAAAGCATAAAAATGGATGCCGATGAACTCACCTTTGACGCACACCTACAGAAGGGTAAATATGATATGAAAGCCATCTTAATGGACCAGGATGGGAAAGTGCACCCTGCATATTTTGTGTATATTGAAAAAGTAAAATGAAAACTCAAATCAAGACTATGAAGAAACTAGTACTTGGATTCCTGGTGACATTCACATTAATTGGAATTTTCGGTTTCAGTTCCTCCAAGGAGCTAAGCGTACTAATCTATACCAAGAACGGTGAAGGATATGTACACGATAACATTGCCGCCAGTGTGGCAGCCATGGAAAAGATATGTAAAGCTGAGGGAATTACCACCGAGGTCTCCGACGATCCGGGAGTATTTACTCCCGAGAATCTGAGCCGCTTCGATGCCCTGATTTTTGCCAATACCAACAACGAGGGTTTTGATACGCAGGCACAGAAAAAGGCTTTCCAGGAATATATCCGTGGAGGGGGAGGTTTTATGGCCATTCATTCTTCCAATGCCACAGAACGAGAATGGAAGTGGTATCGCGACATGGTAGGCGGCAAATTCTTAAGGCACCCTCCCCACCAGGAATTTGATGTACTGGTCACCGATCCCAACCATCCTTCCACCAAGCACCTTCCCCTCAGGTGGACAGTAAAAGATGAGTGTTATTATTCCAATCACATTAATCCGGATATCCATGTTCTGCTTTCTGCCGATCTTACGACCATCGAGGACGAACAGAAAGCCGAGTATCCCGGGGATACCTGGGGAACCCTAATCCCCATCTGCTGGTGCCATGAATTTGAAGGGGGAAGACAATGGTATTCTGCTCTGGGACACGACATCCCATTCTACGAGGATCCATTGTTTGTGGAGCACCTCAGGGGCGGATTGCTCTGGGTACTGGACATACATTAACAAGGAAAAATCCATGACCTTTATTTCCAAAAGAGACTACACCTGCTATAAGCGCTATTGCAAAACACTTAAACTGGAGGACGATCCCCAACTGATCAGTGAATACCTTAAGGTCCATCGTTCCGAAAACACCTGGCCCGAAATCACCCAGGGAATGATCGATGTGGGCATCCTGGATATGGAAATTTATATCATGGGCAACAGTCTTTTTATGATCATGGATACGGTGCCAGAATTTGATCATGAAAGGGATATGGCCCGGCTGGCTAAGCTACCCAGGCAGTCGGAATGGGAAGCTTTTGTTTCCCGATTTCAGCGTACCAGCGCAGAGGCGTCGGCCAATGAGAAATGGCAGCTGATGGACAGAATTTATAAGCTGGAGCGCTAGCCAATGATTATCGATTCACATCATCACCTCTGGAACTACAATCCGATTGATTACGATTGGATGGACGTTTCCATGGAAATTCTCAAGCGGGATTATCTTCCGCAGGATTTAGAGCCTTTATTGAAGGATGCGGGTGTCCGTGCAAGTGTGGTGGTGCAGGCCAGGCAGACTCTTGAAGAAACCCAATGGCTGCTGGACCTGGCCGGGACTTACGATTTTATCCAGGGTGTGGTGGGCTGGGTGGATCTTCGTTCACCTAAGCTGCTTCGGCAATTGGAACGCTTTGCCAGGCACCCCAAGCTGGTGGGGGTCCGTCACGTAATTCACGACGAGCCCGATGACGATTTTATGCTGAGGAAAGAGTTTGTGAAGGGTATGGGAATACTGCAGGAATACGGATTGGTCTACGATCTATTACTGTTTCCGAAACATCTTCCCAGGGCCATTCAGCTGGTCCATATGTTTCCCGGCCAGCGCTTTGTCCTGGATCACCTGGGAAAACCTCCCATTAAAAAAGGAGAAATAGAGTTCTGGCAAAGGGATCTGGAAAAACTTGCCAAATTTCCCAATGTGTATTGCAAACTTTCAGGCATGGTCACTGAAGCTGATTGGTTTTCCTGGAAACAGGAGGATCTTACGCCTTACATGCGCACAGCTTTGGATTCCTTCGGTCCCGGGAGACTCATGATGGGGAGCGACTGGCCGGTTTGCACAGTGGCCGGGGACTACAGCCAGGTGATGCAAATACCCGGTAAATTTATTGGGATGCTGAACAAAGACGACCAGGAGCACATAAAATACCGCACGGCCATAGAATGCTACCAACTTAAACTGCTTAACCATGGAGAAGAAGAAGTACAAAGTACTTGAAAAACAGTACGTCATTCCTTTCATTCTGATTACATTTTGCTTTGCCTTGTGGGGCTTAGCCAACGATATTACCAATCCCATGGTGAAGGCCTTTTCAAAAATTTTCCTGATGAGTACCACCCAGGGCTCATTGGTTCAGGTG
>Ga0180436_10000931_pt1 | contig 29329 bp, 25 predicted proteins | sample SS_ome_2_FD_132434 | JGI IMG/M metagenome (GOLD analysis project Ga0180436, IMG submission 132434) | Hypersaline lake sediment archaeal communities from the Salton Sea, California, USA - SS_3_S_2 metaG | ecosystem: Environmental > Aquatic > Non-marine Saline and Alkaline > Hypersaline >... | reverse complement strand
TCCAGGAAGTCCAGGCATTCGAGCAGGCGCGTATCTCGGCCGAGAGCGCGCTGGAAGCCACCCAGGCCGGTTTCGAGGTCGGCACGCGCACGATCGTCGACGTACTGATCGCCGAGCAGCGGAATTACCAGGCCCAGCGCGACAACTCGGTGGCGCGTCACGCCTACATTCTCAACCACTTGCGCCTGAAGGCCGTGGCGGGTCTGCTGACCGCCGAAGACCTGTCAGTCGTCAACCAGCTTCTGCAGTAAACACGGTTCTGGCCAGGGCCAGGGTGCGATTCACCGCGCCCTGGCCTTGTTTTACCAGCCTGGCGCCGGCCTCTCCCATGCGGCCGCGCTGCTCCGGATTCCCGAACAGATCACCGAGCACCGCGGCGAGTTCCCCTGCATCCGCCACCTGCGCAGCCGCGCCGGCATCCAGCAGGGATCGCGTGATGTCCGCGAAATTGAAGGTATGTGGGCCGACCACCACCGGTCGAGCCAGCGCCGCCGGCTCCAGCACGTTGTGCCCGCCGACCGGTTCGAGGCTGCCGCCGACGAACGCCACGTCGCAGGCCGCGTAGTAGCGCAACAACTCGCCCATGGCGTCGATCACGTAGCACTGCACGCCTGCAGGGCAGTTCTGGTGCCTGCTCCTCCGGGCGGTGCGCAAGCCGGCGTCGGCCGCCGCGCGGGCGGCGCGGTCGAAGCGCTCGGGGTGGCGGGGCACCAGCACCAGCAGCGCATCCGGCAGGTCGGCCAGCAGGCGCGTGAACGCGTCGAACAACGGCGCTTCCTCCGCCTCGTGCGTACTGCCGGCGACCAGCACCGGGCGCGTATCGCCCCAGGACGCACGGATCGCGGCGCCGTCCGCCTGCAGTCCGCCGGGCAGTTCGATGTCGAATTTCAGGTTGCCGGTCACCGACAGGCGGTCGGCCGGGGCGCCGATCGTCCGCAGCCGGTTCGCGTCGGTTTCGCTTTGCGCCCCGATGCGCGACACCCCGGCGAGCGCAGGGCCCGCCAGGCGGGAGAAGTAGCGGTAGCGGTCGAAACTGTGATCCGAGATACGGGCGTTGGCCAGCAGGGACGGTATGCCGCGGCGCGCCATCTCGTGGTAGAGGTTCGGCCAGATCTCGGTCTCCATGATCACGGCCAGCCCGGGGCGCAGCCGGTTGAAAAAGCGGCGCACCGAGCCGGGCAGGTCGAGTGGCGAGTAAACGTGGAACACGTCGTCGCCGAAGCGCTCCCGCACCCGGGCCGAGCCGGTCGGCGTGAAGGTGGTCAGGTACAGGTCGCGGTCGGGCCAGGCATCGGCCAGGGCACGGATCAACGGTTCCGCGGCGTTCACCTCGCCCAGCGAGGCGGCGTGAATCCAGATGCCCCCGGGGCGTTCCGGTCGCCGGAAGAAGGCGAAGCGCTCGCGCCAGCGCCGCAGGTATGCGCGGTCCCCGATACCCCGCAGGGCCAGGTAGGCCAGCGCCGCCGGGGTGGCGAGGTAGAGCAGCAGGGAATACAAAACGCGCATTGAACGCAATTTAGCTCATCGGTGACAATATGGCCATGACCCCGAACCCGCCCCAGCGACCGTCCTTCGCGCCACGCAATTGGCCCGGCTGGATGGCCGTCGGCCTGATCTGGCTGCTGGGCCAGATCCCCCAGCGGGGGGGAATCGCCCTGTCGCGCCCGCTGGGCTGGTTGCTGATGAAATTGCTCAAGCGGCGGGTGAAGATCGTGGAACGGAATATCGAACGGTGTTTTCCCGGTTGGTCCCGCGAGCAGCGCGACGACGTGGTCCGTGGGCATTTCCGCTCCCTGGCGCGGATGGTGTTCGAACAGGCCTGGTCGTGGTCCGCGTCTGAGAAACGGGTGGACAGCTGGGGCGAGGCGATTGACGCGGAGTACGCCAACCGGCTGACGCGCGGGGGACGCGGCGTGCTGATGCTGACCTGCCACTCGACCTGCATCGAGATCGGCGGGTACTACGCCGGCCGCGCTACCATCCGGCCCTGGCTGGTGTACCGTCCCCTGAACAGCCCGGTGATCGACTGGTATTCGAACAGGCGACGCAGGCGTTACTCGGAAGGCGGCATCAGCAAGCGGGTCTTTCGCTCCATGGTCGCCTTGCTCGCTGAGGGCGGCATTCTCTGGTACGCGCCGGACCAGGATTTCGGCCCCTCACGCAGCGAGTTCGCCCCGTTTTTCGGCATCCAGACCGCGACCCTGGCGGCCCTCGTCCACCTGGTGGAAAAAAGCGGCTGCGCCGTCGTGCCGATGTTCCCCTCCTTCGACGAGAAAACCGGCAGATACGAGGCGAAATTCCAGCCGCCGCTCGACAATTTTCCCAGTGGCGACACGGTCGCGGACCTGACGCGCGTCAATGCCCTGATCGAGGAGCACGTGCGGCAGTACCCGGCCCAGTACTGGTGGATTCACCGCCGCTTCAAGACCCGCCCCGAGGGCGAACCGCCGTTCTATGATTGAGAACAGACCGGGAGCCGAGAAATGAAGAACGTGATCCGGATATTTTTCCTGCTGACGATCGCCGTGATCACCGCGGCAATCCTGCGCTCCCTGATTTGAGCACGCCGGCTGTCTTGCGGGGCCCGCTTCCGGTCTAAGCGGTTCACTCCAGCCGGTAACTGGAGGCCCACAGGCCGACCAGGAACCAGACCAGCGAGGAGGTATAGGTTCCGAGGATGGCGAAGTGGGAATTCAGCGGGAACAACACCAGGAACACCGCGAGCGCGAAGGGAAAGGCGTCGTGCCGCTCGGCCGGGGTCACGCGGGCGCGGTGGCGCCACAGGAACCAGAGCGCGGCCAGCAGTCCCAGCAAGCCGATCGTGCCGGTGTCGGCCATCACCTCGAGGATGAAGTTGTGCGCGTGCAGCGCGCCCGAAACACCGCCGGACTTGCGGATGTGGATGTCGTCGGGTTCCGCGTAAACCATGTAGGCCTTCGGAAAGGCGCGCACGCCGACGCCGTTGACCGGGTGTTCGGTATACATTTTCAGGGCGGTGGCGAAGATGGGCACGCGCTCCATGCTCGATGCGTCCACCGCCGTTTCGCCGCCGATGGTGAACGCGCGTGAGATGTCCAGTCGTTCCTGGAACAGGGGCGAGGCGAAATAGCTGAACGTCAGCACCAGGATGGCGATCACCGGGATGGTGAACACCGTCTTGCGCAGTTCACGGTTTTCGCGCTTCATCATCAGCAGGAAATACACCGCGAGCACCAGCGCCATGGTCAGCCAGCCGGCGCGCATGCCCGAGATCAGTACCGCGCCCAGCAGCAGGGCGAAAGACAGCGCCCAGGCCCAGGGGCGCCAATGCCGGCGCGCATGCTCCAGCACCAGCGGCGACAGCATCGCCAGCGTCGGTCCGAAAAACATGTAGTTCTTGGTGAACATGGCGTTCAGCCGGTCCGGGTGCATGGCGACACCGAACAGATCGCGGCCCGCGAACAGTTGCACGAAGGCGTCGAAGGCCCAGAACAGCAGCAGCCAGGCGGACCAGCGCAACACGCGCTCCCGCGCCGACGGCGGGTTCAGCAGCACGGCCATGGCCAGGGCGGCGGCCAGGTAACGCAGGGCGGCCAGCGAAGACGACCAGCTCTTGGCCGGGTAGAAGGAGTCGATGCTGGAGACCAGCAGCGGGATCCAGAAGCACAGGAACAGGGGCAGCACGAACGCGGACGCGGCGCGGATCCGTCGCCGACCTTCCGGTGTGCGTGCGATGAAGGCCAGGGAAATTGCGAAGGTCGAGAGCGGAATCTCGGCCAGCCGTTCGAACGGCAGCAGCGCGATGAACGCGACGGCCAGCCAGCTGGCCCACTCGTTGCGGAATCGGATCAGGAGCAGTTTCATGGCGCTTTTTCCTCCACGATGTCGCGGTACACTTCCAGGGTTTTCATCATCGATTCGGTCAGCCCGAAGGCCTCGCCCGGCTCGACCTCGGGCCGCTGCGCGAGAAAGGCGCGGCTGCGTTCGAACAACGCCTCGCGGTCACCGGGACGAACGGCGCCCGCGGGAAACAGCGCGGCCAGGGTTTCCTGCACGCCGCCGTGGTTCCAGCCGATCACCGGGACGCCCAGGTGGAGCGCCTCCGGCACGGTGCGACCGAAGGCCTCGGGCGGATCGGCGCACAGGCTGTACACGATCTCACTGGCGGCCAGCCAGTCGCGCATGTCGGTCCGCGGGCCGACGAAGCTCACGCGGTCGAGCACGCCGTAACGCTCGGCCAGTCCTTCCAGCTCGTCGCGGTAACGGGAGCCGGGCTTGGCTTCACCGACCACGATACCGTGGATGTCCGGCACGTCGGGCGCCAGGCGCGCGACGAGCTCGATGAAATCGGTGTGCCCCTTGTACCGTGACAAGCGGCCCGGCAGGCAGACCAGGCGCCGCCCCCGCAGCGCCGGGAACTCGCTCAGCGTGGCCTGCCGCCAATCGGCGCCGGGCCGGTAGCCGAACGGGAACTCACGGTGACTGACGCCGCCGTGAACCGTCACGACCCGTGCCGGGTCGGTGCCCGGGTAGTTCTGCAGGGTGTAGTCGCGGATATGGTCGGACACCGCGATCACGCGTTCGCCGCTCGCCATGACGGCGCTGTAGCGACTCACCGAGTAGTGCCCGTGCATGCTGGTCACCCAGGCAGGCCGCGAGGCGTCGGGCAAGCCCCGCAGGGCCAGCCGGCTGATCCAGGCGGGCAGGCGGGAGTGCGCGTGGACCACATCGGGGCGCTCCCGGGCGATCCAGTCACGCAAACGGCGTATGTAAGTGAGCGTCGACAGTCGCTTGCGGCCGACCGGCCAGGCGAGGTGTTCCACCCCGCAGGCTTCGAGCCGCGGTGCGAGGGGGCCGGGCGCGGCGATCACCGTCGACCGGTGACCGTGGGCCACCGCGAACTCGGCCAGTTCGACGGCAACCAGCTCGGATCCGCCCAGGTTGAGCGAAACCAGCACCTGGACGACATGCACGGCGGCCCCTCCGGGTCAGTCGACCAGGTGGTAGACGGCGCTGCAATAGGGGCAGATGGCGGTGCCGGTTTCCTCAATCGGCAGGTACACCCGGGGGTGGGAGTTCCAGAGTTTCTGTTCGGGCATCGGACAGGACAGGGGCAGGTCCTTACGATGCACTTTGTATTCACGCGCTTCGCTGGCGTTCTCCAGGCTCGCGTCGGTGGCGTCGGTCGGGTGAGTCAAGGCGGTCTCCGTCTGCGGATGGATTGTGTGTCGGCACATTTTAAGGCACCGGGTCCAGATTATGAACGCCCGCGGTGGTGAATGCCTGGAGCGTCGTCGGGGCCTTCGGGTCAGCGTTCCGGCCCCAGGCGCCGGGCGACGAGTTCGGCGGTGGCGCCGGTATCGATCTCATCCGCCGGCAAACCCGAGACCAGGGCCGACATCAGCTTCTGTTCGCGCAGGGCGCGCATCGTGTCTTGCAGCGCCGTTGCCTGTTCCGGCTCGAGCCAGCCGATGGCCGCGAGTTCGTCGATCTGCCCGGCGGTGCCGGTTGCGCGAATAACCCGCGGAAAGCGGCGCGCCTGTGACAGCACCCCGAGCTGGGCCACGAACTCGATGTCTACCAGGCCGCCCGCCCGGTGCTTGCCGGACAGCGGGGCGCCGCCGCTGCGGGCAGCCTGTTCCTCGGCCATCCTGCGCCGCATCTCGGCCAGCTCGGAGACCAGGCCGGCCTCGTCCCGGTCGCGGCACAGCACGTCGGCGCGGATGCGCTTGAACTGGCCGGCCAGCGCCGGGTCGCCCGCCACGAAGCGTGCGCGCGTCAGCGCCTGCAACTCCCAGGTCCAGGCCTTTTCCATCTGGTACTCCCGGAAAGCCGCGATGCTGCTGACCAGCGAGCCGGCGCGGCCGTTGGGCCGCAGGCGGGTATCGACTTCGTACAGGCGCCCGGAGGGGGTGAGCACCGTCAGAAAACTCAGCAAGCGCTGGGCCAGGCGGGCGAAGTACTGCTCGGGCGACAGCGGCCGCGGGCCGTCAGAGTGCGCCGTGGCGACGTCGAACAGGAACACGATGTCCAGGTCGGAACCGTAGGCGAGTTCAGCGGCGCCGAGCGTACCGTAGGCGATCACCGCGATTCCGGCGGTTCCGTTGCCGGTATCGTCTTCGCGTGACCCCACCGCGAAACGACCGTGGCGCCGCGCGATCTCGTCCCCGGCGGTGGCCAGTACTCCGCGCAACAGCGCGCAGGCCAGTTCGGACAACGCACGCTGGGCCTGCCCGGCGCCGAGGCTGCCTTGCAGCTGGCCGACGGCGACGCGTAACTCGGTCGCCAGTTTCAGGTAGTTCAGCGCTTCCAGCACGGACTCCACGCCCTGCGCCGTGTCCAGGATGCGCTCGACGCTCTGGTCCAGTTGCGCGGCCGAGGGTATCTGTGCGCCGAGCGAAGGGTCGATCAACTCGTCCAGCAGCGCCGGGAAGCGGATCACCTTCTCCGCGACCCATTCGCTGCGCGCGAACAGGTCCAGCATCCGGTCCAGTGCCTTGGGGTGCTGGACCAGCAACACCAGGTAGGCGCTGCGGCGGCAGACCGCCAGGACCAGGTCGAACACACGGTTCAGGGTGGATTCGTCGAACGCCGCATCGTCGAGCCGGCCCAGCAACTCCGGCATGAAACGGTCGAGGCGCTGGTCGGCGCGCTGGCTGAGCGCCACGCGCTCCAGCCGGCGGATGAAGACGTCCAGTGGTCCGTTGTCCGCGGGCTCAGCGTCGATGGATTGCCGGGTGCGCCGCAACTGGCGCCAGCGCTCGGCCGAGACGGTCTCGGCTGCCGTGGTTTCCTGCGCCGGGAAAATCGTCTGGAAACGGGCGCCGACGCGCTCACGGATTCGGCCCAGGCGGGCGTCCAGCGCCACGACGCCGTCCGCCTGCATCGCGAGCGCGACGCGTTCGCGGTCTTCACCGGCCGGCACCCGGTGGGTCTGTTGGTCGCGAAGCGCCTGGATCCGGTTCTCCAGGAACCGCAGGTAGGTGTAATCCTCGCGAATCCCGGCTATCGCCCCCGGCGGTAACAGGCCGAGCCGGTCAATCTCGAACAGGGCGTTGTCCAGCGCGGGTGTCTGCAGGCCGGGCTCACGGCCACCGCGCAGAATCTGGAAACTCTGGGCCAGGAACTCGATCTCGCGGATACCCCCGGGGCCGCGCTTGATGTCGTCCAGGCGGTCCTTGCGGCGGGCGTCGGCCTGCACGCTGGCGTGCATCTCCTGCAGGGATTCGATGGCGCTGTAGTCGATGTAACGGCGGTAGACGAAAGGCCGGACGTCTTCGATGAAGCGCTCACCACCCGCCAGGTCGCCTGCGACGGGGCGCGCCTTGATCAGCGCGTAGCGTTCCCAGTCGCGCCCCTCGCGCTGGTAGTACTGTTCCAGCGCGGCCAGGCTGGATACCAGCGGCCCCGCGTTGCCGAACGGGCGCAGTCGGGTATCGACGCGAAAGCAGAAACCTTCGTCGGTGATCTCCGACAGGCTGGCGATCACGGCCCGGGCCTGGCGCACGAAAAACTGGTCGCTCGACAGACCACGGCGCCCGTCGCACTCCCCGGTCCTGGCGCAGCAGAACATCACGTCGATGTCCGACGAGAGGTTGAGCTCGCCGCCGCCGAACTTGCCCAGGCCGACCACGAACAGGCGCAAGGGCTCGCCATGGGGTCCCCGCGGCGTGCCGTGCTGCTCCACCAGCCGGCTCTCGTGCGCGTCCAGCGCCGCTTGCAGGCAGGTTTCGGCCAGGGCGGTCAGGTCGCGGAAGGTGCGGCCCAGCGAGGCGAGCCCGCAGAGGTCCCGCCAGACGATGCCCAGCATCTCGCGGTTGCGGAATCGCCGCAGGCCGGCTTCAAGGCCGTGCTCCCGGACCGCCGCCATGAGTCCTTCCATGGCCGGAGGAGAGTCGTTCTCGGCGTCCTCCACCCAGGCCGGGAATCGGTCGAGCAGGCCCGCGGCAAAATCGCTGCAGCGGCGCACGTGGGACAGCCGGTTCCCGGGCTCGACGGGGCCGGGGGGCAGGGTGTTCCAGCCGCCTGGGTCGTTGTGCTTCGCCATGGCGCGATTATACGCCGCCCGGGAAACGGTTCAGCGCAGCTGCTCCGTGCCGGCGAAGACCCGGTAGGGGGACAAGAGATCGAACACTTCCCGGTCCTCGGCTTCCAGGCTGTCCGTCACCAGGCGCGCCAGATAGGCGCCCAGCCCCGGTCCGAGCATGAAACCCTGGCCGCACATGCCGACGGCCTGAACGAAACCTTCGACCTCGCGCGCCCAGCCGACGATCGGCGCGCCGTCCGGCGTCATCGGGTAGAGGCCGCGCCAGGTACGCCTGACCTTGATGTGCCGCAGACGTGGCATCACCTCGATCATGCGCCGGGAGACCATCGGCAGGAAAGCGGAGGTTTCGCGGCGGTCGGTGCCGACGATCGGCGGATCGGGCGTGATACAGAAAACGATTTGCCCGGTGTGGTGCTGGTAGAAATAGAAGTTGGCCGAACCCGGTCGCGGACGGGTATCGACCACCATCGGTTCGAGGAAGCGCGCCACGGCCTCGGTCACGCCGCCCTCGTGCGCGTCCGGCGTGACCGGTACGTCGAGACCGGCCAGTTGCGCGATCGGCCGGGCGTGGGCGCCGGCGGCGTTGATCACCACCGGTGCGGCGTAGCGCGCGCGGTCGGTCGTGACGCCCCGGATCCGCCCGTTTTCGACCGGGATGGTCGTGACGGTCTCGCCGAAGCGGAACTCGGCTCCCAGCGCCCTGGCGCGCGCGTACATGGCGTGGAGCGCCAGCAGCGGTGATGCGTTGCCGTCCTCGGGTGACAGCGTGCCGCCGATCAGCCCTCCGGGTTCGAGCGCCGGCACGGCTTGAAGCAGTTCCTCGCGGTCCAGCCAGTCGATGTTCAGGCCGTAGCGATGCTGCACTTCGAGCAGGTCTTTGAGCATGCGCTCCTCGCGCGGCTCGTAGGCGACGAAAGTGTAGCCGCCGGTGTGCCACTCGATGTTGTCGCCGTGCGTTTCCTGCCACGCGGACAGGAGTTCGATGCTTTTCAGGCCGATACGGATCTTGGCCGTGTCGGAATGCGTGGCGCGCACCCCGCCGATGGCCGCCTTGTTCGCGCCCTGGCCGGGGCTGGCGTAGCGGTCGACGACCAGCACGTCCAGGCCCGCCTCGGCCAGCGCCAGCGCGGCCGGCACGCCGACGCTGCCGGCGCCGATGACGATCACGTCGTGGTGCCCGTTGGCCATCGCTCAGTCGGCCTCCCTCGATCCGCAGAAAACGCCCAGCGGCACCTCGACGAACAGGGGGCGTTGGACGTTAGGTACGCGCTGGTCCAGCGGCACGCCCTCCTGTCGGAACAGGAAATCCACCAGGTTGCCGCAGGTCTTGGCGCCGCAGGCGCCCATGCCGGCCCGGGTCACGGTCTTGATTTCGTTCACGTCGCGCATGCCGGCGCGGATCAGGGCGCGGATTTCACCGGCCGTGACGCGCTCGCAGCGGCACACCACCGTGTCGTCGCTCATGCGCTGGACGTAGTGCGACATCGGCTCGCTGACCTCGGGGCGCTGCACCTGGATGCCGGCGATCCGGCCGGCGATGGCCTCGGGAGCCTTGATGCGCACCAGCAGCGTCCGGTCCATTTTCTTGCCGGCGGCGACCTGGGTCACTTCCGCCTGGCCGAGGGCCGAGCCCTCCGTGTCCAGCACGGTGACCACGTCGCCCGGGTGGATCTGCTCCTTGCCGAACTCGTGGGCCAGCGACACCGTGGGGAATTCCGAGTCCTTGCGGTAGTCCACGAGCGTGATGGCCAGGCCGGGGCAGATGGTTACGCACTTGGTGCAACCGTTGCAGACCTCGCCGATCTCGTCCCCGATGAAGCGGGGCCGGCCGCGGATGTCGTCGCCGGTGGATATCGCCTGCTTCGGGCAAACCGAGGTACAGGGGTTGCAGGGAATCTCCTGCTCGCAGTGAAACACGACGGAGACCCCCTCGCCGGGTTCGGGCAGGGTTTCCCTGCGCACGTCACCGGGTTTCGACTTCAGGATCTGCTCGATGCGCGACCACTCCTCCGGGATGCCCGGGGTTGCATGGCCGAGGGCCGCGGCGATTTCGAGGCCGCGGATCTTGCCGGAGAAGATCGCCGCGGAGGCCTCGGCGATCTCGGCCGCGTCGCCGGCGGACCAGGCCTGCATGCCGAAGGCCTGCGCCTTGTGGTAGAACTCGTCGCAGGGGTCCAGGCCCACCGCGATCAGCAGCGTATCGCAGGCGTAGGAACGCTCGCTGCCGGCAACGGGTTGCCAGTTGTCGTCGATGGCCGCCACCGTGACCGATTCCACGTGTTCTTCGCCGTTGGCGCTCAGCACCGTGTGGCGCGTATGGATCGGCACCCCCATGCGCACCAGCTTGTCCCGGTGCACCTTGTAACCGCCGCATTCGGGCAGGGCCTCCACCAGGCCCACCACCTCGATGCCGGCCTGCAGGGCGTGGTAGGCGGCGATCAGGCCGACGTTGCCGCCGCCGACCACGAACAACTTGTCGGCGGGCCGCACCATGTCGCGGTTGACCAGGGTCTGGAACGCGCCGGCGCCGTAGACACCGGGCAGGGTGTTGCCGCGGAAGGCCAGCGATTTTTCGCGGGCGCCGGCGGCCACCAGGATGGTTTCCGGCTCGACCAGCAGGTATTCCCGGCCGTCGCGTACCAGTCCGACCCGGTGGTCGCTGTATACCGCTACCGCATTGGTGTTCAGCCAGCAGGTGACCGAGGGGTGTTGCGCCAGTTCCTGTTGCAGCAGCGTCGCGATGTCGATACCCCGGGTGCCGGCGTGGACCTCGTCCACGGAGCCGAAGAACTTGTGCGTCTGCAGCACGAGCTTGCCGCCGAGTCGGTCCTTGTCGTCCACCAGCAGCACACCGATGCCCAGCTTGCCCAGTTCGATCGCCGCCGCCAGCCCCGCCGGGCCGCCGCCGATCACCAGGCACTCCACGCGGCGCTGCTCGATGTCCCCGAAAGCCGCGGCGGGGGTATCGGCCGGCAGTTCCGGAAGGCCTTCGAGCGGCTGCACGCGCAGGCCTTCTCGAACCGGTTCCATGCAGGACTTCACGGCCAGCCCGTCGGCGATCACCGTGCACTGCGCGCACTGGCCGTTGGCGCAGAAGATACCCTGCGGGCTGTGGTCCTTGGCGTGGTGTCCGAACACGCGGATGCCATGGGCGAAGAGCGCCGTCGAAACGGGTTCACCCTCGAATGCGGTCAATGGCTGCCCCTGCCAGTAGAACGTGACGGTTTCCCTGGCCGGGGCGGTCAGGATCGGGTGCGAGTCGATCCTGCGCGTGCCCCCTGCGGTATCGCTCATGGTCTTGGTGCCGTGTTGCCGTGGTAACCAGCATAACCGAACGGCCGGATGCGGCCGTGCTTTACGTCAAGGCGCTGGCGATTCGTTGCAAAACCGGTTCAGCCGGTTGCGAAGACGTTTTCCCGGAAAAAGGCCAGGGCGTTTTCGAGGTGGGCCTCGGCCGTGCGCGAAAGACCGATCTCGAGGCCCCAGGATTCACCCTGGATCATCAACAGGTCGGCGCGGGGCCGGGCGCCGAACAGGGAATGGCAGTAGTGCAGCACGCCCCGTGGCGGCAGCACGTGGGTGGTGAATTCGAACTCCGGTGAGGGCTCGCAGCGCGACCAGCGAAAGCCGCCGGCCAGGTCACCGCGGTAGGCGTCGATGAAAATGACCCGGTCCATCGTCGCGATCAGCGCCGCGTCCTCGACGCCCAGCTGGTAACGATATTCGAACGGGCTGTCGAAGTTCTCCATCTGCGCGAGGCGATCGAGGAAAGCCCAGCCCAGGCCGTCGTCGCGGCGGCCGCAATTGCCGATGCCCAGCAACAGGCAGCGCGGGCCGAGGCCGGTGGGCGGAGCCGGGGTGAATCGCTCACCCCGGCCCCGGGTTTCGAGCACCGCGCTCAAGTCGGATCCTTTACGTGCTCGGCAACGAGCCTGCCCTCGGCGTCCAGTACCTCGAGGACCAGCGGCATCTGGCCCATCGAGTGCGTGGCGCAGCTCAGGCAGGGATCGTAAGCGCGGATCGCGACCTCGACCTGGTTCAGCATGCTGTCGGTGATCTCCTTCTGGCCGTCGATCACGTTCTGGGCCACCCAGCGCACCGCCTCGTTCATCGGCTCGTTGTTGTGCGTGGTGGAGACGATCAGGTTGCACTTGGTGATGCTGCCCTTCTTGTCCACCTTGTAATGGTGGATCAGCGTACCGCGCGGCGCCTCGATGATGCCGATGCCTTCCGGGCGGCGCTTGACCGGCGGGCGCTCGGCCACGCCGAGTATCTCGGGATCTTCCAGCAGTTCCTTGATGGCCTCGGCGCAGTGCAGCACCTCGATCAGGCGGGCCCAGTGCGAGTGCATGGTGTGATTGTTCGGGCGGCCGTTGGTGTATTCCTTGAACTCCTTGAGTTGCGCATCGGCCAGCGGTGTAGGGATGTAATCGCAGACGTTCAGCCGCCCGAGCGGCCCGACACGGTTCCAGCCCTTCTGGCGTCCCAGGTGCCGCAGGTAGGGGAACTTCATGTAGGACCACTTCTCCACGCCTTCGCCGAAGTACTTGAGGTACTGGTTGCTGTGCACGTCGTTCAGCGTGATGTTCCCCTGGGCGTCGATCGCGCGCATGCGGCCGTCGTACAACTCCAGGGCGCCGTCTTCGCCGACCAGCCCGAGGTGCCCGGACGGGTAGCTGGCGAAAGAGTCGAGCCAGGCGTAGTGCTTGTCGTGGTAGTCCTTGATGAACTCCACCACGCTCTTCGACCACTCGATCATGGTGTCGATCGAAGGGGTTTCGTTGTCGGTCAGAAAGTAGTCGCGCTCCTTGGCGAAAAAGGTCTTGTGCACGCCGCCGGGGATGGCGGTGATGCCGTGGATCTTCTTGCCGGCCAGGGCGCGGATGATCTCCTGCCCGAACTGGCGCATCTGGATGCCCTGCCTGGCGAGTTCGCCGTGCTCCAGCGCCACCGCGCCCACCGACCGCTTCTCGACCGGGGCGTCGAAGCCGAACAGCAGGTCAGGGGACGCCAGGTAGAAAAAGTGCAGCGCATGGGACTGGAAGATCTGCCCGAAATGCAGCAGGCGGCGGATCTTGGTGGCCGTCGGGTGCAGGTCCTCGGGGTCGTAACCGTAAACCTGGTCGATGGCCTTGGCCGCCGCCAGGTGGTGGCTGACCGGGCAGATGCCGCACAGTCGTTGCACCAACAGGGGCGCCTCCCAGTACGGGTGGCCCTGGATGAAGCGTTCGAACCCCCGGAACTCGACGATGTGGAAACGCGCACGTTGCACGTGGCCGGCGTCGTCCAGCTGGACGGTGACGCGACCGTGGCCTTCTACGCGCGTGACGGGATCGATCGTAATCTTGTTGCTGGTCATGTTCGTGGCTCAGTCATATTTGAGTTCGGAGTACGGCACAGAGAGCTGCTGACCGCTGATCAGGCTCAGTACCGAGCGCCAGATGTGATCGGCGTCCGGGGGGCAGCCGGGGATGTAGTAGTCGATATCGACGACGTCGCTGCAGGCGTACACCTTGTCCAGGATCTTCGGCAGGTCCTCGTGGTAAGGCACCTCGCACTCGTCGGGCATCGACGTGGTGCTGTTCAGGTAGGCCTCCTCGAGACATTCGCTTAGCGGTATGGTGTTGCGCATCGAGGGCACGCCGCCCCACAGCGCGCACTCGCCGAAGGCGACCAACACGTCGCAGTGCTTGCGAAATTCGCGCAGCACCTCGACGTTCTCCGCGTTGCAGCAGCCGCCCTCGATCAGGCCGATGTCGCAATGCTTGGTGAACTGCTTGATGTCGTTGATCGGCGACTTGTTGAACTCGACCAGTTCCACCAGGTCCAGCAGCTTCAGGTCGATGTCGAGCAGCGACATGTGGCAGCCGAAACAGCCGGCCAGCGAAATCGTCGCAACGGTCTTCTTTTCTTTCGGCAGCGTGAGCTCGGGGTCCGGGGCCGGTTCCAGCTTGCGGGTTGATTCCATGTCGAAGCGGCGGAAGCCGAAGGGCCGCGAGTGGTTCTGGCCACGCACGATGATCGAGCCCGTCGGGCAGATGTGCATCGCCCGGATGGCCTGCTCGTCGCTGAGCTTGGCTTCCTGGTCGTAATCGATGCCCACGCGCATCTCGTTACCGCGGTAGCGGAAGGAGAACACCGCCTTGCCGTCGTCGGTGAAGACCTCCTTCACGCAGCGCCCGCACTTGATGCAGCGGTTGTGCTCCATGATCATTCGCGTCGGGTTGAAGTCGATCACCCGGTTCTTGAAGACGTGCGGGAAGCGCGTGTGGCGCAGGCCGAGTTCGTAAGCCATGTGCTGCAGGTCGCAGTCGCCGCTCTTCTGGCACCCCGGGCAGAAATGGTTGCCCTCGGAGAACATCATTTCGACGATGGCGGCGCGCGCGTCGTCCAGCGCTTCGGTGTGGGCTTCCACCACCATGCCGTCCTCGACCGTGTGGGTGCAGGCCGGCTGCGGGGAGCCATTGATGTTGCAGGTACATACCCGGCAGGTGCCGAGCGGTGGCTCGATCTCCGGGTAGTAACACAGGCTGGGAATGAAAATCCCGTGCTCGTTGGCGACGTCGACCAGGTTACGGCCGGCCTTGGTCCTGATTTCCTTGCCGTCGATCGTGATGGTGATCAGGTCGTCCTTTTGCGCCGGCGCCTTGCGGGCCTTGCCGTTCGTCTTTTTCTTTGCCTTGGTCATGTCGTGTCACCTCAGCTGCTGAACCGGTCGTACTCGCGGACGGCGTCCGCGAGGCTGAAGCCCTTGCTCAGCCGCTCCGGGTTCTGGTTGACGATGTCCTTGAAGTACTCGGGGAACTTGTCGTGGGCCATCAGCAGGGACCCGGCCGCGGTCTTGCCGAGGCCGCAGCGGCAGGTCATTCTCATGATTTCGCCCCAGGACCGCAGGTCCTCGACGTCGTTCTTCTGCGCCAGCTTGGCCTTGAACAGGTCCAGCTTCTTCTCGATGATGAAATTGCCGGCGCGGCACGGCGTGCACAGCCCGCAGGACTCGGTCTTGAAGAAGTGGTTGTAGTTTCGCAGGATGTCCAGGATGTCGCGCGAGCGGCTGAACACCATGAAGGAGCCGCCGCGATTGAGGTCGTCCTCGCAAAACACCCGGTCGGCTTCGGCCATCGACAGGCATTCGCCGGAAGGTCCGCTGACCTGGATGAAGTTCGGGCGGTCGGCCTCGGCCATTTCCAGCACTTCGCGCACCGTGGTGCCCATCGGGATCTCGTAGATGCCCGGCAGGCGACAATCACCGGAAACGCTGAGCAGCTTGGTACCGGGCGAGTTCGGCGTGCCGGCCTTCAGGTAGTGGTCCGCTCCGAGCTGGACGATGCGCGCCGCGGCGCAGAATGTTTCGACGTTGTTGATCACGGTCGGCTTCTGCATGTAGCCGCGCTCGGTCGGGAAGAAGCGCTTGTTGCGGGGTTCGCCGCGCTTGCCTTCGATCGAGTTCAGCATCGCGGTCTCTTCACCGCAGACGTAGGCGCCGGCGCCCATCTGGATGCGGATGTTGAAGTTGAAGCCTTCGATGCCGGCGATGTTCCGGCCCAGCAGGTTCATCTTGCGGAAGTGGTCGATGACGTGCTGGATCTTTTCCTGCATCCACTTGTACTCGGCCCGCAGGTAGATCACGCCTTCCTCGGAGCCCACCGCGAAGCCCGCCGTGACCATGCCCTCGAGCACCAGGCCGGGCATCGAGTTCAGCAACACCCGGTCCTTGAACGTACCGGGCTCACCCTCGTCGGCGTTGCAGAAGATGTACTTGGGCGATTCGGGATCCTTGCGGCAGGATTCCCACTTGATGCCGGTGGGGAAAAAGGCGCCCCCCATGCCCCGCAAACCGGATTTCTTGATTTCCTCCAGCACCGATTCCGGGCTCTGGCCCCGCAGGCGGTGGATCGCGTCCCCCGGGTTGTACTCACGCAGCAGGACGGTGCGATCGCCCGGTGTGTAGCGGATATGGTCGGGCACCTCGTCGCAGATGTCGGCAGGGTCGATGCCCTGCTTGAGCTGGGCGACGATGTCGCGCACTTTCAGGCTGTTCAGGTTGGTGAAGGGGTGGAAGTTGATCAGTGCGGCCGGCTCCATGTCGCTGAGGCCGATGCAGGCCGTTTCGAACAGGCCGAACATGCCGCTGGGATCGACACCGTTGATCTGGGTGCCGCATCCGATTTCGAAGGCGTTCCGGATCCTCTCGTATCCCTTGCAGCCTGCCACCGGGCTCTTGTTGAGGTAGATCGTGTACCGGCCGCGTGGCTTCAGCGACAGGAAGTGGTAGAAGGTCACCACCCCGTTGATGTCGATCGTCGAGATACCGAGGGCCTCGCTGTAGGCCTCGATGTCTTCCTGGGGAATGTATCCGTGCTCGTTCTGGGACATCCACAGGTAATCGAGCAGCTCGATGCGTGTCTTGGGCAGGTTGTTTTTCGCGTGCCCGGACCGTTTGGTTTTGCGCTTGTTCAAGGCATTTTCCTTTGGTTGGGACTGGCAGGATTTTCGGCCGTACGGCTCACGGAAATCGCCATGGTGAAATCCGCCTAGAAGCCTGCTCCCGCCCCCTGTCGGAGTACATGATTCAGGTCAAATTAGACCCAACATTAAAACTAATATGAGGGAAAGCTGACGCGGGTCAGCCCGGACGTTCCGAAGCTTTGTTTTCCTTGCGTGTCGGTAGTCCAAAAAAGCCTTGAAGCGACCCGCACAGCCGATACCATTAGCGCTTTGCCTGCCCGGCCGGACGCCGCATCGCGGTGGGCGCGCTGGCCGGCACGATGTCGCCGAAACGGATTCCGCCATGCCCAAGCCGACCCTGCTCAAACTCTCCCTGTTCGCCTTCGCGCTGTGTTGCCTGCCCCTGGCTGCGCATGCAGACCAGGTGGTGATGAAGAACGGGGACGTGATCACCGGCAAGATTTCACGCGTGGATGCGAACGAAGTAGTGATCAACCCCGCGTACACGAAGAAATTCGCCGTCAAGCGTTCGGCCGTCGAGTCGATCGTGACGGAGTCCGTGCTGGAGGTGGAACTGGAGGATGGCGAAAAAGTTCGCGCCCGTTTCGCCGGCCTGGAGGAGGGTTTGCAGGTGCTGGAGATCGACCACAGCGACACGCCGATCGACATCGAACGCATGCAGCGGGCCTCGGTGCCGCAAAGCTGGTACAAGCGCGAATCGCAGATCGAGGCGCTGGCGACGATCAACGACGGCAACACCAACAGCCGCAGCGCGGCGTTGGCGGTCGACACCCGGCTGCGGCTCGGCGATCACCGGCAGTTTGCCCGCCTGGGCTACCGGCGCGACGAAAACGACGACGAGACCACCAAGAAGCAGACCCGCGCGAATTACGAGTACGACTGGCTGTTCCGTCGATCGTGGTACCTGGCCGCGACCGCTGACTACGAGCGCGACCCGATCCGTGACCTGAATCACCGCTTCACCTTCGGCGCGCTGCTGGGCCACGATTTCTTCGACAACGAACACCTTTTCCTGACGATCAAGGCCGGCGCCGGCTACACCGACGAGAACCTGGGTGGGGAGCCGACCAACGGGCCGGTCGGCCTGTGGGAAATGGGTTTCCGCTATCATTTCGGCGGCAGGAAGCTGGAACTCGTGCACGATCACGCACTGACGTACCAGGATTACGGGGCCAACAACACCATCATCCGCAGCTCAACGGGTTTGCGCATGGACGTGATGTGGGACATTTACGCCACGGCCACCTATGGTTTCAACTACGAGACCGAACCGGCGCCGGGCAAACTGAGCAAGGACTCGACCCTGGCCTTCGGCCTGGGTGCGAAGTTCTGAGGCGCGGCATCGGACAACGACTGGGGCACGCGAGCGTGGGTCGTGGAGGCATGGCCCGGATTGAAAACCCGATCGAGGTTCAACCCAGTGAGAGACAAGCAGAATTCCATAAGCGACAAGGTTTCCTACCGGGACAGCCGTCGCGCCGCCTTCCGGGTGCTGCAACCCGGGCGCACGCACGGCCTGCGCCGCCTGCTGACTTTCGTGGTCGTCGCGGCCGCGGTGTGGTGGGTCTGGCAGCTGCTGTCGGGCGTGTTCCCGCCCGAGCAGAGAGCGGTGCTGTTCCTGTTCCTGCTGGCCGTCGGCCTGTGGATCACCGAGGCGGTGCCGGCTTTCGCCGTCGGCTTGCTGATCATGGGCTACCTGGTGTTCGCGCTGGGCACCACGCTGATCCACCCCGAGCCCTGGGACGTCCGGCCTTACCTGAACACCTGGTCCAGCCCCGTGGTCTGGCTGATGCTGGGTGGTTTCTTCATGGCCGAGGGCCTGTCGCGCACCGGGCTGGACCGTTACCTGTTCGCGGCCGCGATCAAGCCGGCCGGCACCCGGCCCGCCGCGGTGTTGCTGGCGGTGATGCTCACCAGCGGCGTCGCCTCCATGTTCATTTCCAACACCTCCACCACCGTGCTGATGATCGGCGCCGTGTTGCCGCTGGTGCGCCAACTCGGCCGCAAGGAGCCTTTCTCGCGGGCCCTGATGGTCGCCATTCCGCTGGCCGCCTCGGTCGGCGGCATGGGCACCATCATCGGCAGCCCGCCGAACGCGATTGCCGCCGGAGTGGCGGCCGAATACGGCCGCCAGATCGACTTCGTGCAGTGGATGGCGGTCGGCGCGCCGGCCGCGATCGGCCTGATCTTCATCGCCTGGCGGATCCTGTTGCGCCTGTACCCGGCCAGCACGCGCGAGGTGCAGCTGGACCTGGACAGCATGGACGAACCCGAGTTGCCGGGCCTGCGGGAACGGGTGATCGTCGCGGCGGTCTCGCTGCTGACGGTGGGCATGTGGCTGACCACGCCGCTGCACGGGATCCACGTGGCCGCCATCAGCCTGATCCCGATCGTCGGCCTGACGATGACCCAGGTGCTCGGCGCGGCCGACGTGCGCGGACTGCCGTGGGATACGCTGATGCTGGTGGCGGGTGGGCTGTCGCTGGGCGCGGCCGTCACCGACACCGGCCTGGCCGAGCGGTTGGCGTCCTGGCTGGCTTTCCTGACCACGCTTAACCTGGACGTGCTGGTGTACGCGGCCCTGGCGCTGGTGACGGTGACCCTGTCCAACTTCATGAGCAACACGGCGACCGTGTCGCTGGTGCTGCCGGTGTCTGTGGCCCTGGTGCCGGGCCGGGAACTGGAAATGTGCCTGATCCTCGGCCTCAGCGCGTCCTGCGCATTGCTGTTGCCGGTGTCGACGCCGCCGAACGCCGTGGCCTTCGCCACCGGCGAGATCCGGACGAAGGACCTGCGCCCCGGCGGTATCCTGATCGGCCTGCTGGGGCCGGCCGTGGTGATCGCCTGGGTGCTGTTGATCAGCCGCTTCGTGTTCTGAGGCGTTGGCTCAGTCGCGCAACGACTCGGGCCCCGCGATCAACTCGACCAGGTCGCTGACGTGTTCGAAGAGGGCATCGTGCTGTTCCTGCAGGCCTCCTTCCGGAATCGACCAGTTGAGCGCCGAGGTGTGAAACGGCACCTTGTCGATGAACTCGCTGTACTTGCCGTTGACCGAGACCAGGACTTCGAAGCTGCTGATGTCGTGCGCCAACTCTTCGAGTCGCTCGGTGTCCAGGCGGGCTTCCGGGAGCCCCTGTTCCTTCAGGAATGCGCTAAGTCGGGATGAAACGCCCTGGGCGGCGCCCGGCGTGGCCGTGTTGAAGTCGATCAGGTTGGGGTGGTGATGGCGGCCGATTGCGACGGCGAGTTGGCCGAGGTCCGACCCGGAACGGTCCAGGAACAGGATCCGGTACGCCTTGGGCAGCTTGGTGATACCGGTTACGGCGAACACGGTCTGGTCACAGATGTTCTTCGACTGGTCGGCGATCCGCTTGATGTTGGCCAGCACCGCGAAAATCACCATCCGGCTGGCGCGTTTCAACGACGGGTCTTTTTCGAACAGGTCGTCGTAGACGGTATCCATGCGGGCATCGAGTCGTTTCGCGGCGCTCATCAACGTGATCGCCGTCTCCGCGTTGCCCTCGCGGAACGCCTGGCGGGAGTCCGCCAGCAGCTCGATGGCCGTTTCCACGGCCTCGTCTATGCGCTGTGAATAACGGGCGGGCAGTGGATCCTTGAGCTGCAGGGCTTCGCGGGCGATCGTCACGGCGTAATCGCCGATTCGCTCGAGCACCACATTGATCCGCAACGTCGAAGCGATCTCCCTCAGCACGCCCGCGCCGGGGAGATAGCTCGCGATGAACTGGTGACACATGCGATCGCAGCGCCGTGAAGCACGGTTGATCGGGTAGTCTCCGAGAATGATGTCGTAGGCGAGCTCGGGGTCGCGAACGACCAGCGTGCGCTTGGCCTGGCGCAGGGCATTCTCCACGTCCTCGCCGATTTTCCACACCCAATCCCGGATGGCGTTGAGATCGGCTTCCATGCGTTCTTCGAGGTGGGTCATCGCTTCTACCTTCTGCTCCGATTCGGTTGGTCCACCGAGCGAGGTGAACGGCTCCACGCGGTCGGCCGCCGCGCCGTTTTCTCTAGCATAATACACCCGCGCCGGGCGCGGGTGGTGTCGTCGGTCGGCGGCGGGGTGTCGTCAGCCGAGACGGTCGAGCGCAGCGGCCAGGCGGCCGACGGTTCCGTCCACGTCGGCCAGCTTGTCCAGCCCGAACAGGCCGAGGCGGAAGGAACGGTAATCGTCGCCCTCGTCGCACATCAGCGGCACGCCGGCGGCGATCTGCAGGCCCAGCGGGGTGAACTTGCTGCCGTTCTGGATGCCCGGGTCCTCGGTGTAGCTGACCACCACGCCGGGCGCCTGGAAGCCCTCCGCGGCGACGGACTCGTAGCCGCGTTCCTCGAGCAGGCCGCGCACCCTGCGGCCGAGTTCCCACTGGCGGTCACGGAACTTGTCGAAGCCGAACTCCGCCGTTTCCATCATGGTGTCGCGGAACTGCTTCAGCGAATCGGTCGGCAGCGTGGCGTGGTAGGCGTGGCCGCCGTTCTCGTAGGCGCGCATGATGTCCAGCCACTTGCCCAGGTCACAGGCGAAACTGCTGCTCTTTGTTTCTTCCATCCGGTCCAGCGCCCGCTGGCCGAGCATCACCAGCGCGGCGCAGGGCGAGGCGCTCCAGCCTTTCTGCGGCGCGGTCAGCAAGACGTCGACGCCGCAGGCCGCCATGTCCACCCAGATGCCGCCGGAGGCCACGCAGTCGAGCACGAACAGGCCGCCGTGCCCGTGCACGGCCGAGGTCACGGCGCGGATGTACTCGTCCGGGATCAAAATGCCCGAGGCGGTATCGACGTGCGGCGCGAACACGACGTCCGGGCGTTCGGCGCGGATGGTCGCGACCACTTCGTCCACCGGGGCCGGCGCGAACGGCGCCTGCGGGCCTTCGCCGTTCCGGCGCGCCGGGATGACCGTGACCTGGTCGGTCAGGCGGCCGGTTTCGATGATCTGCGACCAGCGGTAGCTGAAGTAACCGTCGCGAATCACCAGGCAACGCCGGTCCTCCGCGAACTGCCTGGCGATCGACTCCATGCCGTACGTGCCGCCGCCCGGCACGACGACCACCGCGTCCGCCCGGTAGACGTCTTTCAGCGTGGCCGAAATATCGCGCATCACCTGTTGGAACGACTGCGACATGTGGTTGAGTGAGCGGTCGGTGAAGACCACGGAAAATTCGAGCAGGCCGTCGGGATCGACGTCGGGGCGCAGGCCGGGCATTTTCGGACTCTCGTGTCTAGAATGGGGTCTGCAAGAATAGCATCGCGGCGCCCTTTTGTGGCGCGCGCATGGGGCAGTCGGGCCTCAACCCGCTGCAGGCGGATCAAAGGAGGGAAAACATGGAAGACACCGGCGTGAAACTCAGCCGCGGAATCGGCTGGATGCTACTCATCGGCGCGGCCGTCATCATCGGAGGCATTGCCGTATTCAGCTTTCTCACGGACCCGGGTATCGAGGGGTTCTGGAAGATTCTGATCAGCGCTTTCTACCTCGGGCTCATCGGGTTGTTCGTCTCGGTGCTGCGGCAGCGCCTGATTGAACGAAAAACGGACAAGTACAAAGACGTGGACATCTGAAATGATCGTAGTGACATCGGAAAACATCGCCGGCAAGAAGGTCGTCAAAACCCTGGGGCTGGTGCGCGGCAACACGGTGCGCGCCCGGCACATCGGCAAGGACATCATGGCCGGCCTGCGCAATATCGTCGGTGGCGAGGTGCACGAGTACGCCAAGCTGATCGCGGAAAGCCGCGAACAGACCATCGACCGCATGGTGGCGGAAGCGCAGTCCCTGGGCGCCAACGCGATCATCGCGACGCGTTTCACCACGTCGGTGATGGCGGCCGGCGCGGCCGAACTGCTGGCCGTCGGCACCGCCGTGATCGTCGAGGACGCCTGAGCCGGAGGCCGCGTCCTGTAGGAGGCGCGTAAGCGGCGACCGTTGTAAGAGCGGGCTTGCCCGCGACCTGCTATCACGCACTCCAAACCACGGCCGCGCACACGCATACCCCCGCCCCGGGCACGCTCGAGCCATCCCTGCGCGCTATTCGGATGTTCCCGACATCCGAAAACCCTGAAGGAGGTATGTGCATCCACGGCCTGAATTCTGCCCAAGCCCGGCAGCCGGGTTCAGAGCTTCGAAGCAGCAATCGCAGGTCGCCGCTTACGCGCCTCCTACAGGGATTTCGGGCGGGTGAGGCTGAGCAGGGTGGCGACGCCGCCGTCGATTTCGCTCCAGGGACAATCGATTTCCAGGTGCGCGACGGCCGCGGTCGGCATGAGCTTGTAGTCGGGCGGCATCGGCACGCGGTCGCGGCAGAGGGTTTGCACCAGCATCTCCAGGCCGGGGTTGTGGCCGGCGATCAGCACGCGGTGGGCGCCCGGGGGGCTCTCCGCGAGCACGTCCATCAGCGCACCGGTGGTCGCGTGGTAAACGCGTTCGTCCCAGCGGATCGCGCCGTCGTCGAAATCCAGTTCTGCGCAGACCGCGATCACTGTCTGGCGCGCGCGCTCGGCCGGCGAGCTCACCACGTGGTCCGGCACCAGGCCTTCGTCGGCCAGGAAGCGACCCATGCGTGGTGCGTCGCGCAGGCCCCGCTTCGACAGGGGGCGCTCGAAATCGGTTCGCGCGCCCGTATCCCAGGCCGACTTGGCGTGCCGCAACACCAGCAGTTCGTGTGTCATCGATGGTCCCTCCCGTGGCTACGGACCTGCTCTCATCATAACCGCTTCCATCGGTCCTGCCAGCGGGGCGGCGTGCGTCCGCGTTGCAGCCGTTGTTAAACTGGACTCCATGGACGCTCACGTCACCATTCCTTCACGTTTCAACGGGCCGCCCGATTCTGGAAATGGCGGGTACAGCTGTGGTGTGTTGGCTGCGTTTCTCAAGGGGGCCGCGCGGGTGCGACTGCAGCTGCCACCGCCGCTGGACGTGCCACTGGATGTTCATGCGAATGCGGACGGCGGCGTTTCGATGGCCGACGGCGACCGCCTGGTCGGCACGGCGGTGCCGGCGCCGCTCGAACTGGAGGTTCCACCGGCGCCGACGCTGGCCGAGGCCGAAGACGCCCGCCACCGATACCCCTGTTATACAGGTCACGTCTTTCCGACCTGTTTCGTCTGCGGGCCGGGCCGGCCGGAAGGCGACGGCCTGGAACTCTACCCGGGCCCGGTCAGGGACTGGAGCCTGCTGGCCTGTCCCTGGCGGCCGCGCAGCGACCTGCTGGACAGCGCGGGGTTCGTGAGGCCGGAGATCGTGTGGTCTGCGCTGGACTGCCCGGGCTATTTCGCCTGCCTCGGTGAACGGCCCGAGCCGGCCGTGCTGGGCGAATTGCACGCGGAGCGGTTGGCAGCCGTGCCGGGCGACCGAACGCTGGTGGTCTATGCCTGGCCCCTGGGTCGCGACGGCCGCAAATGCTACGCCGGCTCAGCCATCGCGGACCCCGGCGGCGAGGTGCTCGCCCGCGCCCGGTCGACCTGGATCCTGCTCAGGAAATGAATCCGGGCCACTGGCCCGCTCAGGAATCGTAAAGCCCCGGGTCGCACACGGCGGCTCGCAGGGCGGCGACGGTGCCCGGCGCGGATGCGCCCAGGTAGCGGCCCAGCGAGGTCATCGGTTTCTGCGGTATCCGGTAGGGGCTGACCACCCGGACGCTGAGCCTGCCGTTGCCCGGGGCGCGGCCCAGCCAGGCCACGATGTCCTCCGCGGCGGCGGGATTGGGATTGAGCACGGTTGTCTGCGCAACCCGATCCCGCAGCAGTGTCTCGAACACGCCGGCCTGGTAGCCGTAATGCGTGCAGCCGAGGAAGGCGATCAGCCGGTCCGGGCAGGTTCGGAACTGCGCCAGCGCTTCGGGTACGAAGCGCTGCAGCAGTTCCCGCGCCTGGCCGCCGCTGTGGTCGTTCGAAATCGCGTCGGGCAGGCTGGGGCAGGCCTGCTGCACCACACGCGAGTCTTCCAGGCCTTCATCCAGCAGCGCGGCGAGGTAAGTGCCCTCCGCCACCGTCGTCGGCGTGGCGAATACCGCGATGCCGGCATCCGGCTGCGCCCGCAGCGCGGATCGCATCGCCTCGAGGCCGGTGCGCACGATGCCACGCACGGGCACCCGGCGCTGAGAGTCGAAGAACGGGTCGCGGAACAGCACGCTCAGCGAGTTGCAGGCGATATACAGGTGATCGGGCCGGTACCGCCGGTAGGCATTCTCCAGGAATCGGGCGAAAGTCCGCAGCTTGGTCGCGCGGTCGGGCATCGCGTTGTAGGCGTAGTCGTCCCGCAGCGCGGCGTTCAGGTAGACGATTTCGACATCGGTGTCGAGCGGACCCCGTCGCAGTAGCGCCTCGAGCGCGGCGCATACCGAGAGACCGCCGACGCCGGAGTCGGTGATGCCGATGCGCACGGCCTCAGCCCCGCGGTGCGACCCGGCCCGGGTAACACCCGGTCAGCAGTTTCTGCAGGACCGGCACGTGCGAGGCGAGCAGCGCCGGCAGGGGCTCGGCCGGCAGTTCCCAGGTCACGATGGTGATGCCCTGCTCGGCGCACCAGGTGCCGAAAGACCCCGGCGTTTCATAGCCCACGTCGGGCACCAGCGGCAGCCCGGATTCCTGCGCGATCCAGCCGGCCAGCGGGCTGCTTTGCGGGTCTTCGACGCAGGCCAGAGGCGCGTGCAGCGAGACGACGGCGCGGGGGCGCAGCCGGCCGATCAGTTCGAGCAGGGCCTGCGTTTCGGGCTCGGAGGCCGGGGCTGAGCCGGTGCCCAGGACGATTTCCTGTTTGTCCTGCCCGTGGCCACGGTAACGCAAGGGCTGCGGGGACCAGTTGGCGGTCGGCAGGTTCCGGTTCAGGTCCACGCCACGGACGTTGCAACGTGTTCCGCGCAGCACGCCGTCCGGGTTGACGCACAGCACCACCGGGTTGCGGATCGCGCCCGGCCGGATGCTGCGCATGGCGTCGGACAGAACCACCGTGGTGTCGCTCTCGTCGCCGTGCACGGATGCCATCAGCAGGATTTCGGCTTCCTGGTCCACCGGCCCGTACACGTGCAGCGGAAGTTCGCTGGCCGAACGCCCATAGGTTGTGGCCTCGTGGCGCAGTTCGCCGCGCTCGGCGAGTGGGACCAGGAATTTGCGGGTTTCATCTGTCATCGGCGCACGCTAGCATTGGCTGCGAAACGTGACAAGGAGACCGTGAATGGGACACCGGCTGCGATCCGTGCCCGGGCCGATTTGGCTGCTGGCGCTCTGGGCCCTGTCGCTCACATCCACCGCCATGCCGAACGATACGACAAGCACCAACCCGGCAAATCAGCTAGACGCGATCGTCGCCGGCGGGATCGAAGGTTCGCCGCCGCTGGCCGGGCTCCAGGTCCTGGTGCTGCGCGGCGGCGAGGTGGCCTATGAGTATGCCGGCGGCTTTGCGCGCCTGGCGGAGGACGGCGCGGTACCGCTGGGGCTGGAACACAAGCCGCGAATCGCATCGATTTCCAAGCTGGTGGCCACCGTCGGGCTGATGCGGCTGGTCGAACAGGGCCGGGTGGATCTCGATGCGGACGTGTCGACCTACCTGGGCTTCGCCCTGCGCAACCCGGCCTTTGCCGCTACCCCGATCACGCTGCGGCAGATCCTGTCGCACACGTCTTCGATCCGCGATGCCGACCGCTATTGGCTGGAGGCGGACGGGAATTTCGAGGAGTTTTTCCTGCCCGGAAGCGAGATTTACGATGACGGCGCCCATTTCGCCGCCGGCGAGGGGCAGGGGCCCGGCGCGTATTTCGAATACGCGAACCTGAACTTCGGCGTCGTGGCCGGCGTTATCGAGCGGGTCAGCGGGCAACGCTTCGACCGCTACATGCGCAAAGCCGTGCTCGAGCCGCTGGGGCTGCAAGCCAGTTTCAACGTTTGCGACCTGTCCTGGAAGCATCCGGAAAACGTCGCGACGCTGTACCGCAAGCGCGATGCGGACGAGGCATGGCAGCCCCAGGGCGACTGGGTGGCCCAGCTCGACGACGCCAGGTTTTCCTGTTACTACGGCCGCCCGCCGGTGGCGCGTGGCGAAGATCCGGGCGAGATCCTGCCCGGCTACCGCCCGGGCAGCAATCCCACCCTGTTCTCGCCGCAAGGGGGCTTGCGCGCCTCGGCCAGGGACCTGGCGGAGATCGCGCGCCTGTTGCTGAACGGCGGGACGCTGGCGGGTCAGCGCCTGGTGGACCCCGGTACCATCGACGAAATGTTCACCCCTCAGTGGGTTTACGATCCGTCGAATCCGAACGGCAACACCACCGAGGGAATCGACCCCGCCGACCCGGGCTACAAGCCCCTGTTCACGGCCTTCGGCCTGTCGGTGCAGCGCGTGGACCTGGCTGAATGGGGACTCGCCGAACGCCCGCGCCGGCTTTATGGCCACCTCGGTGACGCCTACGGCCTGCTGGGCCAGTTCTGGGTCGACCCGGAAAACGGCGACGCGCTGATCGCGCTGATCACGGGTTCGGGCGACGATCCTTCGGCGCACCCGGGCAGTACGCCGCTGTACCGGCCCGAGGAGGAAGTCATGCGCTGGTGGGTTAGGAATTTCCCCCGCTAGTTTCCAGCCTCAACGGGCATTGCCGGCCTCAGCGGGCATTGAAGTACCAGTCGTAGGCGAACAGGCCGGACGTGCCCCCGGTGTGCAGGAACACCACCGTGTCGCCGGCGTTGAGAATGCCCCGTTCGACCAGGTCCAGCAGGCCGGCCATCGCCTTGCCCGAGTACACGGGGTCCAGCAGGATGCCTTCCAGTCGTGCGCACAGCAACATGGCCTCGCGCATCGCGTCGGTCGGGATGCCGTAGCCTTCGCCCACGTAACGGGCGTGAACCTGGATCGCCGCTGCGGGGACGGTCTTTTCCAGGCCCATCAGGTCCCAGAGCTCGTTCGCCAGCCGCCGCACCTTGCGCCGCTGCGTGACGCGGTCCGCGCTCACGCTGATGCCGATCACCTCGGTGTTGGCGCCGAGATCCCGGAAGCCGGCCACCAGCCCGGCCTGCGTGCCGCCGCTGCCGCTGGCGTGCACCACGCGGGTCATGCGCACGTCGCGCTCCAGGCACTGCGCCATCAGTTCCGCCGCGCAGCGCACGTAGCCCAGCGCGCCGACGGCGTTCGAGCCGCCCACCGGAATCAGGTACGGCTTGTGGCCCTGGCTGCGCAGTTCACGGGCCCGTGCCCGCAGCCGCGCCGGCAGGTCCGCGCCAGCGGCGCAATACTCGACCTGGCAATCGAACAGGCTGTTCAGCAGTACGTTGGCGGAATCCGTGTACGAGGGTTCATCGCAGGGCACCTCCTGTTCCAGCAGGGCGTGGCAGGTCAGGCCCAGCCGCGAAGCCGCGGCCGCGGTCTGCCGCACATGGTTGGACTGGACAGCGCCGGCGGTGACCACCGTGTCGGCGCCCTGGCGCAGGGCGTCCGCCATCAGGTATTCGAGCTTGCGGGCCTTGTTGCCGCCGGTGGCGAGGCCGGTGCAATCGTCTCGCTTGATGTAGATTTCCGGCCCGCCGAGGTAATTGGAGAGGCGCTCCAGCGGCTCCAGGGGCGTGGGCAGGTGGGTGAGTGAAACCCGCGGAAAGGCGCTTATGGGCATGGTGTTCCTCCCGGCACGATAGGCCGTTTGCTGGTGTCCCCGGGTATTTCCTCTACGTAGCGGGGCACCATGTAACCCGGTAGTCTTCGATGCAATTCCCGCATGAGTTCCAGCCCGCGGGATTTCGCGACTTCGAAATGCGCGGCGCCGGCGACGCGGTCCAGCTGGTGCAGGTAGTACGGGGCAAGGCCGCATTCGACCGCGCGTTCGAACAGGGCCGCCAGCGTGTCCGCAGAATCGTTGATGCCAGCCAGCAGAACCGTCTGGCTGAGCAACAGCACGCCGGCGCTGCGCAGGCGGGCCAGCGCGGCCGCGGTTTCCGCGTCCAGTTCGTCCGGATGATTGACGTGCAGCACGATCACCACGGGGTGCCGCGAAGCCGCGACGACCGCGGTGAACTTCGGCGTGATGCGGGCGGGTGTAAAAACCGGGCCCCGCGTGTGGATGCGCACCCGGCGCAGCCGCGAACAGCCGTTGAACAACTCCAGCCATGACGACAGCCGGCGATCGCTGAGCACCAGCGGGTCGCCGCCGCTCAGTATTACTTCGGTGATGTCAGAGTCGGCCGCCATGCGCGCTCGGAACGCATCCTGCAGTTCATCCTGGTCGACCGGTGTATCCAGCGCGTGGCGCCGAAAACAGAAACGGCAGTGGCCGGCGCAGCGGCGCGTCACCATCAGCAGCAGTCGACCGCGATATTTCTCGACCAGCCCGGAACGGGCGGCGGGTTCTTCCGCCAGCGGATCGGCGCTGAAACCGGGCACGTCGTCCAGTTCCTCGCCCAGCGGCAGTACCTGCCGGATCAGGCCCTCGGGGTCGTCGCTGGCGGCGATTTTGCGGTACCAGGAAGGCGGCGCCAGGAAGGGAAAAGCCGCAGCCGCAGAGAGCCCTGAACGCATGGCGTCCGGCGCCAGGCCGAGACGGTGCGAGAGCGCTTCCATGTGCTGGCGCGGTTTCCCGATCATGGCTCCGAGTATAAACCAGGATTCGGTGCATCAATTGCCACTCAAGTCATCGGAACCACCGCCGGGCCGGCTTTTCCCCCGCGCGACGAAGGAGTAGGATTCTGCGGATACCCATAAACAGGCGCCACCCGACGGGCGAGCGCCTCACCAGGACTCCGAGGAGACATCATGGCATTCGGACACCCCAAGGGGCTCATTCCGCTGTTCTTCACCGAGATGTGGGAACGCCTGGCTTTCTACACCATGGTCGGCATCCTGCTGCTTTACAC
>Ga0180436_10000930_pt1 | contig 29337 bp, 24 predicted proteins | sample SS_ome_2_FD_132434 | JGI IMG/M metagenome (GOLD analysis project Ga0180436, IMG submission 132434) | Hypersaline lake sediment archaeal communities from the Salton Sea, California, USA - SS_3_S_2 metaG | ecosystem: Environmental > Aquatic > Non-marine Saline and Alkaline > Hypersaline >... | reverse complement strand
CCTATCTACTTTTGGACTGACCCAAAAGTAGCAAAAGGTCATCTCTCATAATCTGTGCTTCTTCCTCGGCTTCGCTACAAAAAATCTAGCTTGCATACAACTCGCACAGCCGATTTGATGCTTCGCATTTTATCAAATCGGCTTTATCTCGAACAAGTATGCGCTTAAGATTTTTTGCCTACGCTCTTCCTTCGGGCACAGATAAATCGAGAGGGTATTTTAGCAAGGCTTTGGAGATTTAAGTATTCCTTTGTGGTTAGGGGGGGTATTGGATTTCTGCGGCTTAAAAAGTTAAAAACAAAGTGTTCCTTTAATTATTCTACTTTTGGATATATAAATATCGGACACAAAAAAGGGATTCCGGAAGGAACCCCTTTCTTATCATAAAATATTTGCTAATATTTTTCCCTCTGCGTATAAGTGGTATGCAATAGCTCGTGGGATAAATGTCCAAGAGGCTTACCCAGGAAATCCTCATATATCTTAGTGATATCCGGATTATCATGGGACTTTCTTAGCTCCTTGCCTTCGTCTTCTCTATAAAGAGCCATCATACGCTTTTCCTTGGTTTTTTCATCCTTGGGTCTCGGCTGCCCTCCTCCGCTTATACATCCACCCGGACAAGCCATAACTTCGATGAAGTGATATGGGCTTTTTCCGTCTTTTATCTCTTTGAGCAGAGTTGAGGCTCCGTCCAAACCGCTTGTAACAGCGACTTTGACGGTTACTCCGTTTAGGAATGCCCACTCCGGCTTTGCGTCTTCGATAGTCAGATCCGCAGTCTTTATTTTTTCAAGCCCTACTATAGGAGTGACGTGCAATCCTTCAAACGGCAAAGGTCTTCCTGTCACCAGTTCATAAACCGTCCTTAACGCCGCTTCCATAACTCCGCCAGTTGAACCGAAAATATCCGCTGCACCTGATGAAAGACCGAGAGGGTTGTCGAAGTTTCCGTCCTTGAGTTCAGTAAACTTGATGCCTGCTTCCTTTATCATCTTTGCAAGCTCTCTCGTTGTGAGCACAGCATCGACATTTTTCACTTCTTCGTTTACCATTTCGGGTCTTGTCACTTCATATTTCTTTGCAGTACAAGGCATTATCGAAACAACGTACATGTCCTCCGGTTTCTTGCCAATTTTCTTAGCGAAATATGCTTTCGTCAAAGCTCCCAGCATCATATGCGGAGATTTACATGACGACACATTATCCAGTTGTCCGTTATAATAATGCTCAATATACTTTATCCATCCCGGGCTGCAGCTCGTGATCATAGGAAGTGCATCATTTACTCCTTTATGCATGCCGAGTTTTTCAACATCCGCATCCTTTATCGCTCCTTGTTTATAGAGCATTTCGACGATTCTGTTTAGAAACTCAGTTCCTTCTTCTATTATTGTAAGGTCCGCAGTGAAGTTCGTGTCGAAAACATAGTCAAACCCCATATCGCGAAGTGAAGCAGCCATTTTTCCTGTTACTAAAGTTCCCGCTTCATATCCGAATTCTTCGCCGAGCGCCGCTCTTATCGCAGGAGCTGTTTGTGCAACAACCGTCTTCGTCGGGTCTGCCAAAGCATCCCAAACATCCTGTGTTGAATCGTTTTCGTGAAGAGCGTTTACAGGACAGACTACAGTACATTGTCCGCAGTTCGTGCATGAAACAGTCCCGATCGGCACATCCGTTCCCGCACTTATCTCCGTTTTGAATCCTCTAGACTGTGGGTTCAAAATGCCAACTCCTTGGACTTCATTACATACAGTCACACATCTTCTGCAAAGTATACATTTCGAAGCGTCACGTACTACGGACGGACTGCTTTGGTCTATAAGTTCTTTTGACTTTTCTCCTTCAAAGCTGCTCTCTTCGGCTTGGATAATCTCACCTATTTCCTGCAGCTCGCAGGCCTGGTTTCTTGAACAGCTCAAGCAATCTTTCGGGTGATCCGAAAGCACCAGCTCATACATAACCTTTCTTGCGTTTCTCACTCTCGCGGTGTTTGTATTTACTACCATACCTTCAGTCGCCGGAGTTACACACGAGGCTTGAAGCGTCTTCGCTCCTTCAACCTCAACCATACAGATTCTGCATGATCCGATTTTGTGCACATCCTCTAAGAAGCACAAAGTAGGAATGTATATATCTAGCTCCTTCGCTGCCTCGAGTATCGTAGCACCCTCAGGTACGCTTACGGTTTTTCCGTTAATACTTAGATTAATCATATTTTTCTACCCTATCCTTCCCGCCTGTCACAGCGCAGGCATCTCATCGCTTCCGCGGTGGCATTCAATTTGTGGAAACCACATGATACTTCGTCAAAATTGCTCTTCCTCTTTTCTGGATCAAGCCATTTCATCTCAAACCTCTCATGCTCAACAAGCTCTGACTCGTCGAAGTTCATAGGTATCTCTATCGGTCTTCCTTTGTTCAACTCGCCCGACCCGCCGAGGAATGAGTCTATTGAAGACGCTGCTTTCTTTCCGTCGGCAATCGCAGTTATAACTGCATCCGGTCCTCTAACAACATCTCCTCCGGCGAAAACGCCTTCCATCGTGGTCATCTGAGTCTTTTTATCGACAACGAAAGTGCCCCACTGGGTGAGCTCCACTTCCTTTTTGCTAACGAAAGGCAGGTCAGAGTACTGGCTCACAGCCGGTATAACCATATCCACTTCAAAGCTTATAACTTCATCGCTTTCGTTCGGGACCTTTCTTCCGCTGTTATCAAACCCGCTTAACATCATCTTCTTGCATTCAACAGCTTCGACTTTTGATTTTCCGGTAAAAGCAACCGGGCTAACCAGAGTATGCAGCTTTACACCTTCATCCAAAGCATCTTCAATCTCACGCTTATCAGCAGGCATATCCTCTTCGCTTCTGCGATACAGTATGTGAACTTCCTCCGCACCGAGTCTCAAGGCGACTCTGGATGCATCTATCGCAGTGTTTCCTCCGCCGATTATCGCAACCTTGCCCTCAACTTTATCGATTTTACCGAGATTCGCATCTCTTAAGAAATCGAGTCCGTGGTATACTCCCTTTTTGTTCTCTCCGTCGATTCCGACCTTTTTGGAAACTTGCGTTCCTGTAGCAATATATACGGAATCGTGCATATCCATCAAATCGTTGAACATTACATCTTTTCCGACTTCTGTATCTGTTTCAATCTTGATACCCGTTTGCTTAAGAAGATTTATCTCTTTTTGCAAAGTGGATTCCGGCAGTCTATATTCCGGTATCGCATAGCTCAACATTCCGCCGGGAACGGATTCGGATTCGTATACGGTTACGTCATATCCTAAGCGTCCTAGATAGTAAGCGCATGTAAGACCCGAAGGTCCTGCACCGACTATACCGACTGATTTATTCTTTCTCCTTGAGATTATATCTTCAAATGCACTCGTATCTTTCATCGCTTCATCTGCGACATATCTTTTCAAGTCCATGATAGCAATCGGATCATCGAGTTGTGCTCTTCTGCATCTGCTTTCGCATGGATGAGTACATACCCTTCCGCATACTGATGGGAACGGATTTTCCATACGTATCAAGTTATATGCATCCTGAATCCTGCCTACCGCAACCAACGCGATATACCCAGGTACATTCACACCGGCAGGGCACGAGTTTTCACACGGTGATATGAACAATTCGGAGCATACACCTGCTCTGCAGTATTTATCGACTATGTGTTCTTCATATTCATCTCTGAAATATTTTATCGTACTCAAGACAGGATTTGGGGCAGTTTGACCGAGTCCGCAAAGAGCCGTATCCTTTATCGCCTTGCCCAGCTTTTCGAGTTTTTCGATATCCCCCTGCTCGCCTTTGCCTAGCGTAATCCTCTCCAAAATCTCAAGCATTCTTTTTGTTCCGAGTCTGCAAGCGACACATTTTCCGCATGATTCATCTTGGACGAACTCCATAAAGAATCTTGCGACGTCTACCATACATGTATCTTCATCCATACAGATCAATCCGCCGGAACCCATTATAGCTCCAAGCTCCACAAGAGAGTCATAATCCAAAGGAACGTTTAGATGTTCTTTGGTCAAGCATCCTCCCGAAGGTCCGCCTGTTTGTGCAACTTTAAACTTCTTGTCCTTAGGTATTCCGCCGCCAACATCGAATATGACTTCTCCGAGAGTGATACCCATCGGGACTTCAACGATACCGGTGTTGTTTATATCTCCGGCAAGAGCGAACACCTTCGTACCCTTACTCTTTTCGGTTCCGATTTTTTTAAACCATTTTGCGCCATTCGATATTATGCTCGATATGTTGCCGAAAGTTTCTACGTTGTTTATTATCGTAGGTTTTTTGAACAAACCTTCATCGGATGGGTATGGCGGCTTTTGTTTCGGTTCGCCTCTTTCTCCCTCGACAGAAGCGATAAGCGCTGTTTCTTCACCGCATACAAAAGCTCCTGCTCCGATTCTGATCTCTATATCGAAATCGAACTTTTTACCGAATATGTTTTTACCCAGCAGATTAGCTTTTCTTGCATCCTTAAGCGCATATTCCAATCTTTCAACCGCCAAAGGATATTCCGCACGAACGTAGACATAACCCTTGCTTGAGCCGATAGCATATCCGGCTATCGCCATTCCTTCAATCAATGAATGCGGGTCGCCTTCGAGTATCGATCTGTCCATAAATGCACCGGGGTCTCCCTCATCAGCATTACAGATTACATACTTTATATCGCCCTTGCTTTTTCTAGCGAGCTTCCATTTTAAGCCGGTCGGGAATCCTCCTCCGCCTCTTCCGCGGAGCCCGGAATCCGAAACCTCTGAGATTACATCTTCCGGCTTCATAGTGTCCAAAGCTTTATGAAGTGCAATGTACCCATCGTTTGCGATATATTCACCAAGACTTAGGCAGTCGATACTTCCGCAGTTTTTCAAAACTATCTTCTGTTGGTTGTTGAAGAAATCTATATCCTCAACGCACGGAACTGCTTTATCCGTTTTCGCATCTTTTATGCAGTATTCCGATGCAATACCTCCGCCGATAATATGTCGAAGAACTATATCCTCCATATTCTCAGGCTCCAGATTACAGTAGAAAACACCACCCGGATTGATTATCATAGCAGGACCGATATTACATGTACCCATACAGCCTGTTAATTTAATATCAATCTTCTTGTCCGGTTTCAGCTTTTCAAGCGCACTATCCAAGGCTTTTTTTACAGCATCACAATCGGATGATATACATCCTGCGCCTGAACAGATCAAAACCGTATAATCAAATTTCTTTTGATTTTCTATATAATCCTTTTTAATATCTTGAATTTGCTTGATATCCTTAATAGCTTTTATTTCACTCATTTTTCAGCCCCCCCCTACTCATACTTTCCGAGTATCTGCCGAAGAGTATTCGGATTAACTCTCTTATAGACTTTATCATCTATACTTATCGCAGGAGCAAGACCACAGGCGCCGATACATCTCATGATTTCAAGGGAGAAGTTCATATCCTCCGTTGTTTCACCGATATCGATATCCAGCAGACTCTTAATCTTATCAACAACTTTCTTTCCGCCTCGAACATAACAGGCCGTTCCAAGGCATACCTTTATCGTATGCCTGCCCTTCGGCTGTGTTGAGAAGAGAGAATAGAATGTAACCACTCCTTTTACCTTGGACATGGGCAGTTCCATCTCTTTAGAGATGAAATCCAGAACATTTTCAGGCAAGTATCCGAAAATCGCCTGTGCCATGTGCAGGATTTGAATCAGATTGCTTTCGTTTCTGTCATAATCCTCTATCGTGCGCTTTAGCAGCGAGAACTGTTCAGTTTCGTCCAGTTCCATGCACGACTGATGCGTAACATAGTTTTCCATTAGATACACCTCCGTTTATTATATAACTCGGGAACCCCGATATTTAATTCATACGTTGATGCTGATACTATTCTCTTTTAAAACGTCAATATACTTCGGCTGAATCAAAACAATAATAATGTGAAAACCAAGGAAACAAACCTCTGTCCAAACGCTTTCTCATTATTTTCATAAGTTGTGTTCTTATGTCTTCTGATGTAAAACTAGAATTCCATTACTGTTTACTGTTGTTATATATGATTAAAAATTTATATGCTTAAAAAATATTTTGATCTTAAATCATCCGAAGATTGTTAATTAATTATCAATCTGATTATACTTTTTCAATTCTGCTCTTGTCAAGGATTTTGTTAAAAAAATATCAATCTTTTTATAAATATATTAAGTCTCGAGGTATTCTATCTCTAAAAAGTGTTGATTTAGAGGTTTTTTCGGAAGGGAAAAAAGATCTTTGAGCTAATATTACATTTTATTCTTCGATAGTATGATATACTTAAATCGTAATATAGCTGAATAATTGAATTGAATTGTGAGGTAATTTAGATGAATGATATCAAAAAACTAAAGTCTTGGCAGATAGTTGGAGTGTTTGTAATATTCCTTCTTGCTGCGCTTTGGCATTTCGTATATGCTTGGATACCAAGTGGAGTTTCGGCGACCATTTTCTCTGTCAATGAGAGTCCATGGGAGCACGTAAAGCTGCTGTTCTTTCCGGCTATCATATTCTACCTAATCGAATATATTTTTATCGGCAGGAAATATGACAACTATATATTCGCACACGGTGTTTCAATTGTTCTAATGCCGATTATGATGTTTATCCTATTCTATGGGTATCGCCTAGGATTGAAGATCGAGGAAAATTTAATATTGGATATTGTTATCACGTTTATAGTTACATCAATCGGTTCTTTAATCGCATATAGGATAACTGTTGGAAAAAGGAGTCTAAAAACACTATCGTTTATAACTCCGATAGTAATTTTGATAATGTTCGTTTCATATTCACTTCTGACATTCTTCACTCCGCATAAACCGGTATTCTACGATAAGAATACGGATTCCTACGGTCTTGAGGCAGGAGCGGAAGGACACGATCACAATCATGACGATGAGCACGAGGATGAGGATCACGATGACGAGTAATTTGGAGGTTTAGAATATACGTATTTTAAGAAGCAGCCGCATTTTTACGGCTGCTTTCTTTTGAATATCGTAATAATACCTTTTGTCCTTTATGGTCTGTATACCTGCTCAACCTTTGTGACATTTCCTGCATCGTCCACAGTGATGTCATAGAAGAAGTATTTGAATAGGTAATGCGGATTTGCATTATACAGATTGAACACATCCTCGACTGTAGCCGGCGGAGGATTGAATATATCATTTATCAAAGTTCCGTCAGTATTCAAAATTAGCCTTATGTCCGTCGTTTTTAAATCAATCGTTCTGAGCCGTGTATTTGTATTCTTTTCGTAAAAATCTCCTTCGTGCCAATTATTGACTTCAACTTGAGCATCAGCATAAGTATACCCTTCGTAATCGACGAGCGCGTCGATCGCCTCAGGCGGTTCGATCTTCTCGAAGTAATCAAAATCTGCCCATCCTCTTGCAGGGTCATAGCTTACCATATAAGCAAAGCTCGAGAACATTCTCGGGTTTCCGACAGGAACGTCGCTCATCCCTATAGGTGTCGGCGTGGGTGTTGGCTCCGGGGTTGCCTCAAGAACTACTTCAACACTCTCAACAGGCGCGGGATTTTCTTCTTCGCGTTTCAGCTCCTCTATCTCTCTTTCAAGATCTTCGATTCTGGATGCATATTCTTCGAGCTCCGCCTTTTTCTCGCTTTTTGCGAGTCGGTCACATCCAGTAAATACCAAAACCATAGAAAATATCAGAAATCCTGCTATAATTCTTTTCATAACTATCACCTCAATTGATTATTCTAAAGTATCATTTTATCCGTTCATCTGTTTTACATACTGATTATACCACATATATGGCATTAAGCACCGCTCCATTATAAGAGTATTCCTTGGTTAAATATTCCATAATCCCACTTCTGGTTTTAAAAAACCCATCCTAGGTATTAACTAATATTTCTAGTAATGCATATAAGGTTATCTTTCAACAAAATGCACCTGATTTGATGACTTATAAAAAAAGATGCTTGAGCGAAATGTTCAAGCATCTTTTTAAATTAATCCTTTTACTTTATTGGTTTTTTTGTGATATTATTATGTTCAGAAGCAAATCTTTTTAACTTATAAGACTAAAGACAAGAAATGGGTAATTGGTTTGGAAAAACATGTTTTAGCAACAGAAAATTTAGTATTCAATGATCATATCCATTATCCGGACATGAAGGTTCCCTATGGTAAGGCGACTTTTGTTTTAGGTAAAAATGGTTCAGGAAAAAGCACTCTGTTTAAGCTTTTCAACAGAACATTGACCCCCAGCGGTGGCAAGATCCTCTATGAGGATGTTGATGTTTCCGGCACTTCTCCGACAGTTTTAAGAAAAGAAGTTTTACTTGTCGGACAATCCGTATATTTGTTCGACTTGAGCATAAGGGAAAATTTCGACAAGTTCTATAGCTTTGCAGGAAAAGAACCCCTTAAAGATGTTGAAATAGAGGAATACTTAAAATTGTGCAGTTTCCCATACCCCTTGGACAGCGATTGTAAAACCCTGTCCGGAGGAGAAAGACAGCGGGTGTACTTGGCTATTTATCTCTCATTTTTGCCAAATGTTCTTTTGCTGGATGAGCCGACTTCTGCTTTGGATGAGGAGAACAGTCATGCTGTTATAAAGAATATCCTGAAGTTTTGTAGAAAAAAAAGTATTACGCCGCTTATTATAAGCCATGACAGCGTTGTTGCAGAAAAATATTCAGAAAATACAGTGAGGATTTAAGTTATGGAAGGTGTAGCAAAGCTCAGCATATTGCAATTCAGCCTTATCTATTTGCTTCTGATAATAGTTCTTATTATCATGAAAAAATCCAAAATCAAGCAGACAAAACTGCTTTTGGTTTCGAGTATTCGTATGACGGTACAGCTTATTCTTGCCGGGCTGATTCTCACATATATCTTCGAAAATCAGCATCCGCTTTTCACTGTAGCATATTTAATTGCAATGATTGCTTTTGCAATATATCGGATTTTGAGCCAAAGTAAGGAGCTGAACATAAAGTTTAAGCTGATAATCTCGGCTTCGCTTCTTTTCTCGGGGCTTTTTGTTCTCAGCTATTTTATACTCGTTGTAACAAGACAAAACCTGTTCAACCCGCAGTACACGATTCCCATCGCTGGAATGATTATGGGAAACTCTATGACCGGCATTACTCTCGGGCTGAAAACTTTCCAAGAGAATATAAAGGGGCAAAGACCGCAGCTTGAATCCCTTATCAATTTAGGCGTGCATCCAAAGCGGATACTTCTGCCCTTTGCAAACACCGCACTCGAGACAGCCTTGCTTCCGACGCTTAACAGCATGCTCGGACTAGGTATCATTTATCTTCCGGGTATGATGACCGGGCAGATCCTATCCGGCACTTTGCCGATGACAGCTATTATGTATCAGATAGCTATTATGATAGCGATCTGTACTTCTGTTTGCCTGACAACGTTTTGTGCTCTGTTTTTCGGCTACAGAACACTGTATAACAGCGAAATGCAAATTGTTTTTTAAAAAAACTTTATTCAAGAAAACAGCGGTAAAACCTTGAATTTTCGGTCGAAAAAAAGGGTTTCATACGCGAAAAAAAGAAATCATTAAGTAGTATGATTTATATAAAATAATATGTTTTAGCGCACATAAATATCAAGGAGGTAATTTATGAGTAAAAGAAAAATTGCGATTATCGGAGCAGGAAGTATAGTATTTTGTAAGACCTTGATTCAAGATATCTTGATGACAAAAGGACTTGAAGACACAGAATTCGCTTTGATGGCGCCGAGTACAAACAGATCCAGTGAGGTTGAGAAATTTATCAACCAAGTTATTAAGCATAATGGGCTAAAAGCCAAAGTCTATGTCACAACCGACCGCAGAGAAGCGGTTAAAGATGCTAAATATATCATCTCAACATTCCAAATAGGCGGAGTTTCTGCTTTCGAAATGGATTACAAAATTCCTCTGAAATATGGTATCGACCAGTGTATCGGTGATTCTATGGGTCCCGGCGGGCTTTTCAGAGCTTTGCGTAGTATTCCTGTAACCGTTGATATGGCAAACGATATCAAAGAGCTTGCTCATCCTGATGCCTTGATTTTGAACTATGTTAACCCGATGGCTATGGTTTGCTGGGCACTCGGAACAACAGGAGCGAATTTCGTCGGTCTTTGTCACGGTGTACAGACAACTTTGGATTTGATATCAGGTTATGTTGATGTTCCAAAGACAGAGATTGATTATCTCTGTGCAGGTATCAACCATATGGCATGGTTCTTAAAGATTGAAAAAGACGGCAAGGATTTATACCCTCTATTAAAAGAGAATTTTGAAAAACCCGGGTATTATGTGAATGAAAAAGTCCGCGGGGAAGTTATGAGACATTTCGGATATTTCATGACGGAATCCACAGGTCATCTTTCCGAGTACTTGCCTTGGTTTAGAAGCAGCAAACGTGCTTTGGAAGCATATTGTGACGAGCCCGGATTCGGCGGTGCTTCCGGTGCATATTATGAGTTCTGCGACTATGTTGCAAACAAATATGACGGTGCCTTGATGCTCGAAAACGAACCTCTTGATCTTCCTTCGAGAAGTGTGGAGTACGGCTCTTATATCATCGAGGCTCTCGAAACAGGAAAGAACTTTAAGTTCAACGGCAACATCAGAAACAACGGATGTATCGCCAATCTTCCTGATGATTGTTGTTCGGAAGTTCCCGTATACGCTGATGCTTTGGGACTTCATCCTGTGAAAGTCGGGGATCTCCCGGCAACATGCGCCTCTCTTAATATGACAAATATCACAGTCCAAGGACTTGGTGTTAAAGCTGCTCTGGAAGGCGACCCGGAACTTATCGTTGCTGCTGCTGCACTCGATCCTCTCTCTTCAACTCAGTGCACTTTGAACGAAGTGCGTGAAATGTGTATTGAGATGCTCGAAGCCGAGAAGAAGTGGCTGCCGCAGTTCGAAGGAAAGTCCATCAAGAAAGTTCCGACAATCAGTATTCCCAGCGATGTAAAACGCGAAGATGTTCCTATCGACCCTGCGCTTGCAATCTTTGCACGGTTTGGTGAGCTGGGTAAATAAAAAAATCTCCAGCTGGACTTCAAGCAAATTAATTCAAAAGCAGGAAGAGAATATAATAATCCCCTCCTGCTTTTTAGTTTCGTATTTTTTAAAATTGGTCTTTGAAGCCCTCTCTTATGACCTCGAATTTCCCCGTCTTTATATCCACATCATAGATATTGAAATTCGTCTTTAAATCGAACCCATCATAATGCCTTGCTAGGTTTATAGAAGCTGAACCATCTTCCCCGCTTACGATTCTATGGAAAACTCCTCTAGGCCAAACGAGCATAGCGCCGCCTTCAAAAATGAGTTCCTCACCTTTAAGGATTTTGTTCGGAGTCACGGTAAAATTCTCAATCCGTCCATGCTTTGGAGTATAGATCTCAACATATCTCGAACCATGTAGCACTACGAGGTTGTCCTCCTGATGGGGGTGCATGTACCACGGTTTTTCCACTCCTTCGATAGCCGCTGGCGAGACAGCACTGCTTTCATGCAGAACCCTGTCCACAGCATCGATTTGGCAAAGCTCACCTATCGGTATAATATCGAAAGTAACCCCGACGGTCTTTCGAAACTCCTTGAATTGGATAACCCGATATAACTCTTCCACTTCCTCAATAATCGTTATCATATTCCTTATCCTCACTAAACATGTCTAATCGCTGTATGGTTCGAAATCTCCGAGTTTACGGTACAAAGGTCTTCGATAGACAATTTATGCACATCGTCTTTTCCGGCTATTCTGGCAAAGGTTTTAAGCTCATGAAGACTGGCTTTTAGGAAGTTAGCAAGTCTTATCGCGCTGTTATCCTGATTCAGCCTTTTTCTCAGCTCATCATCCTGCGTTGCGCATCCCACAGGGCATTTACCGGTGTTGCACACCCTGTATTGCTGGCATGCAGCTGCCATCATCGCCGCTGAGCCTATAGCGATTGCATCCGCACCGAGTGCTAGGGCTTTTGCGAAATCTGAAGAGACCCGTAAGCCGCCGGTTATAATCAAATCCATATCGCTGTCGATTTCGTTCAGATGTTTTTTCGCTCTGTACAGTGCAAAAATCGTAGGTACAGTCGTTGCATCCTTAATCAGTTTCGGGCTTGCTCCGGTTCCGCCGGCTCTGCCGTCGATTGTGACAAAATCAGGTTTGGCATACTCAACAATATCGAGATCCTCCTCGATATGACCAGCGGCGATTTTGATTCCAATCGGTCTGCCGCCGCTTCTTTCCCGCAAGTCATCCACGAGTTCTTTCAGATTCTCTTTGTTCTTTATCTCTTCAAACCCCGAAGGGCTGATAATATCCTCGCCTATACTTTTGTCTCGAATCTTAGCAATCTCCTCTGTGACTTTTTCTCCCGGGAGATGACCTCCCATACCGGGTTTGCTCCCTTGCCCAATCTTTATCTCAATCGCATCAGAATTTTTTAGGTTCTCATCCGTCACACTGTATTTATTCGGAACATATTCGAAAATATATTTATACGCTGCTTCCATCGAAGCGGGGAGTATCCCGCCTTCTCCGCTGCACATCGCTGTGTTCGCTTCAGCAGAGCCTCTCGCCAAAGACAGCTTGAACTCCTTTGAAAGTGCACCAAAGGACATATGGGTGATAAACACCGGATGTTCGATTATAAGAGGTTTTTTCGCTTTTTTCCCGATAACAGTAGTTGTCTTCACAGCATCATTTTCGTCCAATGCAAATCTATCCAGCTGTGCGCCGAGAAAAAGAATATCTTCCCAAGAGAATTTCGCCCGTTTCGAACGCATAGGCTCGATAACCGATTCGCCTGTCTTCGCCATCTCATGTATTATGTCCATGTGCTTCTCAACGCTGTCTTCATGTCGTTCAAAACCGCTCAAGTATGATAAATCATCAATTTCCCTGTCGTCCACAGGTATTTCTTCAGTTTTTTCTTCTGAAAGCTCTTCCGGTTCTTCGCCTTCTGTCTTTTTAAAGTAAACTTTTGCAGCATCACAAATCGGACAACTCCATCCTTCGGCAAGCATATCCCATTTCGCACCTGCTTTTTCATCATCATAAATATATCCGCAAACACCACATTCATATTTCATATGCTTACATCCCCCTTATACACTGAAATCTTCCGGCTCATAGTACTCCTGGGTACTTTGACAGCCCGGACATTTTTTCGGAGGTTCTTTCGCATCCAAAACATATCCGCAGATACGACATTTCCAACGTATCGTTTTGTTTCTCCTGTATACACTGTCACTTTCCAGCAAATCAGCGAGCTTTTCCAACCGCTCTTTATGTCTTTCTTCAATTTTTGCAATCTGCTGAAGCAGTCTTGCTGTGTCGAGTTCTCCATCCGCCATCGCATGTTTTTGTAAGTTCGGGTATATATTGATGGCTTCTTCTGTCTCGCTCCCAATAGCCGTTTTCAGATTGCTTTTCGTGTCTCCTACGAGTCCCAATATCTCCATGAACTCTTTGAAGTGGGAGAGTTCATTTCTTGCTGTTTCTTCCAAAATCTTTGCAAAATAATGCAGACCTTCCGCATGTGCAATCTCCGCAAAAAGTTCATAACGACATCTTGCAAAAGCTTCGTTTTTTGCTGCGTCCAACAGTTCCTTTCTATCGAGTAACAAGCCGCCACCTCCTAAAAGTTATCTTTAGTTTATTATACCATAAAAAAGCACCTGTTCTTTAAAAAAAACAGGTGCCCCAAAAAATAAAACTAAATCTAATCATCCCTTCAATAAATGCTTTACAACATACATTTCAAGAGCTTCATAGTCTCTGGTATCTATACACTTTTTTTGATAGGCATAGTCATACGATTCAACTTTCTGTTCAAGCATCTTCGCAATCTCTAAGCTGTTCTCGAGGTGCTTATAGCTCACATCGATTTTCTGCGTTCTCATGGCTTTAACATCAAGACCGATATATTCGCCGTTCTTACCGTAATCGTTTTCCATAAGTACTTTGATTTGGTTAAACGCAGTTCTTAGGTTTTGTACTCCAAACGCTTTGTCTTGGTCAAACTTCAGCCCGTTTTGGTCGTTTAGATGTACTCCCATAAGCTTGCCGAATCTCAAAGCAAAGGCGATTTCATTCGCCGGATCCAAACCAGCGAGCATAGCATGTGCTGTCTCAAGAAGTCCGCCGACTCTGTCCGGGTCGATACTCGCAGAAGAAAGCGCCATAGCGTGGCCCATTGTCGGACAAAAGCTTATATCCACAGGCTCATTCGGCTTTGTTTCGATAGCGATACGGATTTTATTGTCGTATTCGAGCATCTTGTTCAAAACATCGACAATCCTGTTTACCGCTGTAACAGCATCCTTGCTCTCGTAACAGAGCGTTCCTTCCCTTGCGAGCCAAAGGACTATCATATCACAGCCGAGTGCGTTCGCTATATCGATACTTCGGAGCGATCTCCAATGGGCAAATTCTCTTTCGCTCTTGTCGTTCGATGTATATCCGCCGTCTATGGTCCTTGGATCCTCCCAAAGTCTCGGAGCAACAAACTCCGCCGCCATACCGTAATCGTCCAAAATCTGCTTAACTTTCTCGGCTTCCCTGATAATCTCATCCTCACTCAAATCATTCATGTTCGGCACGGCATCATCATCATGGAATTGTACTGCATCAAAACCGATCTCTTTGAACTTCTTTACCTTGTCCGCAAAGCTTATATCATCACGAACGGGTGGTCCGAATGCATCCGCACCTGAGTGTACGTTCCAAGGTCCAGCTGAATATTTAAATCTAGACATTCTTTCATCCTCCTTACAAAATACTATGTGAAAAGATCTAAATCGTCAGAGATTTTCACATAACAAAAGCCGCAAAAACAATCTGGACTGCGCTAAAAATCCAGACGCAGTCCAAATATATCTTTAATCTTCTTTATCGATTCTTATTACTCATTCTTTAGAGCATCATCAAATGCGCCAACATTCGGACTGATATTTACATTCTTGGTGAAAGCACAAGCTTCTCTTCCGCCGTCCAGTCTGTCCATACCTGAGTCTTCCCATTCTACGGATAGAGGTCCGTCATAACCGATTTGGTTTAATTCACGAATAATCTCGTTAAAGTCGACATGTCCTCTTCCTGGTGAACGGAAGTTCCATCCACGACTGGTGTCACCAAATTCAACATGAGAACCCAATATTCCAGTAAGACCATCCAAAGTTACAGCGGCATCTTTTATATGCACATGATATACTCTGTCCGGTAAATGTCTTATCATTAGATGTGGTGTCATTCCCTGCCATAATAGATGGCTTGGGTCGAAGTTCATTCCCAACGTCTTTCTGCCCTTAAAAGCATCAAGCAGTTTTACGAATGAATAATAATCAAATGCGATTTCTGTCGGGTGGACTTCCAAAGCAAATTTTATACCTGCTGCATCCATCTCATCAAAGAGCGGTGTCCATCTATCAACGATTGTTTGGAATCCGGCATCCACCATCTCTTGAGTAGTTTGTGGGAAAGAATACCAATAGTTCCATATCGGAGATCCCATGAATCCCGTTATAATCTTAATTCCCAAGTTTTTAGCTGCTTTGATCGTATCGCTGACTTCTCCTATAGCCCATTCACGCATCGCCTTTTCATCATTCGCTACAGCGCCGGGAGCAAACCCGTTATGACGAACATCATAAACGTCCCCAACCAACTGTCCGCTTAGATGACAGCTTATAGCCCATGCTTGTAAGCCGTACTTTTTGAGCGTATCCTTAATTTCAGCAACATAATCCATATCTTCTGCTGCTTTTTTCGGATTCACATGGTTTCCCCATGTTGCGAGTTCCAATCCTTCATAGCCCATATCTGCGGCTACTTTACACATCTCGTCAAAAGGCAAATCTGCCCATTGTCCTGTAAATAATGTAACTGGTCTTGCCATAATCATTCACCTCTTTTTATTAATCTACGGTTACCCATACGGAACCTTTATCCATGCTCTCTACACATTTGTTTACGAACTTAACACCTTCGATACCCATATCTATTGTTGGATATCCAGCCTTTGCTTCGTCTACTTTTTCGCCTGCTTTCTTCTTTGCTAACGCATCAATGAAATCAGAATAGATATTTGCAAAAGCTTCATGCAATCCTTCTGGGTGTCCGCCCGGGAGTCTGGACCATGATGATGCTTTTTCCGAGATATAACCTGCACCTCTTGAGTAGATCTGGACCGGTTCACCCTTCATCATTACTTTCAAATAATTTGAATCCTCTTGAACAAAATCTATTGAACCTTTTGTTCCAAAAACACGAACTCTCAAAGCATTGTCGTTTCCTATAGCTACCTGTGAACACCAGTATGAACCTGATGCACCGTTGTCATATTTCAAAATAATTTGTGCGTTGTTGTCCAAAGACCTTCCATCACCAAAAATATCCATATTTGCAATCAGTTTTTCGATTTTCAGCCCTGTGATAAACCCGACCAGATTTTCTATATGGCTCCCGATATCACCAACGCAATTGGACTTTCCTGATCTTTCAGGATCTGTTCTCCATGCTGCTTGTTTTTGGCCTTCCTGTTCAATCTGATCAACCAGCCAATCCTGCGGGTATTCCGCCGTGACCACTCGAATATCTCCGATTTGACCGGAGCTTACTATTTCCCTTGCTTCTCTCGCCATCACATGTCCGGTATAGGTATATGTTATACCAAACAGGCAGTCATTATCTGCTGCAACTTTCTTTAGTTCTTCAGCTTGAGCTACAGTGAATGTCAGCGGTTTTTCGCATACAACACTGATACCTTTTTCTAAGAATGCTTTTGCATTGTCATAATGCATAAAGTTCGGTGTTACAATAGAAACAAAATCTATGCCGTCTTCTCTTGCCGCTTCCTTCTCTGCCATTTCCGCAAATGATGCATACAATCTGTCCTCGCTAAGTCCAAGGGCAGTACCCGTTTCCTTAGTCTTTTCAAAATCGTTTGAAAAAGAACCTGCAACCAAGACAGCTTTGCTGTCCAAAGCAATCGCCTTCCTGTGTACGTCTCCGATAAAAGCCCCGGGTCCGCCACCTACCATACCATATTTCAATACATCTGTTCTAACATTTGCTGCACTAGCTTCTATAGGCATATTAATCACTCCTTTATAAATTTAGCATAATTGCTAATAATATTCTAATTTAAATTGTTTAAAATGTAAATATTTCAATTGAATCTTTTGTCATTATTCGTTTGGATTTTATAATGGGGTCTGAAGAATATCTGCAGACCCCACCATTAACTTCAGAATTTGCTTCTCATAGTTGTCTAGCTATTTGGATACCTGTTGGCGTATCCATTTTAATTGTTGGAGTCTACCGATAAAGGCAGACTCCAATTAAACACTTGTGTCTAGTAATTTGCTTCCATGTATTCTCTTAACTTCTCATCGAATACTTCGAATTTTCCTGGATCTGCATTGTAAGCAGCTTCATAGTCGGATAATTTCCATTGGAATTCGTTATTTGCACGACCTTCTAAGTAGTCGTCGATATCCCAAGGAACAGCCTGATCTACGTTCTCACCTGTCAAAACACCTGGAGGCTCAATTTGTAGATACTGTACGAATTCCGTTCCATTGAAATGTGCGATAATCTGCTGGATGCAGAGGTCAGCATTCAATGAAGGCGGGTTCGGAGCAGTAGCTGCTAGAGTTCCGTCTATTAGGTTCGGCCATGCATCATCTTTACCGTTACAAGAAACGACAACTTTGTCTGTAACTTCAAGTTCTTCGAATACTTGTTGTACGCCGAAGAATGTTTCTTCGTTACATGCAAACAGTACGTCGAATTCCTGACCTGATGCAATCAAGTCCTGAGTAATAGGAATAGCTTCTGTTCTCTGCCATCCTGAGCTAGCTGTCAATATAGCAGGCTCCATTCCAGCTTCTGTCAATGCTAGATCAAATCCTACGATTTCACCTTCAGCAGGTCCCTGTGCTAATTGACCAGGAATGTTAACACATATAGCATCCGGATAGTTGTCAGCAACCCATTTTCCTACCAGATATCCCATCATTACGAAGTTATCTGAAACGTGACCAGTAAGGTCTGAACCAGGGTTAGTTGCCGGTTTTCCCGCGATGAAGAATATTGGAACGCCAGCTTCGTTTGCTGCATCGATTGAAGCAGCAGAACCGGAAGCAACAGCTGTAATAACAGCAATAGCATCAACGCCAGCTGCGATCATATCCTGAACGTTTGCCAATTCTTGCTCTGCACTATAGTCAGAGTTTAGCTCTATAACGTCAAAGCCAACACTTTTACCAATAGTTTTAAAGGCAGTACCGAATTGTGCATAGTAATCGTCAGGTCCAGCATTGATAAATCCAACAGTTTTTCCTGTTACATTATCAACTTCCTCTTCCATCTCGACCTCAGCTACGGGTTCTTCAGCCTTTGGCTCTTCTGCTGCAGCGTCTTCTTGCGCAGGTCCACATGCTACTAGAGTGAACACCATTACCAACGCCAAAAGAATTGCAATAATTTTTTTCATTATCTTTCCTCCTAATTATTTTTTACCAACAGGTATTTTTGCACCAATTATTTGATGCTTTATTATAAGCGTATCTTTTGAATATCTAAGTTGTCTTTTTTGACTTTCTAGAAGTTCTAAGACCGCTATAATAACTAATCATTACAGATACTACGATCAATAGTCCTGTCATTATGTACTGATAGTATGGTGAAACGCGAAGTATATTTAATGCATTTGACATAATACCCAGCAATAGAACACCAACAACCGTACCCCAAACATTACCTTTACCTCCGGAGAGCGCAGTGCCCCCGACAACAACAGCAGCGATAACATCTATTTCTTTACCCAGCCCCATAGTAGGATTACCAGTATGAATCCTTGATAACATAGTCATTGAAGCTATAGCTATGAAAAGTCCATTAATACCGTATATCAACAGCTTAAAGTTTTTAACATTTATACCTGCGAGATATGCAGCATTCTCGTTTCCACCAACTGCATAAACACGCCTGCCAAACTTCGTATATTTCATAACCAGCCAAACAATAAATATTAGCACTACAAATACGACGATAGGTACTCTGAATGAGAAATCACCCCATTTGAACAGCTCGCTGCCAAGGAAAGAGAACTTGTCCTTAATGGTTATCTCTCTTCCGTTTGTGATCAGATACGTGAATCCTTGGTACATGCTCATGAATCCCAGCGAGACAATGAACGGTTCAAGTTTAGTTCGTGATATAATGAACCCCATGATAATCTGACAAATTATCGCAGCAGAAACACCTATCACAACTACCGCAAGATTCGACCACTCTAGAATTTTGATGATATATGCCATACCTGAACCCAAAAATGCCATCATCCATCCAATCGAAAGGTCAATACCGCCGGATATCATTACAAGCGTCATGCTAAGCGCAAATATACCGGTAACGGACACCTGCAACAAAACATTTGAGACATTCATTCCACGAAGGAACCGCACCTCACCTCTCAAAGCTAATTCAATTAGAACAACCGCAACTATTACAAGAATTAGAACCAATAGTATTGGTGTATTATCATGTTTCCACATCCTCGTAAATGGATTGTTTGATTTTGCCAGTGACTCTGATCTGTTTGATTTGCTTTTCATTATTTGCTACCTCCAATAGAGTGATTAAGAATAATCTCCTCTCTTATTTCTTCTTTTTTATTAATCTCAGCTACCATTTCACCATCTCGCATTACCATTATTCTATCGCTCATGGCGATGAGTTCCGGCATGTCTGAAGAAACCATAATTACAGCTTTGCCGTCTTGCAGCAGTTTAGTCATTATTTTATATATCTCTTCTTTTGCACCAACGTCTATACCTCTTGTCGGCTCATCGAATATAAATATGTCTCCGTTAGTAGCAAACCACTTTGCTAGTACTACCTTCTGCTGATTACCGCCCGATAAAAACATAGCCTTTTGGAATACGCTCGGAGTTATAACGTTCATAGCTTTTATATATTTCTTTGCCAGCTTAACATCATCTGCAGGCAGTGCAAACGGCTGCTTCGATTTTGCATAGTTAGCTATAACGGTGTTTTGAGCTATCGAATGTATTAGGAAAAGTCCTGATGCTTGTCTATCCTCGGTTATATAACACATCCTGTGGGCTATTGCATCAAGAGGAGTTCTCATCTTAACTTTTTTACCTTTTATCCTAATCTCACCAGTTTCTATTTGTTTAACACCAAATAGTAACTCCGCAAGCTCTGTTCTTCCAGAGCCAACCATCCCGGCAATTCCGAGAAGTTCGCCTGTACGCACTTCTAGAGAAGCATTTTTAACGCCATTTCCTGACAAGTTTTCCGCTTCAAATACAACGTCACCAATCTCTGCATCTTCTCTTTTGTAGAATGATGAAACGTCTCTTCCCACCATGTCTTTTATAAGTTTCTGTTCGGTTAAGTTCTCGACATCATAAGTATTAATTTTTGCACCGTCTCGAATTACCGTAACCCTGTCCGCAATTTTAAACACTTCATCCAAATGATGTGAGATATAAATTATGCCTATTCCTTCATCTGCAAGCTTTCTAACAATTCCAAGTAAATGTTCGATTTCCTTCTTACTGAAAGAAGCTGTCGGTTCATCCAAAATCATAATCTTGGATTCTTCAATAAACGCTCTGGCAATCTCGACAGTCTTCTGCTCACCGCTTCCAAGATGTCCAACTATATCGTACGGAGAAACGTCAGAATGTAGAAACTCCAAAACTTCTTTAGTTTTTGCAACCATCTTTTGCTTGTTGATCATCGGACCGTTTCCAATCTCATTTCCAGCAAACAAATTCTCTGTTACACTCAAAAGAGGATATAGATTGTGCTCTTGATATATGGTCTGAATACCCATCTTAATCGCCGCACGCGGTGTCATATGATCGATTCTCTTACCCTCAATAAGCATCTTCCCCTTATCCTGTGTGTAAGCACCGGATAAAATCTTTATCAGCGTTGACTTGCCAGCACCGTTTTCACCGCAGATACAATGTACTTCTCCTCTTCTCAAATCGAAATCGAAGCCGTCGAATACATCAACACCCGGAAAAGATTTTACTATTCCTTTCATTTCTAATATAAGTTCTTTCTGCAATTTTATCTCCTCCTAATCCTCTTTTTGGATTAATCTTTTTATAGCATAAATAATAATATGACCAAGAAACATTTTATTTCTATTTTATGAACTTCAAAGCATCCTTGTTATCCGGACCAAAATGCTTAAGCAGCACTAACTCTGCATTATCACTCATATTTTTAATTATTACTCCTTCATTTGCTCTATCATTGGTTACATAGAACTCATCTCTTGTCAATTGTTCATACCTTATTACCGCAGGAGTTTCTATCATGTTTCCCTCTATCGTTCCAAATCCTCTCATAGCGATAAAACCATAGCTTCCTGCATCTTTTATCTTAACTTCACGACCCGGTTGTACGATCAGTCTTTTTGCACTGAATTCAGTCGCTCCATAAGTTATCCATTCTTCATAGTAGCCTTCCTCATTCATTTCATCTATATCCTTCACAGGTATAGGCTCGCAATAATGGTTTTTCTTAAAGTTTAAGTCAAGGTTTGCTTCCCAATCCAGACAATCGATTAGATGATCCAGATCCCATTTCTTATCCTCTTCTATAAACTTCACCAGTAGTTCTCTTTCGAAGAACTTATCATGTACCATACTTTGCCAGAAAGAGGAGGTGTCGCTCACAAGCTGAGGCTCATATGTTACCAATGATCCCGGCGCGTGCAATATTCCGGCGGGAATACTCCATCCGGTTCCAAGCTTCAATTTATAGGCTCTTGCTAGTTCCAATATGCCGTTGTCGCCCGTGCTTCCCCAATTATCCAAATACGTCTTTAGCTTTTCCTTTGTTGTATCGGGCTCCAGACCAAAGAAAGTATAAGCTCCATGATAGTCGATACTGTTTAACTCAACAGGGAAATAGTATGCTTCCGGTTTGCTTGCAACGCCAACCTTTGCGGCCTGTTCCTCCATCAAATGTACGTGATGCGGAATCGGTGTGCTGAAATCATAGAACTTTGCAAACGATATGAGTTTTCCATGTTTACTCATCATATCGCTTCCGATAATTTCATCACCAATCTCGTCTATTGCCTCGCTTAAAAGAACTTTTTCCACACCATTTTCTTTCTCAATGACGATAAAGCTCATTCCCTCATTTTCCAATGTTGTAGGTCCATTATCAACCATACCCGTTGACGCCATCCATCTTTCGCTGATAGCACCAAACTCTGCACCTCTTGCGTACAGGTCTCTTATATCAAGCTTAAGTCTTTTTCCCGGTAAAAGGATTGTTCTGCCGACCCAAGCCGGAGCAAGCCTCAATATACCATTATTCTTCTTAATCTCTTCTCTTACAACACTTTTGATGTTTTCTTTGCTCATAATAACACTCCCGTTTTCCTTAGTTTATGCCAAGTCTGCATATCCAAACAGTCCCAATAACTCTTCCATCATCTCTGCTGCCTTGTCAATTGAATCATATATATACTGTCTCGATTCGCACGCTTCAAAATCTCCGTCTTTGATTTCTTTATATCTTTCCACAAGCTGCTTTGCAGCGTATTGTCCTGATTCTCTTGCCACTTTGGTCCATAAGTTAATTCTTATAACTCCGTCGCTTGCAAGATTGTTTATCTGTTCATCGGTCAAACACGAAGTTCCGTGTAATACCAGCATCTTTTCCTCTAAAACTTCTGTCAGCTTCTGTGCTCTTTCCTTTTTGTACTCTGCTCCGCCAATTGAATTCGACTGCTGTTCAGTTCCAAGATCCGCTACAATAAAGTCAACATTCGTTTCTTCCTTATATCTCAGTGCCTTTTCAGCATAATCATCCCCGCTCACTGACTCTGTTCCATCGCTCACCTTTAAAACATCCATAATCCCTTCGACCAACAGCTTATCGCCGTACTCTTCAACGTACTGCTTTGTAAGCTTTATATTTTCCTCGAAAGGAAATCTTTGAGCGTCAAACATAGCGCTTGCAAGATACTCTGCTCCGTGAGTTAATGCCCATTTGTCACTCTCCGGATCGCCATGATCGAGGTGCGGCATAACACACACGTTATAGTATGGTGAATCCTTCTCCGCACAGAGCACTTTTATATGTTCCATTATCGACTTAAATCCTGTTATCGCATCCCCTGTTCTGGTAACCCTCTGAGCTTGCGGCATGTGAGAATAGTTAAACGTCACAGCCAAGCTTATCGGTATATTCTTTATATTGTGTTTTTTTGCGAATCTGTCAGCAGCCAATAAAATCGCTTCCGTGTTCCAGTGGCTTGCAGTACAGAAAACCGCAACACTCATATTTCTCTTGCTCACATCTTCATAGATTTTTTTTGCTTGTTCTCTAGATATTATTAAAGACATTATTCCTCCGTATTACCTTCATATATATATTTAATCCCTTTATAGGCTCTTCTGTATATATTATATTTCTCCATGTATACTGCATGATTTTCTTCGTTTGGAACAAAAGTTTTTTCGGGTTTCACCAGCACTTTCGCAGCTTCTTCAAAACTGTCAAATTCCCCTAACGCTACAAAACACAGCATTGCAAGCCCCATTGTGCCGCTCTCTTTGACTTTCAGTCTTGTTACTTTAAGTCCCATAATATCAGCCTTCACCTGCATGAGCATATCCGATTTGGATACCCCCCCGACACAGATAAGGTTGCTTACAACCGTACCCATATCAGCCAGAAGGCGAGCGTTGAGCATTATATCAAAACATATACCTTCAATGCAAGCCTTATATAATTCTCCTCTGCTGGTGCTGACTTTTATGCCCAGCATCGCTCCGGAAACATTCGTGTCCATATAAGGCGTTCCTGTCCCCAAGAGATATGGTACCATCAAAACAGTAGAAGGTTCACCGGAGCATTCGCTCTCCATAGCTGCATATATGCTCTCACCTGATTTGGCGGCTTCTTCGTTTCTTGTCTTTTCGACGGTGCTCCTGTACCAATCTATCGATGCGCCCGCAGCCGGATTGAAAGCCAAAGAAACATACTTCCCATCCAATACATACGGCTCAATGCAGAAGTTATTGTCCAGCATATAATCTGTGTTTTCTGCACTCGATATAATCGTTGTAATGCATTCGCTTGTGCCAATGCCGTCGACTGAGTCACCTTCGTTTAATACCCCGGCTCCAAGCGCTGCACACACTTGGTCATGCGCCCCAGCGACCAAGACTACGTTTTCACCCAGTCCCGTTTCGTCTGAAGCAGATTTTGATATATTCCCTATCCTCTCCCCCGGTGCAATCGGATCTGAGAATTTCGCCGGATCTATATCAAACTTCTGCATGAGTTCATCGGCCCAAGCCTTCTTCTTATAGTCAAACATCATCGTTCTTGATGCCAATGAGTAATCTATTCTTCTTTTTCCGGAGAGCTTATATGTTATAAAATCCCCGTACAGCATGATGTGTTTTGCATCATCATACATTCTAGTGTTCTTCTTGACCCAAAGAAGTTTGTTTAGGCTGTACATCGAATTTATCGGCATTCCTGTTATATCAAAAAGCTCTTTGTTGTCGATAACCGCCAATATATCTTCGATTTCCTCCGTACCTCTTTGGTCGGAAAACAGGATACTGTTTCCAAGAGAAACTCCATTCTCATCCAAACAGACAAAGGATTCTCCAAACGACGCAACAGCCATAGCCTCTATCTCATCCGAACACTCTTTTGCGACAGACTGCAAAACACTTTTTACGCTTTCCCACACAATATCAGAATTAAGCTCCGCCATTCCCTTCTTTGGGATTATCAAGTCATAATTCTGATATGCATACGACACAGCTTCTCCGAATTTATTTATAACCGTCGCTTTACATCCTGTCGTTCCGACATCCAAACCGATAGATGACATCTTTACCTCACATGCTGGTTTTTTATCGATGGTTTGCGCTTATATAGGCGCAAACCATCAAATAAATCATTGATTGTTTGTTTCTTTAATCAGGATCCACTTCGATAACGCCTTTAAGCTTATCTCCGGCTCCTGTTTTCATGAACTTAATGCCCTCTTCACAATCCTCTAAGCTGAAAGAATGCGTAAAGATGTTATCGATATCAACCATTTTTGCATCAACAGCTTTGATAGCCGTAGGCCATACCAAAGGTGCAAGCCATGCGAATTTTATATTGATATCCGATTGTATAGAGTTCAGGGCTGGGACTTCAATCTTGTCGTCCTCTCCCGGCAAGCCGAAGTATACTATTGTAGCACCGGGAGCAGCAACATCAATCGCATCCTGGAGCGCTTTTTTTGCACTCGTAGGAACAACAACTCTGTCCGCCATTTTTCCACCGGTGAGTTCACTTATTTTTGCCTTGATATCATCAGTATAGTCCTTGGAGCTAGAATCCTTGATGTTGATTACATAATCAGCACCGCATTTTACTCCAACACCCAACGGATAATCTCTTGTGCCTACCAAAGCGACTTTTCCTGCACCTCTTGCTTTTGCTAAAGCGACCATCATATTACCTATAGGTCCGGGTCCAAAAACAGTTACGAAGTCTCCGACTTGAATGTCGAGTTTTTTCATAGCGTAGGACGCACATGCCAAAGGTTCAACAACACTTCCCTGTTTGTATGACATAGTGTCCGGCATCTTATACAGATGTGTATATTTCATTGCACAGTATTCTGCAAATGCTCCGTTATGGCTAACACCGGGAACAACCATGTTTCCGCAAAGGTTAAATTTCCCTTGTGCACACATATCACATGCATTACACTGCTGAACGGGATTACATGTAACTCTGTCGCCGGCTTTAAACAATCCCTTTGAGTCAGCTATCGATCCAACCTCTACAACTTCACCGGAAAACTCATGTCCAAGCACGAGAGGGCCTTTCCCGTCATCCGTACCGAGAGGGCTGTGACCGTAGTAATAGGATATATCAGAACCGCAAATGCCTACATATTTAACCTTTACAAGGACTTCATCATCTGAGATTTGAGGAATATCTATTTCTTCAAATTTCATCACTTCAGGCTCATAAAAAACCTGCGCTTTCATTTTACCTTTCATATTCTTTCACTCCCATTTCTTTAGCTGTTCTATTTACAATACTTTGCGTTGAATCCATCAACGAAAGTTTTACATCTCGCTATTGCATTCCAAGCGTCCGGCCATTCACAAAGATCTATCGCCCACCAGTCACCCTTATATCCTGCTTTATCAAGAAGTGCAGGAATTACAACATCAAAGTCCATAACTCCGTCTCCGAAAGGAGCGTGAGTACTGGTTTCTGCTTCGTTCAATGTTCCGTCAGAATCGATCACATGGACAAATCCTACTCTATCTTTTGCCATCTCACAAAACTCAACAACGCCACCATCAAGAACACAGCCTTCTTCGATATGTCTAGCTCCGACTACAGCCGCCATATGTGCGTGGCATGTGTCGACTAGAAGGGAGAAGTTTTTCTGGTTTACATCATCAACAACTTCTATTATGTTTTTTGGCTCGTTTATTATAAATCCTGGTTCAAATTCCCAAACAACTTCGATGCCTTCTTCTGCTGCTCTTTTTGCACATTTTGTAAACATCTCTTTTACAAAATCTTTAGCTGCATCGTACGACATTCCTTCAGGTAGTATTGGAGGAGCTCCACTATCAATTCTTACAGTTTTAAAACCCATCTCGGTCATAAATTTAATGTTGTTGTAGTATAAATCCATCCACTCTTTATTCTGCTTTATAGAATCTACACTCCACAAGTCTGCTGCAAAATCTGCCACTTCCATATTGTTGTCAGCCAGAAGTTTTTTGAGTCCTGCTCTTTTTTCCGGTGTGTCATAAAGATCCGGATGCGCATGTGGTTTAAAACCGCCAAGACTTACTCCATCAAAACCAAGTTCATTTAGTCTCTCGCACATTTCAGGCAATTCAATTGGATTTTCTGCGAATGGACCAAATATAAATGCCCAACTACCGATAGATACCTTTTTCATATTAATTTCACTCCTTCTCTATAATTAGAATTATAAGTCAATTCTTTGATGTACTTATACAAATTTTTTGATGTATTCAATACCCTTTATAGCAACTTCCGATTCGTCCTGGACGAACGGACGCCACACCCTAAGCATGCTGTAAATCTCAGGTACGTTGGCGTTGAACGCTTCTATAACCAAGTAGCCGTCGTATCCGCTTTTCTTCAGCACTTCAAAAACCTCAGGGGTGATCGCATGTCCTTCTCCGGGTACACCACGATTGTTTTCAGAAATATGGACATGGTATATTCTGTCCATAACCTTTTCCCAAGCTTTTGCAGTGTCGTATTCCTCAACATTCGAGTGATGAGTATCCGCCAAAATTCCCATACTGTCAACACCAACATCCATAGCAAAATCATATCCGCGCTGAACTGTATTGACAAGCCAGGTTTCAAATCTATTCAAAGGTTCGCCTGCTATTTTTATGTTCTTTTCTTTTGCTACCAGCGCACATTCTCTAAGGATATCAACTGCCCATTTCCACTCATCTTCTGTAGGTCCGACTTGCGTCGAATTGGAGAGACCTTGATACACGGGTCCGCAAAGAACATTGGAACCGAGATCCTCTGCTTTTTGTAAAGCAGACATCAATATATCCTTACCTTTTTGCCTCATGGCAGGGTCCGGGCTTATCGGACATCCAGCATCATAAGTAAATGCTGTGAGTGCAACACGGTCTAGACCGATATTTTCACCTTTCGCCGCAAACTTCCCGATATCACTCGCCGTCATTCCGTCAACACCGAACTCAACAGCATCATATCCCCAACCTTTTAAGTCATCCAATATGTGTTCGTGTTTGTCGTACTCTGCACAAACCGTCCAAAGAAGCATGTTCATTCCAATCTTCATTGCTTTTCCCTCCGTTTATACTTTATAATTTCCGTTTGCTTTAATTTTCATAGTGGATTCTCTGATGATAATATTAGGCTCCAGTCTTATGCTGGTCTGATCTACCTTTTCTCTATCGATAAGCTTCAATATCATCTTAATGCTTATATCCGCCATTTGAATAATAGGCTGCCAAATCGTTGTGAGGGATGGGCTGATCATCGTTGAAAACGGGTCATTATCACATCCCATTATTTGCAGCTGTTCAGGTATTTGAACTTTGTGCTCTTTAAGTCTTTCGATTATTCCAAAAGCGAGTTCATCCGAGCTGGCAAATACAGCATCTATATCAGAGTTTAGAAGAACATTTGCAGCAAGATTATATCCTGTCTTCATTTTATTATAATTCTCATATTGGTTTTGAGCGATAAAGCATACTTTTTCATCCAAACTAAGACCAAATTCTTTAATTACCTTCTTAAAATATTCATATCTTAATCCAAGCACACTGCAATAGGTAGGTTCGCTTACATAGCTTATCCTTCTTGCCCCAACATCATAAAGATGTGAGACCGCCATTCTTGCAAGCATATAGTTATCCACTTTTACATTTAGAAGATCATCCTTATTTCTGGCTGCATCCAAAAGCACTGTCGGTATGTTGTTTTTTTCCAATAAGTTATAGGCTTTTTCATTGCTCAGAGCATATCCTGAAATAACGCCAAGAGCGTTGTGCTCAACCAAAGTCCGCATATATTTCATCTCAAGCTCGGCGTCATAAAAGGTATTGCATAAAAACACCATGCATCCTTCTTGGCGGAGCCCTGTCTCGATTGCTTTCACCATCTCAGCGTAAAAACGTATGCTTACGTCCGGAACAATCAGCCCGATTATATTGGACTTATTTGTTTTCAAACTCTTAGCAACAGCATTAGGAACATAACCCAACTCATCAATCGCGTCATTAACTCTTTTGACTACGCTCTCAGAAATGGATGCTGTTCCGTTAATTACATGAGACACTGTCGGCTGTGAGACTCCGGCCAACTTTGCTACGTCATTCATTGTGGGTTGTTTCATATTTAAGCCACCAAGATAAAACAAAATAGTAGTGTGATATTCTCCAGTATAATAAGGCTTATGAAGATATGCTCTTTATAAGTCCTTATATTTATTATTTCGACATAAGAATATAAACTCCTTTATTTATCTATAAATTATTTTGCTTATACGTATAAATAACATTTTTGTTACATTTTCTTTATTTTTGAAATGAAATAGTTATAAAAAAACATACCTCCTTTAAAAAAAAGAGATATGTTCATAAAAAATCACTGATTTATATCTATAACATAGATATTTTATCCAAAGT
>Ga0180436_10000925_pt1 | contig 29448 bp, 28 predicted proteins | sample SS_ome_2_FD_132434 | JGI IMG/M metagenome (GOLD analysis project Ga0180436, IMG submission 132434) | Hypersaline lake sediment archaeal communities from the Salton Sea, California, USA - SS_3_S_2 metaG | ecosystem: Environmental > Aquatic > Non-marine Saline and Alkaline > Hypersaline >... | reverse complement strand
TGCTGCACCGAGCCGATGACGAGACCGCCGAGGATGTTGATGAACAGGATCAGGATGCCGGCAATCGCGTCGCCACGCACGAACTTGCTCGCACCGTCCATGGCGCCGTAGAAATCGGCTTCGCCGGCAACCTCGCGCCGGCGCACCTTGGCCTCTTCCTGGGTGATGATGCCGGCATTGAGATCGGCGTCGATCGCCATCTGCTTGCCGGGCATGGCGTCGAGGGTGAAGCGCGCGCTGACCTCCGAGATGCGCCCGGCACCCTTGGTCACCACGACGAAGTTGATGATCACGAGAATCGCGAACACGACCAGGCCGACGGCATAGTTGCCGCCGACGACGAAGTCGCCGAACGCCTCGATCACGTTGCCGGCGGCGCCGGGGCCGGCGTGGCCGTTGAGCAGCACCACGCGGGTCGATGCGACGTTCAGGGTCAGGCGCAGCAGCGTCGCCACCAGCAGCAAGGTGGGGAATACCGCGAAATCCAGCGGGCGGCGCGCATAGATGCCGGCCATGAGCACGATCAGCGCAAGCGAGATATTGAACGTGAACAGGATGTCGAGGAGGAACGGCGGCAGCGGAATGACCATCATCGCCAGCATGGCGAGCAGCAGCAGCGGCACGCCGATCCCCCAGCGCTGCAGGTTGCCGGCGAAATCGAACGTCGCGTCGGGTCCGGTCAGGCTAGCCATCAGTAAGCGAACTCGTCGGGAATGGGCAGCTCGGTCGGTGCCATCGCGGCGATGCCGTCACGTACCTGGAACACGTAGGCGAGCACGCGCGCGACGGCGACGTACAGGCCGGCCGGGATCTCCTGGTTGATCTTGGTGGTATGGAACAGCGCGCGCGCGAGCGGCGGGGTTTCCATGACCTGCACGTGGTGCGCGGCCGCTACTTTGCGGATGTTGAGCGCGACTTCGTCGACACCCTTGGCCACGACCAGCGGTGCGGCCATGGTTGCCGGGTCGAAGCGCAGCGCTACCGCGTAGTGCTCGGGGTTGGTCACGATGACATCGGCCTTGGGCACCTCCTCCATCATGCGGCGACGTGCGATCTCGTTCTGCAACTGGCGTACGCGGCCCTTCATCTCCGGCGAGCCGTCGGTTTCCTTCATCTCGTCCTTGAGATCCTGGCGCGACATGCGCAACTGCTTGTGGTGCTGCCACAGCTGGAACGGCACGTCGACGAGGGCCACCACCGCGGTCGCCATACTCGCGAGCAGGAACGTGAAGAACAGGACCCCGACGCTCGCTGCGAGGCTCGACTCGGTCGAGCCGCGCGCGAGCCCGAGGATGGTGTCCTGCTCCAAGCGGAGCGCGACGACGGCGAAACTCAGAATCAGGACGAACTTGGCCAGTGCCTTGAGCATCTCGACCAGACCCTTGACGCCGAATACCCTTCCGAGACCCTTGATCGGGTCGAGCCGATTGAACTTGGGCTGCAGGGCTTCGGCGCTGAAGTTCCAGCCGCCGATGGCAAGCGGTGCGAACAGCGCAATCACCGTGGCGAGAAAGAACAGCGGTCCGAGCGCGACCAGGGCATCGAGCACGTGCTCGATGACGCGGTTGGACAAGGTGCGCGTGGTAAACAGTTCCGCGCGGGGTACCGTGAAGCTCGCTCGCATGACGTAGCCGATGCCGTTCATCATGTGCCCGGCGGTCAGGTAGAGGCCGCCCGCACCGCCCAGCAGCACGACCATCGTGGTCAGCTCGCGCGAACGCGCGATCTGACCCTTGGTGCGAGCATCGTCCAGCCGTTTCTGGCTGGGTTGTTCTGTGCGCTCCTGGCTGTCGTCCTGACCCTCGGCCATGCTCAGCGTGCCTCCAGGGTCGTGTGCAATGTGCCGAAGGCGTCGGCGAAGAGCCGTTCGGCAGCCTCGGACAGGCCGTCGAGCGTGAGCAGCACGAGGACCATGCCGAACAGGATCATGACCGGGAAACCGACCGCGAAGATGTTGAGCTGGGGCGAGGCGCGGCCCATCACGCCGAGCGCGAAGTTGATCGCGAGCAGCGCAACGATGACCGGCAGCCCGAGCAGCAGTCCGTCGGAGATCAGCGCACCGGTCCATTCCAGGACCACCTCCGCCCCGGCCGAGGTCAGTCCCCGGGGTCCCACCGGCAGCAGGACGAAACTCTCGGCGAGTATCTCGATGAGAACGAGATGGGCGTTGAAGGAGAAGAACAGCAGGGTCGCGAGAATGATGTAGAAATGCGCGAGCACCGGTACCTGCGCGCCGGTCGTCGGATCGACCAGCGAGGCAAAGCCGAGACCGGTCTGCTGGCTGACGAGCTGCCCGGCGAACTCGAACACGAAGAAGGTCAGGCGCAGCACCAGGCCGATGGTCGCCCCGATGACTACCTGGTGCATCGCCGTGAGCACGCTCTCGGCATCGAGCGGATCGTAGCCCGCCGCCGGCGCCGTCATCGGCGCGAGCACCGCGGTGAGCGCAAGCGCGAAGATCAGGCGCACCCGCATCGGCACGGCGCGGGTGCCGATGACTGGTGCCGCCATGACGAAACCGCCGACGCGCAGGAACGGCCAGGTCCAGGCAGCGACCAGGTGCAACAGCTGTGCTTCGCTGAAATGCATCACCGCCACCTTCAGCCGATCAGCCCGGGAATGGCCTGGTAGAGGCGCACGGTGTAATCGGTCATCGAAGTGAGGATGAACGGCCCGGCGAAGATCAGCACGGCGACGGTGATCAGCAGCTTGGGAATGAAGCTCAGCGTCATCTCGTTGATCTGCGTGGCAGCCTGGAAGAGGCTGACCAGCAAGCCCACGGCGAGTGCCGGCCCGAGCAGCAGGCCCATCAGCATGATGGTCAGCTCGAGGGCGTGATCGCCGATGGTGAGGACGGTCTCGGGACTCATGCCGGCCCGCTCACGCGTAGAAGCTCGCGGCCAGGGTGCCCACGATCAAGGCCCAGCCGTCGACCAGCACGAACAACATGATCTTGAACGGCAGCGAAATGATCAGCGGCGAAAGCATCATCATGCCCATCGACATGAGCACGCTGGCCACGACGAGATCGATGATCAGGAAAGGCAGGAAGATCAAAAAGCCAATCTGGAAGGCCGTCTTGAGCTCACTGGTGATGAACGAGGGCGCCAGCACCGAGAACGGCACGTCATCGGGCGTCGCCGGCACGTCCCTGCCGGAGAGCTCGTTGAACAGCGTCAGGTCGGACTCGCGGGTCTGCTCGAGCATGAACGTGCGCATCGGGCCGGCGGCGCGCTCGAGCGCTTCCGCGCCGCCGATCTGGTCGGCGAGATAGGGCGCCGCTGATTCGCGATAGACCGTGTCGAGCACCGGCATCATGATGAAGAAGGTCATGAACAAGGCCAGGCCGACCAGGATCTGATTCGAGGGCGTCTGCGCGGTGCCGAGCGCCTGGCGCAGGATCGCGAGGACGATGACGATGCGGGTGAACGAAGTCATGGCGAGCAGCAGTGCCGGTAGCAACGACAGTGCCGTCATCAGCACCAGCACCTGCAGCGTTACCGACCAGGTCTGCGTACCGTCGCCGTCGGTCGTGACCGAGAACGCGTCGAGTCCGCCGATCGCGGCCGCCGGCAGCGTGACACCCAGCAGCAGCACCGCGAGCAGCGCGCGCCCCGGCCAGCGGGTGGCGCCGCGCGCGGCCGCGCCCTGGCCCGCCTGATGAGCCATCACTCGTGCTCCGTCGCGGCGGCGAGCGCCGCGTCGAACGAAGCCGGCGCAGTGCCCGCCTCGAAGCTGGCCAGGGTCTGGATACGGCCCGGGCACATGCCCAGCAGGACGCGCCGATCGTCGACCTCGATCAGCAGCAGCTTCTCGCGCGCACCGACCGCCAGGCCCTCGACGATACGGATGTGACCGCGACCCTGCGGGCGGAAGCCCTGCAGGCGCCGCGCGCCCCAGGTCGCCGCGGCGATCAGCACGAGCACGATCGCGAGGCCCGCGAATACCTGCAGCGCCTGACCGGCACCCGGCACGCTGCCCTCGCCGAGCGCGCGCGCGGGCGCTGCGCACAAGGCGCCCAGTACGGTGACGATGCGGCGTAGCGTGTTCATCTCAGGCCAGCTTGCGCACACGTTCCTGGGCACTGACGACATCGGTCAGGCGGATGCCGAACTTCTCGTTGACGACCACCACCTCACCGTGGGCGATGAGCGTGCCGTTGATCAGCACGTCCAGCGGCTCTCCGGCGAGACGGTCGAGTTCGACCACCGAACCCTGGTTGAACTGCAGCAGGTTGCGAATGCTGACCTCGGTCGTGCCAATCTCCACGGCCAGCGTGACCGGGATGTCGAGGATGTTGTCGAGCGAACCGACCTGGCCGGGCACGGCCTCGGCGGTCAGGTTCTGCATCGCAGCGGCCGCGACATCCTCGCCGGCACCGCCGGACTCCGACTCGGCCTGCTCGGCCATGGCCGCGGCCCAATCGTCCTCGGCGACGCTGTCGGTGGTATCGGTATCGCTCATTTGATGACTCCCTGGGGTAGGCTTGAGGGGGACAGCAGGCTGTGGCGGATGGTCTCGGCGACCTTCAGGGCCGCACGGCCTCGCGAAGCGCCGTAGACACCGCGGAAGACCGGCACTTCGTTGACCCGGGCGGTGACGAGCTGGGGCAGCTCGATGGGAAAGATGTCGCCCGGCTGCATGTTCAGGATGTCACCGAGGGTGACCCGTGCGTGCGTCAGCGTCGCCTTGAGGTTGACCGGAGCGCCCTGGATTTCCTCGCGCAGGATCTGGCTCCAGCGCTCGTCCTTCTCGGACACGTCGCTCTGCACGCCGGCGTCGAGCAGCTCGCGGATGGGCTCGATCATCGCGTAGGGCAGGGTCACGTGCATGTAGCCTGAGCCCGCCTCGAGGTCGATGTGGAACGTGGAGACCACGACCACCTCGCTCGGCGTGACGATGTTGGCGAACTGGGGGTTCACCTCGGAATTGATGTAGTTGAACTCGACCCCGAGCACCGGCTCCCAGGCTTCGGCGAGGTCGTTGAAGACGATATCGAGGAAGCGCCGTACGATGCGCATCTCGGTGATCGTGAAATCGCGGCCTTCGATTTTGTTGTAGAAGCGCCCTTCACCACCGAAGAAGCAATCGACCAGTGAGAACACCAGCTTCGGGTTGCACACGATGAGTCCCGAACCCTTGAGCGGACGCATCTGGAAGATGTTCAGGTTCGACGGCATCAGGAGCGTATGCACGTACTCGCCGAACTTCGACATCTGGACGCCTTCGACGGAAATCACCGGCGAACGGCGCAACATGTTGAACAGGCTCTGGCGCAGGTTGCGCGCGAGGCGCTCGTTGATCATCTCGAGCGTGGGCATGCGCCCACGTACGATGCGGTCCTGGCTGTTGAAGTCGTATTGACGGGCGTCCTCGCCATCGAGGCCCTCGTCCATCTCCGTCTCGACGTCACCGGAATCGACGCCCGACAGCAGCGCATCGATCTCGTCTTGCGAGAGCAGGTCGGTGTTCGACATCTCGTTGGGCTCCGGCTCGCGCGCTCAGTGCATCACGAAGTTGGAGAAGTAGAGGTCTTCCACGCCGGGCTTGCCGATCTCGGCTTCGAGCACCGTCTGCACCTCGACCAGCGCCTGCTGGCGCAACGCTTCCTTGCCCTCATTGGGAATGAGGTCCTCGTAGATCTGTCGGCTCAGTAACAGCACGAGGTTGTTGCGGATGGCCGGCATGTGACGGGTGACCGCCTCCTCGACATCGGTATCGCGCGTGGATACCGCCATCTCCGCCTTGAGGAACTTGGTGCGGTTGTTGCGATCGCGGAAGTTGATGACGAACTCGGGCTTGAGGTCGATGTACACCGCCTCGACCGGTTTCTCCTCCGCCGCCGCGGTCTCGGCCGCGGCCTCGTCGCCGCCACCCATCATCAACATGGCGCCGACGCCACCGCCGACGAGCAGCAGGGCGGCCAGCGCGCCGATGATGATGATCTTCTTCTTACCGCCGGCGGCTGCCGCGTCCTTGTTGTCGTCTGCCATGAAAGCGCTCCTGAAAACTGTCGCAAACGACGTTCTGCAAAGCGCGTGCCAGTGACAAACCGAGTCTGAATCAGCCACTTCCGCGCGGACGAGCGGACTTCATGGCGGGTTCTTGACGGACATCCCGCGACGTGGCGGGAAGGGCGTGCCAGCTTTCCGACGGAATCTCGGCAGCGGGCCTCCGGATGGGACGACCGCGGGCGTCCGCGGACGGCGCCGGGCACCGCCGCGGGAGCGGCCGCGTTCAGACGAAAGCGTCGACCAGGCCGAGTCGCACCATGCGCAATGGCTGCGGCTCTTCCGCAACGACGTTCTCGCCGAACGCGGATAAGGCCGGTGCGTCACCGCCGGACTCGTCGCGCGCCTGGGCCTGGCGCTCGGGCATTTCGCTGTACACGCCGGCGTCACCGAGCGCGATGCCGCTGTCGGCGAAGGCTGCGCGCAGGCGTGGCAGGGCCTCTTCCAGGGCCTCGCGCGTTGCCGCCTGCGTCGCGACGAGCTGAATGGTCGCCTCGTCACCGACCACGCTGACACGCACTTCGACCGGGCCGAGCTCGGGCGGATTGACCGCCAGGCGCGCGTGCTGCGCATTGTGTCCCAGCATCACCGCGACCTGCTGGTTGAGGCGTTCGGCAAACAGGCCCGGTTCATGGACGGGCAGCGGTGCCGCCTTGCCATTGAACGTCTGTGCGAGCTGCAGGTTGTCGACGAACTTGTGCACGGTGTTGACGGCCGTTCCTTCCTCCGTAGCGGGCACGGCGAACTCGGCCGCCGCATCGACGCCGCCCGCGGTCTGCTCAGCGGACAGCGCGGCGAGCATGGGCGCGAGTTCCGTGCCGCTCCTGGCAAGCGCGAGGCCCGGCAACGCCGTGCTCTGTGGCCCACGCGCCGCGCGGGCCGGGTCGCGCGGCGCGTGGGCTTCGCGCACAACCGCCTCGAGTTCCTCGGCGGGCACATCCATCACGTCGGCCATGCCGTCGCGTCCGGCCGCGCGCGCCAGCGCCGGCATCGCGCCGAGGTCCACTTCCGTCCCCACGACCGCTGGCGTTATCGCTGTCGCGGAATCCAGCCCGGCAAGCGCTTGCCGCTCCAGCGGCAAGGGTCCGCTCGCGGCCGCCGTTTGCACGGCCGCCGTGGCAGCGCCGGCATCGACACCGTTGGGCGGTGTCATGCTCTGCGCGAGCAGGGCGGCAACGAATGCGCCGAGCTCGGCGGCATCGGCCTGCGACGGCACGTTCGTCGCGGTCTTGAACGCAGCGCCGGTCATGCCTTCGGCCACCTGCGCGGCGATGGGATTGAATGCTTGCATCGTCGTCTCCACGGGGTTCATGCACGGCACCCGGCCGCTCCTGCGGAGAAATGAGCAAAAGCCGTGCCATCAGGTACTGCACCGCCCGCGGCGCGCGCACGTGCGCACCTCCGGCCACGGACGCGGGGCCGGCCGACAGTCCCGTGGGCGTCTGCGCGGCGCGTACATCACGTATAAACTGCGCGTCGCGTGCCACCTGCTCATCCGCGCGCGCCATGACGCCACTTGCCGCCGGAGACCGACCATGACGACCCGTCCGCCCTCGCCCTTCAGCGCCTCGACGACACAGCGCGTGCTCGTCACCGGGGGCGCCGGTTTTCTCGGCTCGCACCTGTGCGAGGCGCTGCTGGCTCGCGGCCACGACGTGCTCTGCGTCGACAACTTCTACACGGGCAGTAAGGCCAACGTCGTACACCTGTTTGCCGATCCGATGTTCGAGCTGATGCGCCACGACATTACGTTTCCGCTCTACGTCGAAGCCGACGTGATTTACAACCTCGCCTGCCCCGCCTCGCCCATTCATTACCAGTTCGACCCGGTGCAGACGACCAAGACCAGTGTCCACGGGGCCATCAACATGCTCGGACTGGCCAAGCGCATCAAGGCGCGCATCCTGCAGGCTTCGACCAGCGAGGTCTACGGCGATCCGGAGATCCACCCGCAACCCGAAGACTACTGGGGCCATTGCAACCCGGTCGGACCACGCGCCTGCTACGACGAAGGCAAGCGCTGCGCGGAAACCCTGTTCTTCGACTACCACCGCCAGCATGGTCTCGAGATCAAGGTCGCGCGCATCTTCAACACCTACGGGCCGCGCATGCATCCGAACGATGGCCGGGTAGTCTCGAACTTCATCGTCCAGGCGCTGCACAACGCCCCGATCACACTCTACGGCGACGGCCAACAGACACGCTCGTTCTGCTACGTCGACGACCTCGTTGGCGGGCTGGTCGCGCTGATGGAGTCAGACGCCGCGTTCACTGGCCCGGTCAATCTCGGCAACCCCGGCGAGTTCACCATCCGCGAACTCGCCGAGCTCGTCATCGAGCTGACCGGCTCGCGCTCGAAGCTCTGTTTCGAGCCGCTGCCCACCGACGATCCACGCCAGCGTCAGCCGGACATCTCGCTGGCGCACGCCGAGCTCGGCTGGGCACCGTCGGTAGCCCTGCGCGACGGACTCGCGCGCACGATTGCCTACTTCGAGGCCACGCTCGGGGCCGGCGCCGAGCCGGCACCGGCGTCGTAACCGCGCGCCGGAGACCGCCCACGGGGTGCCCTACAGCGGCCACACGAACAGCAGCACAGGCACGGCGATGGCGACGACCAGCACCTCGAGGGGCAATCCCAGGCGCCAGTAATCTCCGAAATGAAAGCCGCCGGGGCCCAGGATGAGGGTGTTGTTCTGGTGCCCGATCGGGGTGAGAAACGCACACGAGGCGCCGATGGCGACAGCCATCAGGTAGGTGTCCGGATTAGCGCCGAAGGCTGCCGCCGTGCCCAGCGCGATCGGGCACATCACCGCCGCGGTGGCGACATTGTTCATGACGTCGGACAGCATCATCGTCACCACCAGGACCACGCCGAGCGCAACCACCATGTGCCCGCCGGCAACGTGCGTGATGAGCAGTCCGGCGAGCAGTTCGGCGGCGCCGCTCGTCTCCATGGCATCGGCGACCGGCATCAGCGCGCCGAGCAGCACGACCACCGGCCAGTCGACCGCCGCGTAGACTTCGCGTTTCGCGATGGTGCCGAAGACCATCGAAGCGAGCACGCCCAGCGCGAACGCGATTGCCGCCGGCAACAGGCCGAACGCGGCGCCCGCGACGGCCGCGCCCATGATGCCGGCGGCGAGGCCCGCGCGCCGTCGATCGGGAATGCGCAGCTCACGCGCCGCCAGCGGCACGCAGCCGAAGTCGGCGGCAAACTCGCTCACCACGTCGAGTGCGCCCTGCATCAGCAGAACGTCCCCGGGCATCAGGCGCAAGGAACGCAGGCGCACCCGCGCGCTGCTGCCTTCGCGCGAGACGGCGAGCAGATTGAGGCCATAGCGCGTGCGCAGCGCGAGATCGCGCGCGGTGCGTCCGGCCAGTGGTGATTCCGGCCTGACCACCAGTTCGCGCAACCCGATCTCCTCGAACTCGGCACGTGCAGCGCGCCGCACTTCCTCTGTTTCCGCCTCGCCGGCCACGGCCGCGCCGTCCTGCTCGGCCGCCGTAGCGGCGTCATGCGTCTCCCCGCCCGAGTTGGCCTGCGCCGACTCCTCGAGGACCAGGCCCAGGCGCGACAGGGCATCGGTGAGCGCATCGACCTCGGCTTCGAGCACGAGGATATCGTCGGCCATCACGCGGCGCCCGCCCTGCGGCGCGACCATGCGCACCTCGTTGCGCACCAGACCGACGACCTGCGCGCCGGCCTCGTCTAGCGCGGCCTCGATCTCGCGCAGCGCCATACCCTCGGCGGCGCTGCCAGCCGGCACCCGTGCCTCGGTCAGGTAGGCACCCGTCTCGAACGCACTCGCATCCTGGCGCTGGCGCGCCGGCACCAGGCGCGGCCCGAGCAGCACGACGAAGATGCCGCCGGCGAGCGCCACGGCGACACCGACCGGCGTGAAATCGAACATGGCGAACGAATCGCCACTGGTCTCGGCGCGGAAGCCGGCGACGATGAGATTGGGCGGCGTCCCGATCATGGTCGTCATGCCGCCGAGGATGGTGCCGAAGGCCAACGGCATCAGCAGCCGCCCGGGCGGGACCGCGAGCCGGCCGGCGACCTGCAACGCGACCGGCATCAGCAGCGCCATCGCGCCGACGTTGTTCATGAAACCCGACAGCGCCGCGCCGAGAGCGACGAGCGCGGCGAGGCTGGGCACGAGGCCCGCGCGCGCAGGCACCAGGTAACGAGTCAGTGCGTCGACCGCACCGGAGGCCTGCAGGGCGCGACTGAGCACCAGCACACTGGCTACCGTGACCACCGCAGGATGGGCGAAACCCGCGAATGCCGCCCCGGGCGCGACCAGGCCGCCGAGCACGCAGGCGAGCAGTGCCGCCATCGCAACCATGTCGTGCCGCCAGCGTCCCCACAGGAACATCGCGACGGTCACGCCGAGGATCAGCAGCAGCAGGAGTTGCGCATTGGTCACGCCCGGATTGCAGAACGTCGCGAGGATGCGGGGCGCCATGATAACGCCCTGTCCACGTTTCGCCGATCTCTCGCGCGCCGCACGCGCGCGCGCCCGGCGCCGCGGCGAACACGGGCTCCGCCTGCTCGATCGCCTGCGCGTCGCGAACATTACCAAATCGTAATGAACACCTCCCGCCCCGGTCAGTGCCGCGACAGCGGCCGAGCATGCACCGCCCGCGGACGTCTTACCGGTGTTTGTCGACAGGCCTTACCGAGACGCGGCCTCGTGCCAGGTCTTTCGCCCCATTCGGCGATCAATCCCGCTGTTTCGGGGCCGTTCGTGCGTACCAGCGCGAGCGTTCACGGGTCCGCCGCCCGCCGTTGCTCGGCCAGGTCCCGAGCATGCGTACGCCTCCTGCCGCGCGTCGCTCGGGCGGCTGCATCAGCGAGCGGCGGCGCCGCGTGCGGCACGGAACTATTTCCACCGCGACCAATCCAACGAGGCCGAGCGCGTTCCGTCGGGGTTTCAGGAACGTGCCATTCGCGCAGCGCCGGACACGGCATGCGCAATGTCAATACTTGGAGAGAGAGAAAGAATGAACAAAAGCACGATAGTCGCGGCGACACTTGCCGCCACGTTCACCGGAGCCGCCGGCGCAGAGGGTTTCTACCTGCGCGGCTTCGGGGGCTACAGCGCGCTGGACGACCTCGAGTTCACTACCGGCCTCGGCCGCATCAACAGCGACATGGACGGCGGTTTCAACGTCGGCGGTGCCGCTGGCCTGGAAACCGACCTGCTACAGCGCGTGTTCCCGTCGGATACGCTCGGTTCGCGCGTCGAGGTGGAATACAGCTACCGCGAGAACGACGTCGAGTCCCACCGTCTTGGCGGTGCACGCCTGGCATCGAGCACCGGCAGCTTCGACGCCCACACCGTAATGGGCAACTTCCTCATCGACTTCAACAAGCAGAGTCCGCTGACCTTCTACGCCGGCGGCGGCATTGGTGTCGCCTTCGTCAACCTGGACCAGTTCGCCGGCGCCGGCACCAACGTGTTCGACGATGACGACACGACGTTCGCCTACCAGGGTATCGCCGGCGTGGAATACAAGATTGACGCCAGCTGGTCGCTGTTCGGCGAATACCGATATCTCGGCATGACCGATCCGGAAGTCACGCTGTTCCCTGGCGCCGGCGGCGCCACGCGTGACATCAGTGTCGACACGCACAACGTCGGCGGCGGCATCCGCTACCGCTTCTGATCCTATTCGGGGCGGCGTCGCTCGACGCCGCCCCGCACCTGGCACCGGCTTCGAGCGTGCCGCGCGAGCCCGCGGCACGCCGGCTGCCAGGCACTACTCGATGGGCCCGGCCGTGCGCGGCCGATCGTCGTGCTCGCGCTGTTCGCGCCCGGCCTCGTCACGCCCTTCGCGACGGCGCGCGTCCTGCAAGACGCCGCTCAGCGCCTCGACGCGGCGCGCTTCGCGCTGCCAGCGCGCGACATCCTGGTCGCAGCGCGCGGCGCACTCGCGCGACTGCTGGTCCAGCGCGTTGATGGTGCGGTCGATCTGTTCGATGAAGCGGCGTGCCTCGCGCAGGTTGGCGGCGCTCACGGCGCCCGCTCCCTGGTTCAGGGCGTTGGCATATTCCCGTTGATAGTTCTCGAACTGGGCCAGGCGCGCGCGGCTCTCCTCGTGCTGGCGCTGCGACTGCGCGAGCTGTTGCGAGGCCTGACGGCGCGCCGCATCGGCCAGGGCGACGATTCGTTCCATGCGCTTGCTGCGTGTCATGCGGGCTGGGCTCCGGCGCTGGCGGGCGGCGCGGTGACCTCGGTCAACGCCGCGGTTGCGGTGTGGAAGTCGACCGCCTCGCGCATGTCCTGGTTGAGGAAGCCGAGCAGCGCCGGGCGCAGCTCGACGGCGCGGTCGAGCTCGGGATTTGCGCCGCGCTGGTAAGCGCCGACGTTGAAAAGGTCGGCATTCTGCTCGTAGAGCGAGTAGTAATGGCGCAGCGTCTTGGCGGCCTTCTGGTGATCGCTTGCCGTGATTTGCGACATCACACGACTGATCGAGGCTTCGACGTCGATGGCGGGATACTGCCCGCGCTCGGCGAGGCGGCGGGAGAGGACGATGTGTCCGTCCAGGATCGCGCGCGCCGCGTCGGCCACCGGGTCGTTGGGGTCGTCGGCCTCGGTCAACACGGTATAGAAAGCGGTAATCGACCCGCGACCGTTGATGCCGGTTCCGGCGCGTTCGACGAGCTGCGGCAGGCGCGCGAACACCGACGGCGGGAAACCGCGCGTGGCCGGCGGTTCGCCGATGGTCAGCGCGATCTCGCGCTGCGCCTGCGCGTAGCGCGTGAGCGAATCCATCAGCAACAGGACGTGACGCCCGGTGTCGCGGAAATACTCGGCAATCGAGGTGGCCATGGCCGCACCGTGCATGCGCATCAGCGGCGGATTGTCGGCCGGGGTCGCCACGACTACCGAGCGGCCCAGGCCCTCGGGGCCGAGAATGTCGTCGATGAACTCCTTGACCTCGCGACCACGTTCGCCGACCAGGCCGACGACGATGACGTCGGCATCGGTAAAGCGCGTCATCATGCCGAGCAACACGCTCTTACCGACGCCGCTCGGCGCGAACAGGCCGAGGCGCTGGCCGCGGCCGACGCTGAACAGCGCGTTGATCGAGCGCACACCAACATCGAGCGGTTCGCTGATCGGCGTGCGTCGCAGCGGATTGATCGGTTCACCGTTGAGCGGGCGCCGCTGGTCGAGGCGCAGCGGGCCACGGTCGTCCAGCGGGCGTCCCGCGCCATCGATGACGCGCCCCAGCAGGGCCTCGCCGACGGCGACGTCGCCGGCGCCACCGATCGGGATGACGCGCGCGTTCGGCGCGAGCCCGCGCGGTGTGCCGGTCGGCATCAGGAACAGGCGATCGCCGGCGAAGCCGACCACCTCGGCGTCGATGTCCCCACCGGCGGGGTTGAACACCCGGCAGCGGTCGCCGATAGCGGCCTGGCAGCCGACCGCTTCCAGGGTCAGGCCGACCATGCGCGAGAGCTTGCCCTCGACGACCACCGGCGGCGGCTCGGCAAGGCGTTCGAAGTAGGTCTGCATTCCGGCCACCCACTGGCGCGGCCCGTGTCTTTGCTCGTGCATGGATTCAGGATCCGTGATTGGGTTCATCGCCGAACCATTGACGGTCGCACGGTGCGGCATCGCCGGCGCGTGCGCGACTCATGCCTGCTGACCGCGGTCCGACTCGCGCTCGCCGCCGAGCATCTTCGAGGCGATCTGGGCGAGACGCGTCTCGACCGAGGCATCGATGCGCGAAGTCTCGGTTTCCACGACACACCCCCCGCGCGTCACCAGCGGGTCTGGCTCGAGACGCCAGTTGCCGGCTTCGTCGCGGAGCGCCAGCGCGTTGCGCACGATATCGACGTCCTCGGGATTCAGGTGGATGGTGGTCCCGCGCGTGGCCACGGGCAGATGGCGGAGGGTCTCGCGCACGACACCGACAACTTCGCCCGGCGTCGCCTTGAGCTCGCGACGCACCAGGTGGCGCGCGATCAGCAGCGCCAGCTCGCCGACGCTCTCGACCATCTCCTCGTCGAGTTCGGCGAGCGGCGTGGTGAGCTCGCGCAGCACGCCGTCCAGAACTTCGGCGCGGCGGCGCTGTTCGGCTTCACCGCGCTCGAGACCTTCGGCATGACCCGCACTGCGGCCGGACTCGAAACCTTCCTCGTAGGCTTCGCGATGCATCTGTTCGATCTGGCGCGCCGTCGGCATACCACCGGCGCCGCCCAGCCCGCCGACCACGGTACCGTCGATATCCGGGAACTCGAAGCGCGCGACGGCGGCTTCGTGATCGGTCGTGCCTGGATCGTTCATGCCGCGGGCCTCATCAGATCATCTCCTCGCCACCACCACCACCGCCGAGCGAGATAGTGCCCTCGTCGGCGAGACGCCGCGCGATGCTGAGAATCTCCTTCTGCGCCGCCTCGACTTCGGAGACCTTGACCGGTCCCTTGGCGTCGAGGTCGTCGCGCAGCATCTCGGCCGCACGCGAGGACATGTTCGAGAAGATTTTCTCCTGGATGCCGTCGTCGGTTCCTTTGAGCGCGAGGACCAGGTTCTCGGTGGAAACTTCGCGCAGCAGCGCCTGCACACCGCGATCGTCGATGTCCACGATGTTCTCGAAAGTGAACATGAGATCCTGGATCTTCTCGGCCAGCTCGGCGTCGTGCTCGTTGATCTGCTCCGATATCGCGGCCTCGACGCTGCGGTCGATGAAGTTCAGGATCTCGGCGGCGCACTTGATGCCGCCCATCGACGACTGCTGCCCGCCAGCGCCGCCGCGCAGCTGCTGCTCGAGCATGTCGTTCAGTTCCTTCATTGCCGCCGGCTGGATGCCGTCCATGGTCGCGATGCGCATGAGCAGGTCGGCGCGGGTGTTCTCCGGCAGCAGGCTGAGCACTTCCGCAGCCTGGTCGCTGTCGAGGTAGGACAGCACGATGGCGATGATCTGCGGATGCTCGAACCGGATCAGCTCGACCACGGCACGAGCATCCATCCACTTCAGCGATTCCAGCCCCTTGGTGTTACCGCCGAGCAGGATGCGGTCGATCATCGATCCCGCCTTGTCCTCACCCAGTGCGTTGGTCAACACGTTGCGGATGTAGTCTTCGTTGCCGATACCGATGCCGGTGTGGCTGCGCACCGATTGCATGAACTCGTTGATCGAGGTCGATACATTGGACGGCGAGACGACTTCGAGCCCGGACATGGCGACGCCGATCTTCTGCACTTCGCGAGGGCCCAGGTGCTTCATGACCTGGGCGGCCGCGGCTTCGCCGATGACCATGAGGAAGATCGCCGCCTTCTGGGCGCCGTCGATGTTTTCTTCGGCTTTCGCCATGCCTGTCTCCGTTGCGCTCGGCGCCGACTCAGTCGCCCGCGACCCAGCCCTTGATTACCTGGGCGGCAATCTTGGGATCCTGGTTGACGAACTGCTTGACGTTATCGATGTTGGGGTCTATTTCGGTCGACGCCAGCAGGGGAAGCTGCGGCGCCTGCTGGCCCGGTGGCAGGGCCGCCATACCGTTGCCGCCCTCGCCGCCCTGGCCCGGCAGCGCGCCCTGGCGCTCGCCCGAAGGCAGCATCTCGCCCTCGCTGGCGCTACCGGCGACGCTCAGCGGCCTGGTCATCAGGGATTTGACGGTCGGACGAATCACGCCGAACAGAACGAACAGCGCGAACAGTCCACCGAGCACCTGCTTGCCGACGCTCCAGACCCATGGTTGTTCCCAGATGGGTGGCTCGGGCAGCGGCTCGGGTGCCGGCGGCGCGAGGAAGTCGGCCGGCGTGACGCTGACCGAATCGCCGCGCGCGGCATCGAAGCCAATCGCTTCCTTGACCAGGCTCTCGATGCGCTCGAGCTCGGCGGCGTCGAATCCCGGTGCCGGCGGCGGCACGGCGTCCGCGGCAGCCTCTTCGTCGGCGGCGTCCTCTGCCGGCTCCGCGGCCGGCGGCGGTGCCGGGTTGCGCACCACCACGGCGACCGACAGGCGGCGCACGGTACCCACGGCCGGCCGCGTGTGGCTGATGGTGCGATCGAGTTCGTAGTTGCGCGTGGTCTGCGTCCGCCGGTTGCCGGGCAGCGCGCCGGCCTGCTCGGCATCGGCGCCCGCGGCCCCGGCGTCGGCGACGGTCTCCGGTGCGTTGGCCGGTGCCGGCGGTTCGTTGCTGAGCGCGCCCGGAATCCCGCCCGGGCCGCCGCCACCGCGGCGCTCCTCTTCGAGCAGATTCTCGCTGCGCACCGCCGGCAGGTCGGGGTTGAAGCTCTCGCGTGTCTGCTCGGTGGCGGTGAAGTCGAGGTCGGCGGTGACCTGGGCGCGCACGCCATCGGCGCCGACCAGCGGCATGAGTATCGCCTCGATGCGCTCGATGTAGGACTCTTCGAGTCGTCGCGCATACTCGAATCGCTTGGCTGACACCGCCAGTTCGTCGTTGCCGCCGTGGCCGTCGGTAAGCAGATTGCCCTGCTGGTCGATCACGGTGACCTGGTTCGGCGACATCGAGGGCACGCTGGCCGAGACCATGTGCACGATAGCGCCGACCTGGTGCGGCTCGAGCCGGCGGCCGTTGTACAGATCGACGATGACCGACGCCGTCGGATCGCGGCGTGTGCGGCTGAACGCGGATTGCTTCGGCATCGCGAGATGCACGCGCGCCGCGCGCACGTTGTTGATGTGGCTGATCGAACGCGACAACTCGCCTTCGATCGCACGCTGGTACCGGGCCTGTTCACGGAACTGGCTGGTGCCGAAACCGGGGTCTTCCTCGAGCATCTCGAAGCCCATGCCGGCACTGCGCGGCAAGCCCGCCGCGGCCAGCTTGAGGCGTGCGTCGTGAACCTTGTCGGCAGCTACCAGGATGGTGCCGCCACGCGGGTCCATGCGATAGGGAATGTCGTTGGCCTTGAGCGTATCGACGACCTGGGAAAGATCGCGCTCGGACAAGTCACCGTAGAGCACCGAGTACTCCGGGCTGCGCGCCCACAGCGCGACGTACAGGCCCAGCGCCACGCTCGCCGCCAGCGCGACGAGCACGCCGGCCTGGCGGAGCAGCAGCATCAGGGATGCCTGGGGGTTGACGGCGACGGCTTCGGCCATGGTGGTGGTTCGCTATAGCTCTGGTGGTGCGCTGCGGGCGTCGGATGCCTTACAGCGGCATGTTCATGATGTCCTGGTAGGCCGAAACGAGCCGGTTGCGCACCTGGGTCGCCGCGTCGAACGAAATGCTCGCCTTCTGGATCGCGATCATCACGTCGGCAAGTTCGACGCCGGCCTCACCGCGCTCGAAACTGGTCGTCACCTGCTTGGCGGCCTGCTGTGTCTCGTTGACCGATTCGAGTGCGCCTGTGAGCAGCTGGCTGAACTCCGTCGGCGCACTCTCACGCGCGGGACGGCTCTCGACGCCCGCGCTGGCCTGGCTGGCGAGCGCGCGCATGCGCGCGAGGACGGCATCGGCATTGATCGATTCGACGGACATGGGACAGTCTCCGTGTGGTCGTTTCGGGAACTACGTGCAGCGCCGGCTCAGTGCCCGGGCACGGCAACACCTTCCTCGCGCATGCGGGCTATCTTGTAGCGCAGCGTGCGCGGGCTGATGCCGAGTTTCTCGGCGGCGAATTTGCGGCTCCCGTTGCCCTCGGACAACGCGCCGATGATGAGGCGTCGTTCGTGGTCCTTCAGATCGCCGGTGAGCGAGTCATCCGCCGGCGCGACGGCCATCGCATTCGCGGCCGGCGCTGCCGCGGGCGCACACAGGCCGCCTTCGAACATCAGGTCGTGAGCCTCGATGACGGCGCCGTGGTGCAGGATGAGTGCGCGCTGCACGACGTTGTCGAGCTCGCGTACATTGCCCGGCCAGTCGTGCTCGAGCAGCCGCGCCTCGGCTGCGCGGGCGAACGCCGGCGCGGCCTGGCCGTTGCGCGCCGCCGCGCGCGCGACGAGGGCGCGGGCGAGCGGGACGATATCGTCGCGACGCTGGCGCAGAGGCGGAATATGCAGGGGCATGACATTGAGGCGATAGTAGAGATCCTCACGGAAACGACCGGCGGCGACTTCCTCGCGCAGGTCGCGGTTGGACGTCGCGACGATGCGCACATCGAGATCGATGAGCCGATTCGAGCCGAGCCGCTCGACCTGGCGCTCCTGCAGCACGCGCAGCAGCTTGGCCTGCAGGGCGAGCGGCATCTCGGAGATCTCGTCCAGCAGCAGGCTCGACTCGTGGGCCTGCTCGAACTTGCCCGGGCAGGCCTTGTAAGCACCGGTGAAGGCGCCCTTCTCGTAACCGAACAGCACCGCCTCGAGCATGTTCTCCGGGATCGCGGCGCAGTTGATCGCGACCGCCTCGCGCGCGGCGCGCGGCGAATGCGCATGGATGGTACGGAAGACGACTTCCTTGCCGACACCGGATTCGCCGGTGATCATCACCGAGGCATCCGATTGCGCGACGCGACGCGCCAGCTCGTAGACCTGCTGGCTGACCGGGTCGACGGCAATCACGTCGTCGTCGGACAGTGCCGGCGCCTGCGGCAGCCAGGTGTCGAGACGGCCCAGCAGCACCTCGGCCTCGAACGGCTTGATCAGGTAGTCCGTGGCGCCGTCGCGCAGCGCATCCACCGCGCTGCGGATGGACTCGTGCGCGGTCATCAGCACCACTGGCAGTTCGCGGTCGGCGGCGCGGATCTCGCGCAGCAGCGCGTGGCCGTCCATCGGCGCCATCTGGATGTCGCTGATGACGAGATCGAAGCGCTCGTCCTTCAAGCGCGCCAGCGCCGCACTGCCGTCGGCCGCGCCGCTGGCGGCGAGGCCCGCCATCAGCGCGGTGTCGAGCAGCGCCTCGCGCAACGCTTCGTCGTCTTCGACGATCAGGATACGGATGGGATCACGGGGCATGCGAGGGTTCCACCATGGATGCGAATTTGTCGATGGGATCGCCGGCGGCATTGGCGAGCGGCAGGGTCAGCTCGAAGCAGGCGCCGTGCGGGCTCGGCGCGAGGGTCAGGTCGCCGGCGTGAGCGCGGGCCACGCCGCGGGCCACGGCAAGGCCGAGACCGGTGCCGTTGGCGCGGGTCGTGAAGAAAGGTTCGAACACGTCTGCCTGCGCCTCCGGCGCGATACCGGGGCCGTCGTCGACGAAACGCACGAGACACTGTTCGTCGACGATGCGCGCACTGATCACGATGCGGCCGCGGCCGTTGGCTGCGTGGTATGCGTTCTCGATGAGATTGAGCGCGATGCTGGTCAGGGCGGCGAGGTTGGCGTATACGACGCCGGCTCCCGGCGCCGGCTCGAAGACGATGTCGAAATCCGCCCAACCGAAGGCCTCGCCCGCGGCGTGCTCCAGCGCAGCGAGGAAATCGTCGACCGCGAGAGGCTCCACCTCGAGCTGGCCGCCGCGCGCGAACAGCAACATCTCGTCGACCAGCCGCTCGAGCTTGCGCAGGGATTTGACCGTGCGCGTGACGGCGCGTGCGCGGCTCGCCTCGTCGCTGGCGCGACGCAGGTTGCCGGTCGAGAGCAGGGCCGAGGCGAGCGGCGTACGTATCTGGTGGGCCATGGCCGCCGCCATCTCGGTCTTCGCCGAGAGACGCTTGTGGTGCGCGAGCTGTTCCTGCAGGCGCCGGGTCTCGGTGACCTCCTTGACCAGGAGGATCTGGCCGGGCTCCCCGGCCAGCGCCTGCGTCGCGATGTTGACCAGGCGGCCGTCGACCAGCGAGACGTCATGACCGTCGTCCCAGCGCGGCGCGAACGCGCGTGCGACCACCGCGCCCCACGCCTCGCCGCGCGTGACCGGCCCGAGCAGGTCCTGTGCGACCGGGTTGCACTCCTGCACCCGGCCGTGCTGGTCGATCACGACCACGCCGCCCGGCAGCGCGTCGAGCAGCGTCGCGAGGCGCGCCGCCAGACGTTGCTTTTCGACCAGCTCGCGGGCCTGCGCGCTGCGCGCCGCGGCCAGCTCGCGGGTCAGCAGGACGACCTGCTGCTCGAGGTTGTGGTAGAAGGCAGACAACGAGCGCGAGGCATCCTCGAACTCGGCGAAGGCTTCCGACAACTGCTCGGCGCTGTGATGCGTGACTGGTTTCATGCTCGCTGCGGTCTGGTTCCGGCCGGTGCGTCAAAGCGCCGACTTCCAGGGGAGCAGTGAGCAAGGACCATGCCACGAACAGGCAGGTCTTACTTTTCAGTCAGTTGCCAGATCGGGGGGCGCGGCGCGTCAAGCTTCCGACGGCATGCCGACCTCAGACCTCGCGCTGCAGGTCGAACTTGCGCATTTTCTCGACCAGGGTCGTGCGGCCCATCGACAGCCGCTTGGCGGCATGCGCGACGACCCAGTCCGTCTCGTCGAGCGCCTGCACGATGAGGTCACGCTCGATGCCCGTGAGGTGCTCCTTCAGGTCGAGTCCGGCGTGCGGCAGCCGCGCGCTTGCCGCCGCAGCCACCGCGCCACCGGCTGGCGTGCCGCCGGCGGCCACCGGGTCGAGGGTTCCGGACGCCGCCTCGGCGCCACCCGCTGCGCCCGGGTTGCGCGCCGGTGCGCGCGCCGGCGCCCGGGCGACGACGTCGGCCGAGCGGTATTTCTCCGGCAGATCGTGCACGTCGACGACGCCGTTCGGGTAGAGGATGGAGAGTCGCTCGACGAGGTTGGCGAGCTCGCGCACGTTGCCGGGCCAGTTGTACTGCGTCAGCGATTCGACGCACGACTCGGTCAGCCGGATGGTGCCGCGGCCCTCGTGCCGCAGTCTTTCGACGAGATCGTTGACCAGCAGCGGCAGGTCCTCGGTACGCTCGCGCAGCGGCGGCGTCTCGATCGGGAACACGTTCAAGCGGTAGAACAGGTCCTCGCGAAAGCGACCCTCGCGGATCGCCGCCTCGAGATTCACGTGGGTCGCCGCGATGATGCGTACATCGACCGACTGGCTGCGGCTCGAACCGACGCGCTCGAAGGTACGCTCCTGCAGAACGCGCAGCAGCTTGACCTGCATCGGCAGGCTCATGTCGCCGATCTCGTCGAGGAACAGGGTGCCGCCGTCGGCCATCTCGAAACGCCCCTGGCGCGCCGTGATGGCGCCGGTGAACGCACCTTTTTCGTGGCCGAACAGCTCGCTTTCGAGCAGATCGGGCGGAATCGCCCCGCAGTTCAGCGGTACGAAGGACTTGCTGCGGCGATTGGAGTGATGATGGACGTGCCGTGCCACCACCTCCTTGCCGGTGCCCGATTCACCGATGATCAGCACGTTGGCGTCGGAACGCGCGACCATCTCGATCATGTTGCGCACGCGCTGGATGCCGGCGCTCGAGCCGACCATGTTGCGGAACAGTTCGAGCGAACGCGGCGATCCTTCCTGGTGGCGCGTTTCGCGATAGGTACGTACTTTCTGCAGCACCCCGTCGAGTTCCGCGTGGCGCAGGGGCAGACGCACGTTGGCGAGCGCATCGGCCGCGAGTTCGCTCGGCAGCTTGCGGCCCTCGCGCTCGAGCAGCAGCACCGGGGTATAGGGATCGGCGGCCTTGATGCGGCGGAACACCTCACCCATCGCGCCCGCATCCCGGCAGTCGTCGAGCAGGATCATGTAGGGCGCGGGCCGTGCGTCGAGATGCACCAGGAGGTCGGCTTCCGGCGGCACGACCACCGGGCGCAGTTCCATGAACGAGAGAATGGCGCTGACGTGCTCGGCGGTCTGCTCGTCACTGCCGATGATCAAGACGGGGGCGGGAGTGCTCACGGCCGGGGACCTGCTGGCTTGCTGCGGACGGACCGCAGGACGCCGGTTTTCCGACACCGGTTCGCGGCCGGGCACCGATTAAACCTTTGCGCTTCGTCGAGTGTCAAGAAGCCGCCGTCACCACCGGGCCATGATTCCCGGGAGGCTGTCAGAGAGGCGTCTCCGCCCCGGCATCGGCGGTCGTCAGCGGCCGCGCTGCCGCTGCCGGCCTATGCCGGGTTCAGTCGCGGCGGCCAGCCGTGCCCGTCACGGCACCCCCGCCCCGGGCCGCCAGCGCGTCGAGGCAGGCACCGCGCGCGGCGCGCAGGTGTTCGAGATGCGCGCTATCACCCGCCGCCGCGGCCCGCAGCATACGCACGGTCAGTCGGCGCAGGGCGCCGAGTTCGTCCTCGTGACGGGTCAGGGGCACGGTGGCGTGCATGCGCGTTGTCTCAGTCGGAAGCGAAGCCCGGGATAGCGGCCGCGGCGATGTCGACTTGAGGGCCGCGCCAGCGCGGCCGCCGCCTGCCCGGTCGCACCACTACAGATAGTTGAACAGGCTGAGGTCCTGCACGCGCACGAACGCGGCCTGCGCCGCCTCGAGGGCGGTCGTTTCGCGAGCCAGGTCGCTGATCGCGGCCGTCAGGTCGACGTCCTCGAGATTGGAGCGCAGGGTCTCCAGGTTGAGACTCGCATCCTCGTTCGCCTCGCGCTGCGCGTCGATGGTGTTGAGCCTGGCGCCGGTGGTCGCGCGCAGTTCGGCGACCTTCTCCATGGCCTGGTCGAGATTCTCGATGCTGCGGTCGAGATCGAAGCCGAAGCGGGCCTGCCCCGCAGGCGTCTCGAAGCCGGTTTCCAGCGCCACGGCGATGTCGCGCACGGTCGCGAACATCGACTGGTTGGCCGCGGGCGTGACGAGGAACTCGTCGCCCGCATCCGGTTCACCGAACACCGTGATCGCCATACCACCGAAGTTGATGGCCGCGCCGTCGGTGTAAGGCTGTCCGCTGAGCAGGGTCGTACCAGCCGTGTCGTCGACGACCTCGTAGGTGTCCGGCGCGGTGAAGCGGACGGTGTAGTCATGGGCCTGGTAGGCGGCGGCGTCGATCACGACGTTGTCGCTGACCTGGCCCGTGCCGGTGTTACCGGCACCCAGGCTCGTCGCGAACGTCCCGTTGCCGCTGCGGATCGCGACCAGCGCGTCCTCGCCGGTGAAGCTCTCCTCGACCTGCCGGGTTTCGGAGACCTGGATGCGCCGCACGGTCTGGTCGCCGTTGTAGCTGACGCTGCCGAGCGTATCGCGCGTGAACGGGCGCGTCGTCACCGCGGCGCCGGCGAAGATGTATTCGCCGGAAGCGTTGCGGCTGTTGCCGAGATCGATGAGCACGTCGAGCTGTTCGCGCACCTCGGCGGCAATCGCGCGCCGCTCACCCGGACCCAGCGCCTCGCTGCGGCCCTGGATGAGCAGCTCGCGGGTGCGCTGGAGCACATTGCTGACGCCGTTGAAGACGTCGTCGACATGCGTCAGCCGCTGCTCGACGATGACCGCGTTGCGGTCGAACTGCTCGGTCGCCTGCAAACGCTCCTTGAGCTGCAGCACGGTGGCTGCGGCGACCGGGTCGTCGCCGGGCTTGGTGATGCGCTTGCCGCTGGCGATCTGCTGCTGCAGGTCGACGGTACGGCTCTGCAGCTCGAACATGCGATTCAGCGACTGGGCATAAAGCTGATTGGTGGTGACGCGCATTGTGCTAGTTCCGGGTAGCGTCGATGAGCGCCTTGAAGGCCTCGTCGGCGGCGGAGATGACCCGGGCGGCGGCCTGGTAGGCCTGCTGGAAACGCAGCAGGTTGGCCGCCTCCTCGTCGAGATTGACGCCCGAGAGCGAGTCGCGAGCAGCCTGCGCGTTCTCGGTCAGGGCGGACAGCGCCTCCCGGCTGATACGCGTCTGCTGGGCGGCCGCGCCGACGTCACCGACGAGGATCCCGTAGGCTTCCTGGTAAGTTGCCGAGCCTCCGACCATTAGCGGCTGGAACTGCATCTCGCTTAAGCTGAGCCCGTTGCTGTTGTCGCCCAGTCCACCGGCATTGCTGCTGATGGTGAAGGTGTCGCCGGGCTGTACGGTGCCGGTGATCTGCACGCGCCAGCCGTTGAGATCGATGTCCGCACCGGAGGTGTAGGGCACCAGCGGACCGGCGCCGTTGACCTGGTAGGTGGTCGGCGGATCGTTGAACACCAGCGTTGTCGTCGCCAGCAGATTGGGATCGCTCGGGTCCAGCACGCTGGGGCGGCCGATGGTCGCGGCACCGATGTTGCCGGTCGCCGTTGCCGTGCGCACCGGGGCGGCCAGCGCCAGGGCGCTGGGGTCGGTGGTCGTCAACGCCATCGAGCGCGGCACGAACTTGGTCGGTTGGATCAACCAGACATCGCCCGCGGCCGGCGGCACGCCGACGGTCAGCGTGAGACCGTCGACGCTGAACGGACCGCCACCGCTGAGCGTCTGTGCGCTGCCGTCTTCCAGTCGTGTCAGCGTGTAGTTGGTGCCGTCGTGGGTGAGACGGTAGTCCGACGCCGCGAGGTTGCCGATATTGGCCGTATCGAAAGCGACACTGATGGCGCCGGTGTTCGCGGCCGGCGCGCTGACCTTGGGTGCCGGAATCGTAAACAGGTCGCCGCCCAGGGCGCCGTTGAGATCCATGCCACGGCGATGCGCCTCATTGAGACTGATGGCGGTGGTCGCCGCAAGCCGGCCGATGGCGCTGCGCGTGGGTTCCAGGGTGCCATCGCGGAAGTCGATGAGCGCACCGATCTCGCCACCGCCCAGGGTCTCGGTGATCTGGGTCTGCGTGCCACCGACGTCGAACGCGACCTCGACGCGTGAAGCATCGAGGGGATTGACGATCGTGCTCAACGCCGAGTTGTTGCCGCCGGTGACGACGAGCTGACCCTCGCCGATCAGGACGTTGACCATGCCATCGGAACGCTGCTGCGTCTGCACGCCGACGAGGCGGGAGAGTTCCACCAGCAACTGGTCGCGCTTGTCGAGCAGGTCGTTGGGGGCTTGGCCGGCAGCGAGACCGGCACCGCGCGCGATGTCGACATTGAGGTCGGCAATCGCCGCGGTCAGCGCATTGACCTCGGCCACGCTGGCGCGGATCTGTTCGTTGGTGCTGCGCGAAATGCCGTTGAGCTGTTCTTCCTGCTCGGCAAAGCGTGCGACCATCGAGCGTGCGCTCTCGACGAGTACCTGGCGCGTGGCCATCAGGCGAGGATCATCGTTGGCATCGGCAACCGCGTCGAAGAAGTTCTGCATACCTCCCGCGACGAGGCCGTCGCCGATCTGCCTGTCGACGCGGTCGATCAGCTCGGAGAGCTTGATCGCGCGCGCTTCGTTGGCGGTCGAGTTGCGCAACTGTTCGACGATGAACTGGTTGGCCAGGCGGTCGATCGCCTGGATGTCGACCCCCTTGCCGACGAAGCCGTAGCCGATGAACTGCGGCGTGCGGGTTTCGAACGTCACCCGCTGGCGACTGTAGCCCTCGGTATTGACGTTGGCGATATTGTGGCCGGCGGTCGCGAGCCCCTGCTGGGACGCGAACAGTCCGGACAAGCCGATCTCGAACGTCGAGCTGCCCATGGGCATCAACTCCCTTGGTCACGAGCCGGCGTCGCGCGGGGCAGGTCGCCCCAGTCGCCGGTCTCGATAATGGCAATGATCTTCTCCGCGTAACGCGGATCGGTGGCGTAACCGGCAGCGGCGAGTTCGCGCGCGTAGGCAGACTCGCTGCCGCCGCGCGCAAGCGCCCCCGCGTAACGCGGATTGGCGCCGATGAAATCCACGTAGTCGGAGAACGCGTCCGCCGCGGACGGGTAAGCACGGAACTTCGCTTCGACCGTGACCGCGCGCCCGCCGACGTACTCGGTGGTGGGTACGCGCACGGTATCGCCCTGCCAGCCGGGGCCGGCCTTGATACCGAAATAGTTGTGCGAACTGTCGCCGTCGCGGTGGCGGATGACGTGGCGGCCCCAGCCCGACTCGAGCCCGGCCTGGGCGAGAATCGCGCGCGGCGATACGCCGAGTTCGGCGGCTGCCGCCTCGGCATGTCCGGCCAGTTCGGAGACGAACTGCCGGCGCGCGTCGATACCGTCCACGGCACGCGCCGCGGCACTCGCGCCGGGGCCACGGGTACGCGGCTCGCGCAGCGGGCCATGGTAACGGCGCAGCTCCGCGACGGGTGGTGGTGGTGCTTCCGCAGCCCGGCCGGCACTGCGTTCGCGCTCGCTCGCCGCGGTCTCCGTGTCGCCGAGCAACTCGGCGAACTGACGCATCAGGCTGCGCCCGATACCGAAATCATTGCGCTGGGCAAGCTGTTGGGCGAGCTGCTGGTCGAGCATTTCACGATAGGTCTGCGTCGCCTCGGAGTCGAACAGGCCATCTCCGCCCGAGGCGTCACGGGCCGACTTGAGCATCAACTCGACCATCATCGCCTCGAACTCGTCGGCGACCTGCTCGAGCGCCGCACCGCCATCGGCGCGCGCGCTCTCGCGCAGCGCGGAGAAGCGGGAGAAATCGACGTAGCCGCCGGCGGCAGGCATGTCCATGCAACGGGTCCTGAAACGGTGTGCCAGGAACATTGCACATCCGGTGCCAACCCGGAGATGCAAGTTAATGCTTTGTTTTTGCTTTAATTCTCGCCGCCATCGGCGGTGCATGCGGCAATTCCTGCCGTGCCGCGCAGCAGCTCTTGCCGCCTGCCTGGCCGCTGCATGGCTGGCAATCGGCTCGGCGGCGACGTCGTGGGCGGCCGGGGAAGGTGGCACGCTCGCGCACGACGCGCCGGACCACGCGGACCGCCTCGACGGTGTCGGCGTCCACGGTGCTCGACACGTTCGACCACACGTGCCGGACACCCGGCGCGGCCCCCGGCCGACCGCCTCAGATGACGATCAGCTCCGCGCGCAGCGCGCCGGCTTCCTTCAGCGCTTCGAGGATGGCGACGAGGTCGCCGGGCGCGGCGCCGACGCCGTTGACCGCCTGCACGATGTCGTCGAGCGAGACGCCGGGGTTGAACAGGAACATGCGGTTGCTTTCCTGTTCGACCTCGATATCGGTCTTCGGCACGACTGCGGTCTGGCCGCCGGCGAGCGGGTTGGGCTGACTGACGATGGGATTGTTCGAGATCGTCACGGTGAGGCTGCCATGGGTGACGGCGGCGGCGCTGACCATGACACGGTTGCCGATCACGACCGTACCGGTACGCGAGTTGACGACAATCTTGGCCGGCGCGTCACCCGGCGCCACGTCGATGTTCTCGACGAGCGACATGAATGCCACCCGCTGGGTCGCGTCGGCCGGCGCGACGACGCGTACCGAGCCGCCGTCCACCGCGAGTGCGGACTGCGGACCGAGCACGTCGTCGATGGCCGTGGCCATGCGCGTGGCCGTGGTGAAGTCGTTGCGGTGCAGGTTGAGCGTCAGGAACTCGCCGTCATGAAAAGGCGACGCGACCTCGCGCTCGACCGTCGCACCGTTCGGCACGCGGCCGACACTCGGCACGTTGACGGTGATGCTCGAGCCATCGTTACCATCGACGCCGAATCCGCCCACCACCAGGTTGCCCTGCGCCATGGCGTAGACGGCGCCGTCGGCGCCTTTGAGCGGTGTCAGCACCAGCGAGCCACCGCGCAGGCTCTTGGCATTGCCGATCGAGGACACCGTCACGTCGATGGTGTTACCGGGCTTGGCGAACGGCGGCAGCGTCGCGTGCACCATCACTGCGGCGACGTTCTTCAGCTGCGGATTGGCGGTCGGCGGCAAGGTGACGCCGAGCTGGTTGAGCATGTTGCGGATGCTTTGGATCGTGAACTGGGTCTGCGCCGTCTGGTCACCGGTACCATCGAGACCGACGACGAGACCGTAGCCGACCAGTTGGTTGTCACGTACGCCGGCGACCTGGGCGAGGTCCTTGATGCGTTCCGCGCGGACCGCGACGCTGAGCATCAGCATCATCGACAAGCCGAAGATCTTGAGGAGATTCATGGTTGGATTCCCGCGGAACAGGTTCAGAACGGCGAGGCGACGCTGACGAAGAAACGCGTCAGCCAGCCCGGCCGGTTGACGTCGGCTCCGGCGCCGTCGCCGTTGTAGACAATCGTCGCGTCGGCGACCTTGGTCGAGGGGATGCTGTTATCGGTGGCGATATCGACCGGACGCACGATGCCCGAGAGCTTGATGTACTCGTTGCCGTCGTTGATGTTCAGGCGCTTCTCGCCGCGCACGAACAGGTTGCCGTTGGGCAGCACGTCGGCGACGGTGACGGTGATGTCCCCGGTCAGGCGGTTCGACAGCCGGGCGTCCGATTCGCCCTCGAAGCCGTGCTGGGCCGAGAGATTGGTTTCGAGCGTGTTGTTCCGGGTGCTCGCCAGCGGCAGGACGTTGGGCAGGTTGAACTGCGCCGCCGAACCGAGGATGGTCGGGTTCTCGATGGTCGTGCCGCTCTGGCGATCGATGGTGCTGTCGGCCGACTTCTCGGCGTTGTTGGCCTCGGCCAGCCGGATGGTGAGGATGTCACCGATGCGGCGCGCCTTGAGATCTTCGAAGAAGGCGATGTCGTAACCGGCCTGGTAGATGGCGCCGCTGGCCGCCTGGCGCGCCTGCGGCGCGGCATGTGCGGCGGGATAGGACGCAGCGAACTCGGGGTCACGGCGCGGCGTCGAATTGCAGCCGGCGAGCAGGCCAACAATGGTGACGGCGAGCAACAGCGCGCCGAGTCTGCGAAAGGGATTCATGAGCGGTCTACCTCGGCTCGCGATTAAAGCGTCTGGGTGACGAACTGCCACATCTCGTCGACAGTCTGAATCGCCTTGGAATTCATCTCGTAGGAGCGCTGCGTCTCGATCATGTCGACGAGTTCCTCGACCGCGTTCACGTTCGACGACTCCACCGCGCCCTGCACGAAGGTGCCGAGTCCATTCAGGCCGGCGGTGCCCGTCTGCGGATTACCGCTGGCGACGGTCTCCTTGTAGAGGTTCTCGCCGATCGGCTGCAGACCCTGCGGGTTGATGAAGTCGGCGAGCTGGAGCTGGCCAACCTGGCTCGGGGTGTTCTGCCCGGCCACCAGCACCGACACCGTGCCGTCCTTGCCCACGGTGATCGAGAGCGCCTCGGTCGGGATGCTGATACCGGGGTTGATTTCGTAGCCACTGGCGGTGACCAGCTGTCCCTGCGAGTTCATCGACAGGCCACCGTCGCGCGTGAAGGACGTCGACCCATCGGGCATGAGCACCTGCAGGAAGCCGCGTCCCTGGATGGCGACGTCGAGCGCGTTGCCGGTCTGGGTGAGGCTGCCCTGGTTGAAGTTCTTCACCGTCGCAACCGTACGTACGCCGGTGCCGAGCATGAGGCCGGAGGGCAACTCGGTCGACTGCGACGAGGCCGCGCCAGGCTGGCTGATGGTCTCGTAGATCAGATCCTCGAACACCGGCCGGCTCTTCTTGTAGCCGGTGGTCGCGACGTTGGCGAGGTTGTTCGAAATGACCGAGAGACGGGTCTGCTGGGCGTCGAGACCGGTCTTGGCGATGTTCAATGCTGAAGCCATGGAGGATTACCAGTGAATAGCGCGTGAATCTTGGATTAGCCGTTCAGGTTGAGCAGCCGCGCGCCGGCGGCATCCATCTGCTGGGCGGTGCTCATGGCCTTGACGGCCATTTCGTAATGGCGTGCGTGCGTGATGATGTCGACCATCGCGCTCACGC
>Ga0180436_10000924_pt1 | contig 29448 bp, 20 predicted proteins | sample SS_ome_2_FD_132434 | JGI IMG/M metagenome (GOLD analysis project Ga0180436, IMG submission 132434) | Hypersaline lake sediment archaeal communities from the Salton Sea, California, USA - SS_3_S_2 metaG | ecosystem: Environmental > Aquatic > Non-marine Saline and Alkaline > Hypersaline >... | reverse complement strand
CGGCTGGTTCTTCGAGGACAACTGGTTTGACCTCTTGCCGGGTGAGCAGAAGGTCGTCAAGGTGCTGGGCGAGCACGCCGAGGGCAGCATCACGGCGAAGGCCTGGTACTCGCCCCATAGCACCACGATCAAATGGAGCCAGCAGTAGATGCAATGGACCGCGACCAGCCTCTGACATTTGAGGCTCGGGGCACATGACATACAATGATGCCCTGGATAGGCAGTGAGATGGATCCAGTTGAGGAGGAAGATGACGATGTCAAAGACCATAGGCATTTTCCACTTTCAGGTCGGCCGAACCGACGGCGTCTCCCTCGAGATCGACAAGTGGCGGCGCGTTCTGGAGGGGATGGGCCACACCGTTCACCTCTGCGCCGGCGACATCGGGACCGCGGACGGCGCGACGCTGATCGAGGAGATGTACCACCATCGCGAGGATGCCCACCGCCTGTACCACAACACCTTTGTCGCGCTCGACGACTACGACGGCGACGCGGCCTACCGCGCGGAGCTGTACGAGCGGGCCGACGTGCTCGAGGCGAAGTTCCGCGCGTTCATCGAGGAGAAGGGCATCGACTTCATCATCCCGCAGAATGTGTGGTCGGTCGCCGCCCATCCCTCGGTGGCGATCGCGATCGCGCGTGTGATGCGCGACCTGCAGATACCGGCGCTGGCCCACAACCACGACTTCTACTTCGAGCGCACCACCGGCGTGGCCCTCACCTGCAAGACCGCCGTGGAGCTCGCCGACCTGTATCTGCCGCCCCGCGACCCACTGGCCCGCCACGTGGTCATCAACAGCCTGGGCCAGCGGCAACTCCTGACGCGCAAGGGCCTGCCATCGACCGTGGTGCCCAACATCTTCGACTTCGAGGAGCCGCCTTGGACCGTCGACGACTACAACCGTGACTTCCGCGAGCGCATCGGGCTAAAGGAGAACGACATCCTGGTGCTGCAGGCGACGCGCATCGTCGAGCGCAAGGGCATCGAGCTGGCGGTGGACGTGGTCGAGGCGCTGGGCAGCCCCGAGCGGCGGGCTCAGCTCGCAGCGCGCGGGCTCTTCGACGGGCGAACCTTCGACGACGACAGGCGCATCGTCTTCGTGCTCGCCGGCTATGCCCGCGACGACACAACGGGGGGCTACGTCCGCCGGCTCAAGGAGCGGATCGCGCGCGCGGGGATCGATGTGCTCTTCATCGAGGATATCATCGACAGCAGCCGTGACACACGCGACGGGCAGAAGATCTACGCGCTGTGGGACACCTACGTCTTCGCGGACCTGGTCACCTACCCCAGTCTGTGGGAGGGATGGGGCAACCAGCTCCTGGAGGCCGTCTACGCTCGCCAACCCATCGTGATCTACGAATACCCTGTCTTCAAGGCCGACATCAAGGGCAACGGCTTCGAGATCCTCTCGCTGGGCGACGAGGTCGCCGGTCGCGACGACCTCGGACTGGTAGAGGTGGCGCCCGAAGTCATCGAGGCGGCGGCAGACGAGGCCGTGGTGGTGCTGACGAACGGCGAAGCGCGGGATCAGATGGTCGAGCGCAACTTCCAGATCGGCCGCGAGCACTACTCGATGGCGGCGCTGGAGAAGTATCTGGGTGAGCTGGTGGGGAAGTGAGGTGGCGATGACAACGCTCCCTAGCGCAATGATGGCCGATATTGCGTCGGATCTGGTCTCCCTCTACGGACCGGAGACCGGCACGCGCACCCAAGCGCGGCTGCGTAGGGTCCTGGACGACTTCGTCAGCAGGAACCCGGACCTGGCCGGCGCCGCTTCCGGCGATCGATTGACCGAGAAAGACAGCATCCTGATCACCTACGGCGACCAGGTCTCGGAACCCGGCAAGGCACCGTTGCAGACGTTGAACGAGCTGCTCACCCAGCGCCTCGCAGGGGTGGTGAGCGGGGTGCACATCCTGCCCTTCTTCCCCTACTCGTCGGACGACGGCTTCTCAGTCATCGACTACCTCCAGGTGAATCCCGACTTCGGCGACTGGGACGATGTTGAGCGCCTGGGCAGTTCCTTCCGCCTGATGTTCGACGCCGTGATCAACCACATCTCGCAGCACAGCGACTGGTTCAAGGGGTTCCTGCGGGACGATCCTGCCTACACCGGCTTCTTCATCACGGTGTCGCCGGGCACGGACCTCTCCGGGGTCACCCGACCGCGGGCGCTGCCGCTGCTGACCGCTGTCGACACACCCTCGGGCGAGAAGCTCGTCTGGACGACCTTCAGTGCTGACCAGATCGACCTCAACTTTGGCGACCCGGAGCTGCTGCTGGCCGTCCTCGAGGTCCTGCTGGCGTACATCGAGCGCGGCGCGGAGCTGATCCGGCTGGACGCCATCGCCTATGTCTGGAAGGAGGTCGGCACCACGTGCATCCACCTGCCGCAGGTGCACAGCCTGGTCCAACTCATGCGGTCGGTCCTGGACGCGGTGGCCCCGCACGTACTGCTCGTCACCGAGACCAACGTGCCTCATGAGGAGAACATCTCCTACTTCGGCGACGGGTCGGATGAGGCCCAGATGGTCTACCAGTTCCCCCTGGCCCCGCTGCTGCTCAACGCCTTCCACACCGGTGACGCGGGGCACCTGCTGCGCTGGGCAGATGGGCTGGAAACGCCGTCGGAAAGCACGACCTTCTTCAACTTCACCGCCTCGCACGACGGAGTCGGGGTACGGCCCACTGAGGGCATCCTGGACGCTACCGAGCTCCAGGCCCTGGCGCAGCGGGCGCTGGACCACGGCGGGCTCGTCTCCTTCAAGACCAACTCTGACGGCAGCCAGAGCCCCTACGAGCTCAACATCTCCTACTTCGATGCGCTCTCGGACCCGACCAAGGTCGACGAAGAGGGAATCAAGGTCCAGGTGGACCGCTTCATCGCCTCACAGGCGATTATGCTGGCGCTGGCGGGTGTGCCGGGCATCTACGTCCATAGCCTCTTTGGGTCGCGGAGTTGGCGCGAGGGCGTCGAGCAGACGGGGCGCAACCGCACCATCAACCGCGAGAAGTGGGATCGTGCGACGCTGGAGGCAGCCCTGGCCGAACCTGCGTCACTACGCCGGCAAGTCTTCGACCGCTACACGGCGCTGCTGCGAATCCGAACCGCCCACCGCGCCTTCCACCCCACCGGGTCGCAGCGCATCATCTTTGGGAATCCGGCGCTTTTCACCGTGCTGCGCACGTCGCCGGATGAGGAGGAGAGCCTCGTGTGCATCCACAACGTCTCGGACGCGGTGCGGATCTTCCGTGCAGAGGCTGGGGAACTGGGCCTGCCCGCGGATGGCGTGCTGGAGGACCTACTGACCGGATCACCATACCGGCCAGCTGCGGACGGTCAGCTCAGCGTGACCGTCAAACCCTACCAGGTGTCCTGGCTGCGATTGTAGCGCCGCCCGGAGCGTTGGACTGCTCTCCAACGCAAGCATCCGACGAACACCCGCGTTCACGTGCTCGAGGCGGACAACAGTCCGCCGGTCTGCGCTACACGCGACTAGGCCAGCTCCCCCCGCAGCCGGCGCGAGGTCTGCTGTAGCTTGGCCAACCGCGGCTGGGCCTTCGCGTCGCCGTGCGTCATCCGGTGCCAGGCGAAGGCCTCCTCAGTGACCGTGTTGAAGTACCGTCGCGTGAGACGCCACTTGCGGATATCCCCGCTCACCAGCACCTCCAGCCCCGACAGCCTGCGATGGAACGTCGACTTCAGGACGTCTACCTCGTCGGGCGGGATGACGCCCTCCGCCGCCAACGCCTCGGCATAGTGGATGATCCGCCGCCGCTCGATCACAAAGGCGGCGATGGCCACACCGAGCAACAACAGCACGCCCGCCCAATCGACGACCACGGCCGCGATCAACGGCAGCAGGCCGCTCTGGCTCGTCAGCGTCGCCAGCGCATTGTGCAATGCATGCGCGCCGACGGACATCGTGAAGCCGACCACAACCGAAACCACCTTGAGCAGCGGCTGTTTGATCTCCAGCGACAGCGCCACGCCCAGCCCTGTGAAGGCAGTGTACATCGCGTGGTTCAACCCAAACACGCCCGCCCGCAGGAAGGCCAGACCGACGATGCCGCCTAGCCCGCCCTCGGTGAAAGCACCGAAGAGATAGAAGACGTTCTCCACCGCGGCGAAGCCAAACCCCACCACGCCACCGTAGATCAGGCCGTCAATGGGGCTGTCGATCTCCTTGCGCACGAAGAGCAGAAGCAACAACAGGGCAAACGCCTTGATCCCCTCTTCGGTCAGCGGCGCCACCACCGAGGCCCCCAGCAGCTCATAGGTCAGCTGGTTGGAGTTGCTGATCGCCATCACAGGAATATCCAGCACAACCTGCATGATAAGCGCCAGCACGATCGAGGGTACTGCACCCCACAAGAACGCCACTACCAGTAACCCGAGGGGTTCCTTCTCATACCGGTCGAGCCACCATAGTAGCAGGGCATAGAGCAGCATCGGCACGAAGCTCAGGACGAGGATCAACAGGATGCCGGCGATCATGGGCTGTGCCTCCGCGGTTGGATGAGGAACGGCGATGTCGTAGTGCAGCCTAGCGGCGCGGTCGCAGGGCGCTTAGCAGCGCCAGCCCCCCGCCCGCCGCGGCAAGGGCACCACCCAACACGCCTGCGCCCTGGAGCAGCGTCTTGGTCTCTGCCGTGGGCAGAACCGCGCCCTCCAGCCCGGCGTCGGCGCCGTACTGCTCAAAGAGCCGGCCCCACGGCGTGTCAAGGGCGGCCTCGACGCGCTTGCGACCCACCACCGGATACCAGTAGACGTTGTGGTAGAAGTTGCTGGCAAAGTAGGACCACGGCACGATGGGGCTGCGCAGCAGCATCTCCTCGAAAGGTTTGAGGGCGCCGTGATAGATCGCCTTCTGACCCGTGCTGGCGAAGGTGTCCTCCTGGACGAAGTTCCAACGCTCGGCGGTGGCATCCAGATCACCCACAAACTCGATCTCGCGCGGGTCGGCCACGCCCAGACCCAGCTCGTGCGCGATGCGCAGGAAGGGCAGCTCCAGCGGATCAAAGCCCTGCAGCATCGCGGAGGCAGCGTCGATAGCCACCTGATCGGCCGACGCCAGCAGCACGTTCTTCTCGTGCCAGTGCATGGCCCGCGGCCCCGGGCCATCGCCGGCAAAGGTGCCGTCCATCACGGCCAGCAGACCGGGGTGGATTTCCTGCTGGATCATCAGCAGGTCCACCACCGTCTCGTGGATCACGCTGTGGGACCAGTGGCGCTTGCGGCCAAGAAGGCCACCGAAGGCATTCTTCATCGCGCCGGTGATGGTGGTGAAGACGTGGGTCTTCACCGTGGGCAGCTGGACGATGTTCTGTCCGATCAAGGGCTCGGGGATGACCACGCCTTCGGGGTAGATTTGGTCCAGGACGAGATAGGGGCGCTTCGTCTTGTACGGCACCCACTTGACCTCTGGCTGGTAGATGTAGGTGCACGGCACGCCGTACTTGTCGGTGACGTAGCGCTGCTTGTTGTTGGCCTCGCCGACGCTGGTGTCCACCACGACCGTGTCATTGTGAACGCCAACAAGGTCATAGCCATCGCCCTGCAGTACCTTGATGACGCCCTCGAGCTGCCAGGGCGTGGTCGAGCACGCCGGGTACCAGGTCTGCCACGAGATGTTGATCTTGAGCAGCGTCGTTTTGTCCGCCGGCAAGATCGATCCGTAGTCGACCAGCGACATCAGCCGCGCGTAGTCCTCCAGCACGGTCTCGGGGGTCGTGCGCACGATGGCGACCTTGCCCCGACCCGGGAATTGCACCTTGTCCATTCTCAGCTCCTTGTTCTCACGCAAGCTGGGACTTCAGCCCAACCATCGGCAGTATAGGTGAGATGGTCACCGAGTCCAGATGTGCGGGCCGGACACAACGGCCCGGCCCACACGAGGTCAGTCGCCGACACGCTCCCAGGTCAGTTGTGCCTTGGCGGCTTGCATCGCCTCGAAGTACTCCACACGGACGGTGTGAGTACCGGCGGGCACCCGCACCGTTGCGTAACGCGTGCCGCGCATGGGCCGCCAACTGCTGAGGATGGTCTCGTCGTCGAGAAAGACGCGGACGCCATCGTCGGTCGTCGTGGTGAACCGGTAGCGGCCCTCCTCGAAGGTGAAGTCGCCCGTCCACCGGACGGCGAACTGATTGGCGGAGATTCCCTCAACCGGTGCATTCCAACCCCAGTCGAAGTTGATGGTGGGATCGGTTCGCGTGAGGACCGGCGACTTCGCCAGGTCCCGCCCGCCGAAGTATTCCCCGGTCCACGGACCCGGATAGGCCACGGCAGGCGTCGACGGCGGGCGCGCAGCGGGCGCCGCTGGTGCCGTAGCCGTGCTGGTGGACTTTGGCACAGGCGACGGCGGCATCGCCTGTGCCGCCGCGACGGTCGCAGCGTAGTCCCACCAGAACTTGGCCTGAGCACCGCCGGCCCCGTCGAAGTACTCGACCCGTAGCGTGTGGGGGCCCTCGAGCCAGTGCCAATCCTGGTAGTGCCAGGTTGCCTCCTGCTCCACCCAGTTATTGAGCCGGAGGTCGACGTCGTCGATCCACAGACGCAGGCCATCGTCAGAGATGCTGTTGAAGCGGTACATGCCCGGCTGCAGGGCGAGAGTCTTGACCCACCGCACCGAGAAGTTGTCGGCGGGCATCCAGTCAGCGGGCCCCGCCTCCCCCCAGTCGAAGTCGATGGCGGCATCGTCGCGGACCAGCGCCGGCCCGCCGCGCAGGTCGCGATTGTCGTAGTACCGACCCTCCCAGCCCCGGTTGACCTCCAGGCGATCCCACCAGACGTGGATCGCCGCCTCGCCACCCTCCTCGAAGTAGTCGACCAGGACAACGTGGTTGCCGCCATCGAGGACGATGTCGGCGTAGTGCGTGTTGGGCAGCTTCTGCTTGGTCCACGCATCCACGATCAGGACCTCATCGACGTATATGCGCACGCCGTCATCGGCGGCGGCGTAGAAGCGGTAGGTGCCGGCGGTGAAACCCAACGTGCGGGCCCAACGCGCAGAGAAGTTGTCGACCGGCACAGCGGAGTCGGGGCTACCGCTGCCCCAGTCGAAGTCGATGGCAGCATCGGTGCGCTGGAGCGCCGACGATCCGGCGAGATCGGTGTTGGGCCAGTAGGTGGCCTGCCAGCCGTCGCCGCCGCGCAGCCTGTCCCAGCCAACCTGCAGGTTGGCGAATCCCCAGTTCTCGTAGTATTCGACGCGCACGCGATGCACACCGCCTGCTACGAAATGGTCGACGAAGTGCCAGGTCGCGCCCTGGTCCCACCAGCCGTCGACGACCAGGACGTCGTCGACCCAGACGCGCAGGCCATCGTCCGAGGCATAGGAGAAGCGATAGGTTCCGGCGGCAAACCAGACGTCGCGCGTGTAACGAGCCGAAAAACCATCGTCGGGGACGCCGTCCGGGCTGCCGTCGCCCCAGTTGTGGTTGATATCAGCCTCGAAGCGCGTCAGCACGGGGCCGCCTGCCAGCGAGGTGTTAGCGAAGTACTCCGCGTACCACTCTCCGTCAGCCAGCGCCGTGGTCGGGAGCATTCCCGCCAGGGTCGCAAGGACAACGGTGATTGCCATGGTCCATCGTGATCGTTTGGTCATGTCTGTTCTCCGTAGCGTTCAGTCACATACATTATAGTCCAAGTGGGACTGTGAGGCTCGGTGATCTAGCACCTGTTGGAGTGACGTTCCACGTTCCCGATCTGTTCCCCGAAGTGGCAGCTTCCACTGGTGTTCGGTTTGAGAGGTTATCCCCAGTTTGCCCACAGTTATCCACAACCCAACCGTGGGGCTCTGTGGGAAAAGTGCGAAAAGTGGGAGACGGCCGGCGTGAGGGTACCTGGTGAGGGGTTTGGGTGGGGATCATCTTCCCAATTCGGCCACCTTGTGGGGAGTCGAGACAGCATACGATTTCTGCCGCGGCAGATGCCCGTTTGCCTGTTGATAACTGTTAGGTCGCTGTTAGGCGGCTGAAAGGCGGCTGCTAGCCCCGGCTGAGACAGGTGCCTTGCCCTGAGTGTTGACATGTCAATTGTCTGACATATAATGAAGGGGAGGCTGTCCAATGGATCTCGATCACCTACCCAAGGTTCGATCAACCCGCGATCAGGTGGAGTCCGCGCTCGCCGACCTGATGCAGGAGCTTCGTCCGGGCGACCAACTCCCCACCGAACCCGAGCTCGCCAGGATGCTCGGCGTCTCACGCCCCACGCTCCGCGACGCGCTGCATACCTTTGCCGAGCGAGGACTCCTCATCCGGCGCCAGGGCGTCGGCACCTTCGTGGCGTCCCGACTGCCCGTGCTCGACGCCGGCATGGAGGTCTTGGAGAGCATCGACCGCATGGCGCAACGCCTGGGCCTGGAGACCGAGATGGCCTTACTCTCGGTCACGGAGCGCGAGGCCACGGAGCCCGAGCGTCTTGGCCTGGGCGTCGCCGCGCAGCTGCCCGTGCTGGTAGTGGACCGCGTGATCTCGATCGAGGAGGAACCCGTCGCCGATCTTCGCGACGTCGTCCCGCTGGCGACCCTGGAACAGGATGACCTGGGGGAGGTCTTCAGGGGCTCGGTGCTGGATGTCTTCTTGGAGAGAGGCACCCCGGTGCTGACGCACTCGCGGACGGAGATACTCGCGGGCATAGCCAACGGGGAGCAAGCAGAGCGTTTGCATATCGCCGCCGGCACGCCCGTGCTGCGGCTGGTGGCGCAGCTTTTCAGCTACGATGAGCGCGTGGTCGATTACTCGGTGAGCACCTTTGTGCCGGGTCACTTCAGGTTCCACGTGATGCGGCAGGTTCGGACCTAGGCCTCCGGGCACGGGACCGTGTCCCGGGACACCAACAGAGACAGAGGGAGCGATGTATGGCAGATAGGCAGCGTGACATCGATATCTCCGCCGTGCAGGCTGCGGTGGCAGATCATCACGACGACATCATCCGCTTCATGCGGGAGCTGGTCGCGATCCCTTCGATGGACTCGCAGATTCGCGAGGTGGGCGAGCGCGTACAGGCGGAGATGGACAAGTTGAGCTTCGACAGGACCTGGTTCGATCCCCAGGGGAACATCGTCGGCCAGATCGGCGACGGGCCCAGGCACATCCTCTTCGACAGCCACATCGACACCGTCGGGATCGGCGATCCGGCTGAGTGGGAGTGGGACCCCTTCGTGGGCAAGGTGGAGGACGGCGTGCTCTTCGCCCGCGGCGCTTGCGACGAGAAAGGCAGCACGCCGGGCATGGTCTACGGCCTGGCCATCGCCAAGCGACTGGGCCTACTGGAGGGCTGGACCGCGACCTACTTCGGTAATATGGAGGAGTGGTGCGACGGGCTCTCGTCGCGGGTGCTGGTCGAGGAGGAGGGCATCCGCCCGGACTACGTCGTCATCGGCGAGCCCACCCGGATGCGCGTGGTCCGGGGCCACAAAGGGCGCGTGGAGATGAAAGTGACGGCCCGCGGCAAGAGCGCCCACGCCGCCAGCAACGAGATGGGCGATAACGCCATCTACAAGCTGCTGCCGATCATCGACGCCATCAGCAAGCTGGAGCCGGAGCTGGGCAACGATCCCTTCCTGGGACCAGGCAAGATCACGGTGACCGATATGGAGGTCGAGACACCCAGCATCAACGCGGTGCCTAATCTCGCAACATTCTACATCGACCGGCGGCTGACTTTCGGCGAGGACCCCGAGGCCGAGGTGCAGCGCATCCGTGACCTGATCCCGCGTGAGAGCCGCGAGGCCGGCGACATCACCGTGGATCTGCTGATCTACGACGATCCGAGCTACACCGGCTACGTCAAGGTAGTCGACAAGATCTTCCCGGCCTGGGCTGTCGCGGAGGACCACCCGCTGATCCAGGCGGGCCTGGCGGCGTGTCGCCTGATCGGCCTGCCCGATCACACGCCCGGCAAGTGGGACTTCAGCACCAACGGTAACTACTGGACCGGGCGCCAGGGCATCCCGTGCATCGGGTTTGCCCCGGCGGATGAGAAGACCGCGCACACCGTCCTGGACAGCGTGCCGCTGGAAGATGTAGTCAAGTCGACGGAGTTCTACGCGGTGTTGGCCGCGTTGATTGAGTAGGCGTTTGAACGTTGGAGCGTTTCCACGTTCCAACGCGATTTCCTAGCAAGGAGGTAGCGATGCAGACATTCTTACGTGGGCGAAACTTGATATCGGACCTGGACTTCTCGAAGGAGGAGGTTGAGACGCTGCTGGATGTGGCGTGGGACCTCAAGCGCAAACGCGCCGTGGGTGAGCCGCATCCCTACTTGCGCGACAAGACGCTGGGCTTGCTCTTCTTCTTCAGTAGCACGCGCACGCGCTGCTCGTTCGAGTCTGGGATGGCCCAGCTGGGTGGCCACGCGGCCTTTATCGAGTCGCGGACGACGCAGATATCCCACGGCGACACGGCCCGCGAGATCGGCCAGATACTGGGCCGCTACTTCGATGGTATCGCCATCCGGCACTGCGACTGGAAGATCGGTAACGACTACATCAACGCCGTCGCCGGCGCATCGCGCTCGCCGGTGCTCAACATGCAGTGCGACATCTACCACCCGTTCCAGTGCCTGGCCGACCTGATGACCATCCAGGAGAAGAAGGGGCGCGATCTGAAACGCAAGAAGATCGTGGTCTCGTGGGCCTACGCGTCGTCCTATCTCAAGCCCATCTCGGTCCCGCAGTCGCTGATCCTGCAGATGCCGCGCTTTGGCATGGACGTCACGCTCTCCTATCCGGAGGAGTTCATGCTGATGCCCGACATCGTCGAGGAGGCCAAGGCACAGGCCCGCAAGTACGGCACCGGCTTCGACATCGTCCACGACATGGGCGAAGGCTTCGAGGACGCCGACGTGGTCTACGCCAAGTCGTGGGGTCCTCTCCTGACGACCGACGACCCCGTCGAGGGCAAGAAGCTCCAGGACAAGTATCAGGACTGGATCACCGACGCCGCCAAGATGAAGCTCGCCGACCCCGACGCAATCTACATGCACCCGCTGCCGGCCGACCGCGACATCGAGGTGACCAACGAGGTGATGGACGGGCCGCAGTCGGTGGTCTTCGACCAGGCCGAGAACCGGCTCCACGTCCAGAAGGCGGCGATGGCACTGACGATGTGGTAGGAGGCTAGGGACAGAGGGATAGGGGAGCGCGGGAAAGCGTCTTCCGCAATCCCCTACCGCTTCTCCCTTCTCCAAAGGAGACATGGCATGGCACACGCTCGACTGGCAGTGATCGCGATCGGGGGAAACTCGCTGATCAAGGACAAGCAACACAAGACTGTCGAAGACCAGTATCAAGCAGCCAAGGAAACCTGTTTCCATATTGCCGACATGATCGAGGAGGGTTGGGACGTGGCCATTGGTCACGGGAACGGCCCTCAGGTGGGGTTCATCCTGCGGCGCTCGGAGGTCGCGGCCAAGGCGGTGGGGCTGCACGAGGTGCCCCTCGATGCCTGCGGCGCCGACACACAGGGCGCCCTTGGGTATGCGCTCCAGCAGAACCTGTACAACGAGTTCCATCGTCGTGGGATGGCGAAAGGCGCTGCCACCGTGGTGACGCAGGTCCGGGTGGACGGCGACGACCCGGCCTTCGAGAATCCCTCCAAGCCCATAGGCAGCTTCATGGACGAGGCGGCGGCGCAGGAGCGCGTCGAACGCGACGGCTGGGCCGTGGTGGAGGACGCTGGCCGAGGCTGGCGCCGCATCGTGCCCTCGCCGCGCCCTCGGGAGATCGTCGAGCTTCCCGCGGTCCGCAGGCTCCTTGAGGCAGGCATCGTCACCATCACGGTCGGTGGCGGCGGCGTGCCCGTGGTGCGCAACACGGACGGCGATCTGCGCGGCGTGGCTGCCGTGATCGACAAGGACTTCGCTTCATCACTGCTCGCCCAGACAATCGGCGCCGAGCTCTTTCTGATCTCGACCTCGGTGGAGCAGGTCTACCTGAACTACCGCACTCCGGATCAGAGGGCCATCGCGGAGATGACGGTCTCGGAGGCCAAGGGCTATCTGGCAGAGGGGCACTTCGCGAAGGGGAGTATGGAACCCAAAGTACGGGCCATCGTGGAGTACCTTGAGGCCGGGGGCAAGACGGCCATCATCACCGATCCCCCGCACATCACGGCGGCGCTGCGCGGCGAGACGGGCACGTGCGTGGTACGGGGCTGATATGGATCACGTCGCAGGTCTGCGTTGTGTCCTCTGCGGCGCCGAGTACGGCTCGGACGAGGTCGCCTACGTCTGCCCCAAGCACGGGGACGACGGCATCCTCGATGTTGTCTACAACTACGACATTATCGGTCGGAGGCTGAGCCTGCCGGCCCTGGCCGGCTCACCCAAGCGCAGCATGTGGCGCTACAAGGCGTTGCTGCCGGTAGCGCCGGACGCACCAGAGCCGCCCCTGCGCGTCGGCTGGACGCCACTGTATCCGGCGCCACGGCTGGCGTCGAGGGTGGGCCTGCGCATTGTGTGGGTCAAGGACGACGGCGTCAACCCCACGGCCTCCTTTAAGGATCGGGCGTCGGCGCTGGCCGTGGTCAAGGCACAGGCAGCCGGCGCCGAGGTCATCACCACGGCCAGCACGGGGAACGCGGCGGCGGCACTGGCCGGCCTGGCCGCCAGCGTGGGTCTGCCGGCCGTCATCTTCGTGCCCAAGTCGGCGCCGCCCGCCAAGATCGCCCAACACCTGATCTATGGCGCGAGGGTACTCCTGGTGGACGGGACCTACGATGATGCCTTCGAGTTGGCCCTGAAGGCGGCACGCAAGTTCGGCTGGTACAACCGCAACACCGCCTACAATCCCTTCATGACCGAGGGGAAGAAGACGGCGGCCTATGAAGTCTGTGAGCAGTTGGACTGGCGGGTGCCAGACGCGGTCTTCGTGCCTGTCGGCGACGGCTGCATCATTGGGGGCATGCACAAGGGATTCAAGGACCTTCTGGCATTGGGCTGGATCGATCGCGTGCCGCGCCTGATCGGCGTGCAGGCGGAGGGCTCATCGCCGCTTGTCGACGCCTTCCAGCGTGGCCTGTCGGCGGAGCAAATGCTGCCTATCCACGCTCAGACGGTTGCCGATAGCATCAGCGCCGGACTGCCGCGGGATCGAGCCAAGGCATTGGCCGCGGCGCGGGAGACCGACGGTGCCTTCGTAGCGGTCAGCGACACGCAGATCCTCTCGGCGATTCCGGTGATCGCCCAGGCGACAGGCGTCTTCTGCGAGCCGGCTGCGGCGGCGGCGTATGCCGGTCTGGAGAAGGCTGTCGAGTTTGGCTTGGTGGAGGTCGACGACCGCGTGGTGCTCCTGTTAACCGGTTCAGGCCTCAAGGACGTCGGTAGCGCGATGAAAACGGTGGACCAGCCACCCGTAGTCGCACCCACGCTGGACGCCGTGCGCACGGCGCTGGCAGACGGCGCCTGAGGCGCGCAGCCCACATCACGCAGGCGCCACAAAGGGGAGTTGAAAGAGCCATGACGCGGCATTACGAAGCGCTGCAGCGCGAGCTGGCGCAGGGTTGGAACACCTGGAACACGCGGAGCGTGCTCTCGCACGTGCTGCTGCCGGAGGGGTTCGCGCTGAACCTGGCGCTCAAGGAGGTCGCTTCCCGCAAGTACCTCAAGGAGGCGTTCATCGGGCAGAGAGGTGACGAGGTGGAGCAAATCCACCCCGGCCCTCGCGCCTACGACGGCGCCTACACGGAGCTGACGCTCGCATGGCGCGGCGTCGAGGTGGTGGTGCAGAGCGCAACCACCGGCGATGACCTGGTGCTGCTGGTGACGCCCAAGAGCACGCACCGGCGGGCTCCCCTGCTGGTCGTTGAGTCGGGCGTACTCTGGAACCGTCCCGGTTACGTGACGCGGCAGGCAGATCGCCTCGAGGGGCACTTCCAGGATCTGACGGTCGTGGCATACAGCACCGGCGATTGGGTGGACGATCCCTACGTTGCAGCGCAAACACCCTACTTGGCGATGACCCTGGACGGGCCCGTCGGTGTCTCGACGGGCCGGCGACGGAGCGTCGAGGAGATTCAAGCCATCCTGAGGGCCGGCCAATCCGCGTGGTCCGACTACGTGACATCCTTCGGCGACCTTGCCGATGTCTACGCGGCGGTGCAGACCTGCTTGGCGTGGGACACCGTCTACGACCCCGAGAGCGGTCGGGTGATCTCACCGGTCAGCCGGCGCTGGAACATCGGCTGGGGCGGATTCGTGCTCTTTGACTGGGACACTTATTTCGCCGCCTACCTGGCCGCGATCGACAACAAGGCCCTGGCCTACGCCAACGCGGTGGAGATCACGCGCGAGAAGACCGAGAGCGGCTTCATCCCCAATTTCGGCACCGTCACCAATCTCAAGAGCCGGGATCGCTCGCAGCCCCCGGTAGGATCGCTGGTCGTTCGCCAGATCTACCAGCGCTATGGCGAGCGATGGTTCCTCGACGAGGTCTTCGACGACCTTTTGGAGTGGAACCGCTGGTGGGTCGCCCACCGCGCCCACGAGGGGCTCCTGTGCTGGGGATCTGATCCCTACGCGCCGCTGGCGGATGCCCACTGGGAGGTGACCGGCGTCAATGAGCGGCTGGGCGCCGCGCTCGAATCGGGCCTGGACAACTCCCCGATGTACGACGATGTACCCTTCGACGACAGGACCCATCTGCTGCAGCTCGCGGATGTGGGGCTCAACGGTTTGTTCGTGGCCGACTGCGAGGCGCTGGCCGAGATCGCCGACGTGCTGGGGCGAGCAGCGGAGGCGGCCGAGCTGCGCGACCGAGCCGACGGCGTGCGCGACGCGCTGAAGACACTGTGGGACGAGAAGCGAGGCATCTTTCTCAATCGGCGCACCGACACGGGCGAAGCGAGCTACCGTATCTCGCCCACCAACTTCTACGCACTGCTAGGCCATGCAGCCACGCAGGAACAGGCCGAACGCATGATGGCCGAGCACTTCTACAACCCCGACGAGTTTTGGGGTGAGTGGATCATGCCCTCCATCTCGCGCGATGATCCGGCCTATCCCGATCAGTCATACTGGCGCGGGCGCATCTGGGCGCCGATGAACTTCCTGGTCTACATGGGGCTGAGACGGTACCATCTGCCCAAGGCGCGAGCCGACCTGGCCGAGGGATCCCGCCGGCTGCTGCTCAAGGAGTGGCGGGAGAAGGGGCACGTCCACGAGAACTACAGCGCCGACACCGGCGTGGGGTGTGACCGCGACAACAGCGACGCCTTCTACCACTGGGGCGGGCTGTTGGGGCTGATTGACTTCATTGAGAGCGGCATGCTGGCAGGGCCTGAAGTGCCGCTGTATGACAAGACCAACTAGAGGACAGGTGACATGATCGATCTAACCATCAACGAGCAGGGCCTAGAGCACGCCGTTCAGCGAGCGAGGGAACGCAACATCCTGATTCCCACGTTCGAACAGCAGAAGCACCCGGAGCGCGTCCCGGACGCGATCAAGCGCGAGCTGGGCGGGATCGGGCTGTGGGACATCGCGCCGCGCAATCTCTTCCGTATCACGTGGAAGAACGAGCCCGTGGAGGAGGGCGGCGCCTTCGGCGGCGTCAACTACGTTGAGATACCGCCGGAACTCACGGGGGTGGATGCGCGGATCATCGCCCTGGTCGGCAAGTGGTTCCCCACCGGCGCGCATAAGGTCGGCGCGGCCTTCGGATGTCTGGTCCCGAGACTGGTCACCGGACAGTTCGACCCGACGAAGCAGAAAGCGGTCTGGCCCTCGACCGGCAACTACTGCCGCGGCGGCGCCTATGACTCGACGCTGCTGGCGTGTGAGTCGATCGCCATCCTGCCGCAGGAGATGAGCCGCGAGCGGTTCGAGTGGCTGTCGCGCGTCTCCGGCGAGGTGATCGCCACCCCAGGCAGCGAGTCGAACGTCAAGGAGATCTTCGACAAGTGCCACGAGCTCACGGCCGAGCGCGGGGACGACATCGCCATCTTCAACCAGTTCGACGAGTTCGGCAACTACCTGTGGCACTACGAGATCACGGGCCACGCGATGGAGGAGGTGCTGGCACGCGAGCTGCGGTCCGGTGACCGGGTGGCGGGCATCACCTCGAACACCGGCTCCGGCGGCACCATCGCGTGCGGCGACTACCTGAAGCAGCACTATCCCGGGATCAAGGTGATCGCCAGCGAGGCGTTGCAGTGTCCGACGCTGTTGATGAACGGCTTTGGCGCGCACCGCATCGAGGGCATCGGCGACAAACACGTCCCCTGGATTCACAACGCCAAGAACACCGACGTAGTCACGGCGATCGATGACCAGGCGACCATCGACCTGATCCGGCTCTTCAACGAGCCGGCGGGCCGCGGCTATCTGAAGCGCCGGGGGGTGCCGGCCGACTTCGTCGACCAGCTGGACCTGATGGGCATCTCCAGCGTTGCCAACGTCCTCTCGGCGATCAAGGCCGCCAAGTGGTACGAGATGACCGGCAAGGACGTGATTCTCACGGTCTGGACCGACTCGATGGAACTCTATCAGAGCAGGCTGGCCGAGCTGCGCGAGGCACACGGCGAGTACACCGAGCTGGACGCGGCCGCAGACTACGAGCGCTACCTGCTGGGCCAGGACATCGACAATCTGAGCGAGTTCTCGTACCGGGACCGCAAGCGGGTCCACAACCTCAAGTACTACACCTGGGTCGAGCAGCAGGGCAAGACCTACGAGGAGATCCAAGCGCAGTGGTATGAGGAGACCTACTGGACCGGTGTGCAGGCGCAGATCGCCCAGATGGACGAGCTGATCGTGGCCTTCAACGAGCGCGTGGGGCTGCTGCCCTAGACACATCTGTTTACAGCGATGTCCGACACGGTATACTTGCGCAACCCGTGAAGGCCGCACCCGCCGATCGCTACCCGAGGTGAGACTGTATGGACCCAGTGGTATCCGTAGTTGCTCCCGTCTACAACGAAGAGGCGCTGATCGGTGAGTTCCACGAGCGCGTCAGCGCTACGATGGAGAGCTTGGGCGAGCCGTGGGAGGTTGTGCTCGTCAACGATGGCAGCCGCGACGCGACCCCGGAGCTGCTGGACGCGCTCCACGAGGAGGATCCCGACCACGTCGTCGTGGTCCACTTCGCCCGCAACTTCGGACACCAATTGGCAATCACCGCCGGCATGGACTACGCCAAGGGCCAGGCCGTGGTCACCATTGACTCGGACCTTCAGGACCCTCCAGAGGTCATCGGCGACCTCGTGGCCAAGTGGCGCGAGGGCTTTGATGTAGTCTACGCGGTCCGCTCGGAACGAGAGGGCGAGAGCTGGTTCAAGCTCTTCACCGCCGACCTCTTCTACCGCATCATCCAGCGGCTGACCAGCGTGACGATCCCCATGGAGGCCGGCGACTTCCGGCTGCTGGATCGCAAGGCGCTCGCCTACCTGCGCTCGATGCGCGAGCACAGCCGCTTCGTGCGGGCGATGACATCCTGGGTGGGCTTCCGCCAGACGGGCGTGCCCTACCGCCGCCTCGCGCGCAAGGCCGGCGAGACAAAGTACACATTGAGGAAGATGGTGCGCTTGGCGATCGACGCCGTCACCGGCTTCTCTATGCTACCGCTCAAACTTGCCCTCTGGTCCGGTTTCGTGGCGGCGGGTCTGGGAGCTTTGATGGCGCTGGTGCTAACCCTCGTCAGGATGGGTGGGACGGCGCCCCTGGCGGGACAAGGGCTGACCGCGAGCCTGGTGCTCTTCGTCGGCGGTGTGCAGTTGGTGATGGTAGGCATCCTGGGGGAGTACATTGGCCGTATCTATGATGAGGTCCGACAGCGTCCGCTCTACACCGTCCGGGAGGTCAAGCGGAAGGCGTAAAGGAGCTGGTGCATGAGTCTCTGGGAGTCCTACTACACGGCCACAAGCCTCGATGACGTGGTCGAACTGCTGGGAGAGCACGGTGACCGCGCCCGGATTGTGGCTGGCGGGACTGATCTGCTCGTAGAGCTGCGGAACGGCGCTCGCCGTCCCGAGATCGTGATCGACGTGAGTCGTGTCGGCGGCCTGGACACGCTCCGCATGGGCAAGGACGGCGTCGTCCACATCGGGCCGATGGTGACCCACGCGCAAGCCGCGGCCAGCCCAATGCTGCAGAAACACGCTCTGCCCCTGGCTCAATCCTGTTGGTGGGTGGGAGCGCCGGCGCTCCGCAACCGCGGCACGATTGCCGGCAACCTCGTGACCGCCTCCCCGGCCAACGACACGATCACCGCCCTGGTGGCCCTGGATGCCTGGGTGACGCTGCACAGCGTCCGCGGCAGCCGTGAGGTGCCCCTGGTCGACTTCTACCAGGGCGTGCGACGCACGGTGATGGCGCCTGACGAGGTGTTGACCGAAGTCTCGTTCAAGGGACTGGGCGAGAGCCACCTCGGCGCATACCTGAAAATCGGGCTGCGACGCGTTCTGGCGATCGCGGTCACCAACGTGGCCATCGCCCTGACGATGGGCGGCGATGACATCGTCACCGAAGCCCAGATCGCTCTCGGCAGCGTGGCGCCCACGATCATCCGTGCGCCTCGGGCAGAGGCAGCGCTGGTCGGGGGATCGCTGACGCGCACGCGCATCGACGAAGCTGCCACACACGCAGCCCTCGAGGCGCGCCCCATCGACGACATCCGTGGATCGGCCTGGTACCGCAAGGAAGAGGTCGAGGCACTGGTGCGCCGTGGGCTGCAGGCTCTGCGGGACGGCGAGCCGCGCCTGGGACTCCCGGAGCCGGATCGGATGGTGAAACTCTGGGGTAAGGCACGGCAGTGGCCCCGGCTCAGCGGTCCCACGATCGCGCACCGCGCCGACGGGGACGAGCCGATACAGACGACGGTGAACGGCGAGAACGTGATGGTCCGCGGCGCCAACGGCAAGACCCTTTTGCGGATGCTGCGCGACGACCTGGGCCTGACGGGCGCGAAGCCGGGATGTGAGGAGGGTGAGTGCGGGGCGTGCACGGTGTGGTTGGACGGCATCGCCACGCTGGCCTGTCTGACGCCTGCGCCGCGCGCCCACGGCGCCCGCATATGCACCGTCGAGGGATTGGCCGAGGACGACGAGATGCACCCCGTCCAGCAGGCCTTCGTGGATGAGGATGCCGTACAGTGCGGCTACTGCACGCCGGGCTTTGTGATGAGCGCCGCCAAACTTCTCCAGGAGTTCCCGGATCCGGATCGAGAGCAGATCAAGGCCGCGCTCAGCGGCAACCTGTGCCGCTGCACCGGCTACTACAAGATCGTCTCTGCCGTAGAGAGGGCAGCCAAGCGATGAAACGCACAGTCCCCGAGCGCGAGGGTGACCAGATCACCCTCTACATGCGGACGTACTACTCGCTATTGCGGTCAACGGACGCGGTGCAGATTCGCACCTTGGAGGAGACGCACATCGCGATGGAGCCATTGCTCCACCCGCAGGCGGACACATCAGCACCCGATATGTCGGCCATCGTCTACACCAGTCTGCGACTGCCGCGGTGCACGCTTGACCTCCACCACGTGGTTCTCGGTCAGAGCGAGGAAGTCTTCCAGAACCGGGGCTACCCGCAGGTCGAAAGCTGGCAGGTCGTGACCGCGCCGGCTCGGCGCCGGCGGATGTTCTACAACGGCGAGGGCACCCTCGCGGTCTACATCGCCAGCATCTCCGACATCGACGACATCGTGCCGATGCTGACGGCCTTCCAGATCGAGTGGAACAAGATGCACACCCTCATCGGCCTCCAGGCGGGTCTCGGGGACGCGCTCTCCGCCGCCGCCGAGGGCGGCGAGTGGTCGCCGGAGCTCAAGGAGGAGACCCGCGAGGTGCTCCAGCTCTCCAAGGACGATTGGCGTCGTCTCGAGGCGATCTGGGGCGACGCGCTGCCCAGCCTGCTGGCGGCAGTGGCCGATCGGCGCAAGCGGTTGTCGGTGCGGCTGCTGGCGGGATCGCACATGGCCTACCGGCGAGCCACCCAGGTCTGGTGGGATCGCGTCAACCGGCACGTCGATTTCGATCTGTCGGAACGCCCCATCTACTTCGTCTCCAGCAACACCCACAGTCTGGTCAACACCGTCACCTGTTTCGCGCAGGCCAACGAAGAGCGCCTCATGGACTATCTGACGTGTCGGGCCTCGCCCGAGCTCTGCGCTGAGGCCGAACGCATCCAGCGACGCCAGGTGCCCACCAACTGGGCGAATTTCCTCTACTACACGCTGAAGAAGTATCTGGAGGTGGACGAAGGGCAGGATCTCTTGGCGGCCCAGCGCGACTACGAGGCCGCGCACGGCGTGACGCGCATCCCGAGCCAGCACACCTTTGACCTGGAGGTACAGCTCATCGAGCTCAGCAAGCTGAGCCGCGAGCACCTGGATCCCCGCGTCGTCGACAGCATCCCGCTGGAGCGTCTGCGGGAGTCGAACGCCATCATCCTAAACATCGACTACCCCCTGGGCTTTGGGGCCTATCACCTGCTGTCGCGCATCGCCGTCAACGTGCTCGAGCTCCGCGGCGCCTACGTGGTCGGAAAAGCGGCGACGCTCAACGGGCGCATCGGCGACGTGCTGATCCCCAACGTGGTCTACGACGAGCACTCGCACAACACCTTCCTGTTCAACAACGTCTTCACCGCCATGCACGTCTCACCCTACCTGGTCTACGGCGACGTGCTGGACAATCAGCGCGCGTTCGCGGTCCACGGCACGTTCCTGCAGAACCGACCCTACATGGAGGCCTTCCTGCGGCGCGGCTACACCGATGTGGAGATGGAGTCGGGCCCGTACCTTTCGGCACTCTACGAGTTCATCCGCCCGCGGCGGTATCCCGAGGACGAGCTGGTCAACCTCTATCGGGTCCCCTTCGAGGTCGGTATCCTGCACTACGCATCCGATACGCCGATGAGCAAAGGACGCAACCTGGGATCCCACAACCTCTCCTACTACGGCATCGACCCGACCTATGCCACCACGGTCGCCGTGCTGCGCCGGATCCTGGCACTGGAGACCCAGGCGATTGTCCGTGACGGCCCGCAGGGCCGGAGGAGTGCAGATGAAGGGTAGGTTCGTCGGCCAATCTCTGCCGCGCTACGGCGCGCGGGAGCGGGTCACCGGGGACGCGCTCTATCCCGGTGACATCGTGATGGATGATGCGCTGACGATGCGCATTCTCTTCGCGGGACGCCCTCACGCCCGCGTCGTCGAGGTCGATACCTCGGAGGCGCAGGCCCTGCCCGGCGTCGTGGCAGTCTTCACCTCGCTGGACGTGCCGGTCAATGAGTATGGCCTGCAGTACCCCGACCAGCCGGTCTTGTGTGGGCCGCTGCCCGCCGGCGGACGTCCTGACAGACCTGGCACCGACATCGTTAGGTTCGTTGGTGACCAAGTCGCGACGGTGGTTGCGGAGGACCCAGAGATCGCTGCGCGCGCGCTTGACCTCATCCGCGTGACCTATGAGGACCTGCCGGTGGTTACCGACCCTCGCGAGGCCCTGGCCGCCGACGCGCCCCGGCTACACCCCGCTTATCCGGGTATCGACATCCACCCTGAGCTTGTCTTCGACGGCAACGTTTGTTCTCGGCACAAGATACGTCGAGGCGACGTCGACACCGCTCTCTATGACGCCGCCGTGGTCGTCGAGTCGACTTACGAGGTCCCGGGCCAGGAACACGCCTATCTGCAGCCCGAGGCTGGCCTGAGCTACATCGACGACGAGGGACGGATCACGGTGGTGGTCGGCGGCCAATGGACGCATGAGGATCAGGCGGAGATTGCGCACGCCCTCGACATCCCCGAGGAGAACGTACGCATCATCTACCCTGCCATCGGCGGCGCCTTTGGCGGGCGCGAGGACATGTCGGTACAGATCGTGCTCGCCCTGGCGGTGCAACGGCTGCGCCGGCCCGTTCAGGTCGAGTGGACCCGCGAGGAGTCGATCCTGGGGCACCACAAGCGCCATCGGGTCTTCGCCAAAGCACGCTGGGCCGCCACCAAGGAGGGTGACCTGCTGGCGGCCGAGTGCGAGGTCATCGCCGACGCCGGCGCCTACGTCTACACCACCAACAAGGTGATGGGCAACACGCTGCTCACCGTCAACGGGCCCTACCGCATCCCAAACGTGAAGACCGATGTGGTCGGTGTCTACACCAACAACGTGCCCGGCGGCGCGTTCCGCGGGTTCGGCGCCCCCCAGGGCAACTTCGTCGCCGAGTCACAGATGGACAAACTGGCTGCAGCGCTGGACATCGACCCGGTGGCGCTGCGACTGCGCAACCTGGTGGGCGATGGCGATCCGGCGCCGTGGGGCAAGCCGCTGCCCGACGATGCGCGCGGGCTGCGCGACTGTCTGGTCCGCGCGGCGGAGGCGGTGGGCTGGGAGCCGGACGACGAGGGCGAGTGGACGGCGCCCCAGATGGTCTCACGCCCCGACGACCCGCCATACCTGAGACGGGGCACGGGCATCGCGATGGCACTCAAGAACATCGGGTTCTCCTTCGGATATCAGGAGAACGCCTGGGCCGGTGTGGAGCTCCACGGGGGCTCCGAGATCGAGCGCGTGGAGGCCTATGCCGCCAGTGCCGAGGTGGGACAGGGAACGCGGACCGTGATCCGACAGATGTTCGCCGAGGTCCTTGACGTCGACCTGGCGATCGTTGACCTCCGTCCGATGGACACCGCGGTGACCGGGAGTTCCGGCTCTGTCTCGGCCTCGCGCATGACCTATATGATCGGCAACGCCATCCGCGGTGCTGCGGAGGCGGCGCTGGAGAAGTGGCGTGCCGAGGAGCGCCCGGCCAAAGCCGAGTTCACCTACCTGGCGCCCAAGACCACGCAGATCGATCCGGAGACCGGCTACGGGCACCCCAACTTCGCCTATGGATACGTGGCAATCGGGGCACAGGTCGAGGTCGACGTGCAAACGGGCCTCTTTCGCACGCCTCTCATCGCCTGCGCCAACGACGTGGGACAGGCGATCAACCCCAGATTGGTCGAGGGACAGATCGAGGGCGGCGTTGTCCAAGCGTTCGGCTGGGCCACGACCGAGCACTTCGTACAGCAAGGGGGGATACCCCTCACGCGATCCCTCAGCACTTACCTCATGCCGACCATCGAGGACATCCCGGATCGCGTGGTGTCCATCCTCGTCGAGAACCCCGAACCCCACGGCCCTTGGGGCGCCCGCGGCATGGCCGAGATGCCCTTCATCGCGGTCGCGTCCGCGCTGCACCACGCGCTGCGGGGAGCGACCGGAGTCTGGTATAATCGATTCCCGTTCACCTCGGAGTTGGTCCTCCGGGGACTCAAGGGGAAGGGTCTCTCACATTGACCGAGGGTCGTAGGCTGGTGCGTGTCTGCTTGGGGCTGTTGGCCCTCGTTGTGCTGCTCGCCGGGTGCGAGGACCTCGCGGGGCTCTTCCCTGAACGCGAGGAGGAGGGATTGCCCTCGGCCTTCGTCGTGGCCACGCCCGAGCAGCTCTACCCGCCCGAGATGTCCACGGCAGCCCGTATGCTGGCGCGCGGAACGATGGTCGTCGGTGTGCGGTATGACCTCGAACCCTTCTCCTACATCACCTCCGACAGCCAACTGGCGGGCCTGGAGGTCGATCTGGCACGCGAGCTCGCGCGCCGCTGGTTGGGATCACCCGATGCAGTCCGCTTCATCCAGGTCCGATCCGATACAGCGTACACCTACCTGGCGCAGGGGACGGTGGACGTCGTGCTTGCCGGCCTGGTGCACACGCAGGACGGCGAGCCACGGGCCGACTACAGCCCGCCCTACTTCGCCAACGGCATGGCAATGCTGGCCCTGCCCGACACAGGGATACAGAGCCTCGCCGATCTCGAGGGCAGGACCGTGGGCACGGTCTCGTGGACCAACAGCGCCGGTATCCTGGCCACGTCTACCTCTGTCTCGATGACCACGGCATCCTACGCCCACACGGACGAGGTCGTGGAGGCACTGGGTCAGCGCCAGATCGACGCCTATGTCGATCACCGCCACCGCCTCGAGCGCGCGCGGAGCGCCGTTCCCGGTTCGGTGATCGTGGGACAGTGGACCTGGGAACCCGTCTGCATGATCTATCGCCAGGACGATCCCTTCTTCAGCAACCTGGTCACCCTGACCTTCGAGGATATGGCTGCCGATGGGACGCGCGAGGGGCTCTACGACCGTTGGCTCCCCGGTACCTCGCCGCCCTCGTCGCTGCGGCTACAGGGCAGCGGCGCCACACCGGCGCTGGACGTCACGCCTCCGCAGATCAGCACACAGGACGTTATCGGTCGCATCCGTGATCGCGGCGCCGTGGCCGTGGGCTACTTCCCGAACAGATGGCCCTATAGCGGGGACCGCGCCGATGGCGTACCCACCGGCTTTGAGGTGCGCCTGCTTGAGCGCCTTGCCGAGCTGTGGCTGGGCAGTACCACGGCCATCTCCTTCGTGCCGGTTGCCGATCAGGGCGACGCCCTGGGCCGTCTGCAGCGCGGCGAGGTGGACCTATTGGCCGGCGCTTGGGTGCGATCTCGCGAGGGTGAACTGCAGGTCGATACCTCGATTCCCATCCTCGACGACGGCGTGAGCATCATGTCGCTGGCAGCCGCGCCTATCAATGAGCTGACCGAGCTCGGTGGACAGTCCGTGGGCGTGGTCGTGGGTAGCAGCGCAGAAGCAGCCGTGCCGGGCCTCTCGCAGGGCGTGGGGCTCTCCGCACGCGGCTATCCGACCTTCGGCGATGCGCTGGCGGGCCTGCAGAACGGCGAGGTCATCGCCCTTCTGACCGAACGCTGGCCTGCGCTCGACGTCCACTTCCGACAGACCGGCTACGTTCTCACCGATCAGCGATATACCTACCGGCCCGTTGTCTACGTCCTTCCCGAGGGCGACTCCGACTTCCGGGACCTGGTCAACCTCAGCCTGATGTGGCTTCAGAGCACCGGTAGCTACCAGGAGCTCTACAGCCTCTGGTTCGACGATGCCGTGCCCGATCTGGAGACCTGGCCCGGCCTCACCCCGTCGCTGGTGATCCCCAACTAGAGGTTACCTACTGACCCGGAAGACGGTGGTACTGCCCGGCGATGGCAAACGTGCCGGCACCGACCTGAATCTGGCTTATCTCTGCATAGTCCTGCCCGGCCAGCAGTAGCTTCGCGATGCCCTTCCCCAGGAGGTCAAAGATGATCTCCGGCATCTGAACGCGACCGATGCTGCCCTCGACGAAGTCCAGTACCATCTCTCCCTCGGTTGCATGCGGGGCAACGACGATCCGAACCGGCACACGCCACTTCAGGAATGCCAGATAGCCTCGCGCGATGACACGGCCATCTGCCTTGAAGAGAACCTGCGCCTTGCGTAGGCCGACCCGCAGACGGGGGATGAGCCGCTCCCTGGGTTCCCCATCGGTTCCCAGCAGGCCCTGCCAGGCATCGATGTTGATGTCCACGCCGCTCAACTCCTCAAGCCCCTCGATCTGTCCCACCTGGTCAATGCCGACCATCTCCAGCTCGCGGGTCAGCTCCGATCTGATGCCCAGAAACGAAGTCACCTCGGCATCGGTGAGGACCAGATTGAAGGCGCGATTGTCCACCGCGCTCTGCCCTGCAGTCAGCGCCTTCTGTACGAAGCTCATCGCCGCTACCCGCGTGACCTGAGGCACGGGCCCGTCATCCGGGAGCCCATTCGCCTCACCCACACCATCGCTGCAACCTGTGAGGAGGAGCAGGGCGCTGAGCGTCGACAGGCCTATCCGCTTGAGTGTGCTTATCTTCATCTAGAGCCCTCCCAACCAAAATGCCCCGTTGTCTGCGGACATCAAAGGGTGATCACTATGTTTATAGCTATATTATACATCCATTTATGCTTAATGGATGATGGGCCGGTGAAAGAGCCTTCGGAGGCCGGCACCGGGACGGTCTACGCCTCGTCTATTGGTCTGATTGTGGTAAAATGTCGCCTGTGAATCAGGCAAGTGAAACCCAGACAGAGAGACGTCGCCCGCTGGGCGCCCTGGCCTGCGTAGCCACGGGGTTTGAGGTTGTTGCCCGCAACCCCGAGCTGATCCTTCCCCCGGTGCTGCTCGATCTGTTTCTCTGGCTGGGCCCGAGACTCTCGGTCTCGCCGCTTCTGACGGACGTTCGAGATCTGATGACCGAGCTGATGTCCACAGGCGCGATCCTGCCCGATAGCCGCGAGAACTACGTATTGGTGATGCAACTCCTCGAGGAGCTAGGCGAGGGGTTCAACCTGTTCTCATCGCTGAACCCCGGACCGCTCCTGGGGGTGCCGGCCCTGATGCCGGCGCATCTCTCGGCGATGACCCCGGTGGGGCAACAGCCTGCGGTGGTGGTGTCGTCCTTCTTTGTCGTGATGTTGGCCATCGCCGTCCTGGGTGCCCTGGGTCTGGGACTGAACGCCGTCTTCCTGTGGTTGGTGGGCCGGCGGGTGATCGCGGAGACCGAGGCCCCGGTGCCTGGCCCCCGCACCGTGTGGGCCGTATGGCGCAGGTTCCTGCAATTCGGCGTCCTGCTCTACGTCCTCTTCTTTGGCGCCTCCCTTGCAGGCTCCTTCGTCGCCAGCCTTCTGGGTCTCATCAGCATCCTGCTGGCCGTCCTGGTGATGGCCGGATTGCTCTCAGTCGTGGTCTTCATCGGCGTCCACCTGATGTTCACGATCCCGGGGATGGTACAGCTGCGCCGCGGGCTCTTTCAGGCGATGAAAGAGAGCCTGCTGCTGACCAGGGCCGACTTTCTGAACGTGGTCGTCCTGCTCGGGCTCGTCTTGGTGATCTCTCGCGGCCTCAACTTCGTCTGGATGCTGCCCGAGCCCGACTCGTGGGCAGCGCTGGTGGGTGTGGGTGGACACGCCTTCGTGAGCACGGCGCTCACAGCGGCGCTCTTCGTCTTCTACCAGGAGCGCCTGCGGTATCTGGAAGCGATGAAGCAGATCTTCGCGGCAAAGGCGAGCGAGACGCCGGCGCCCTCAGTGTTGGGAAAGTGATCGCACCCTATGGCCGGGAAATCGACTAACCCCGATCTCAAGTACGACGCATCGACCATCCAGGTCCTGGAGGGGCTGGAGGCTGTGCGCCGGCGCCCCGGCATGTACGTCGGCGGCACCGATATGCGCGCGCTGCATCACCTCGTCTATGAGGTGGTCGACAATTCCATCGACGAAGCGCTGGCCGAGGTTTGCGATCGCATCCGCATCGTCATCGAGGAAGACCTCACGGTCTCGGTCACCGACAACGGGCGCGGCATTCCTGTCGGCATCCACCCCGAGAAGGGTATCTCCGCACTCACCCTGGTGCTGACAACACTGCACGCCGGCGGCAAGTTCGACGGCGGCGGCTACAAAGTCTCCGGCGGCCTGCACGGAGTGGGTGTCTCCGCGGTCAACGCGCTCTCTGAGTGGATGGAGGTCACAGTCAACTCGGATGACGGCAAGATGTACCGGCAGCGTTTCGAGCGCGGTATCCCCGTCTCCGATGTCAACGTGGTCGGTGACTGCGACCCCGATGATACGGGTACCGTCGTCACCTTCCGGTTTGACCCAACCATCTTCATCGACGTTGACTACGACTTCGACACCCTGGCACAACGATTCAGGGAGATGGCCTTTGTCACCCGCGGCGTGGAGATAGCGCTCATCGATCGCCGCGCGGCACTAGCACGGCGCATGACCTTCTACTTCGAAGGCGGCATCCGCTCCTTCGTCAAGTACCTGGATCGCAACCGCAAACCGCTGCACGAGCCGTTCTATGTGGAGAAGGATGTGGAGGGCATCGGCGTCGAGGTCGCCTTCCAGTACAGCGAGCACTTCAACGAAACCGTGCTCTGCTTCGCCAACACCATCAACACCATCGACGGCGGCTCTCACCTCACCGGGTTCCGCTCTGCCCTGACGCGGTCCATCAACGATGTCGGCCGCCGGCTCTCCGTGCTCCGCGACGGCGATCCCAACCTGAGTGGCGACGATGTCCGCGAGGGGCTGACTGCGGTCATCAGCGTCAAGGTGGGCGAGCCGCAGTTCGAGAGCCAGACCAAGGTCAAGCTGATGAACCCCGAAGTGCGCTTCGCCGTCGAGACGGTGGTCAACGAGGCCATCTCGGAGTTCTTCGAGACCGATACCCGAATCGCCCGGCGGATCGTGGACAAGGGCCTGACGGCGGCCAAGGCCCGCGCCGCGGCCCGCAAGGCGCGGGATCTCGTCATCCGCAAGACGGCGCTGGAATCGATGACGCTTCCCGGCAAGCTGGCAGACTGTTCCAGCCGGGACCCACGATCCAGCGAGCTCTTCATCGTCGAGGGTGACTCGGCAGGTGGGTCTGCCAAGCAAGGGCGCGACCGCCACTTCCAGGCAATTCTCCCACTGCGTGGCAAGATTCTCAACACAGAGCGCGCGGGGCTGCATCGAATCCTCGGCAACAAGGAGATTCAGGCGATGATCTCCGCGCTGGGTTGCGGCATCGGCGACCAGTTTGACCTGGAGTCGCTGCGCTACTACCGCGTGATCATCATGACCGATGCCGATGTCGACGGCGCGCACATCACCACGCTGCTGCTGACCTTCTTCTTCCGGTACATGCCGACGCTGATTGATTCCGGACACCTGTACATCGCGCAACCGCCCCTCTATCTGGTCAAGGCCGGGCGCGATGCCCGCTACGTCTACACAGAGGGCGATCTCGCGACCACGCTGAAGGAGCTTGGCGAGCGCAAGGTCTCACTCCAACGCTACAAGGGTCTGGGTGAGATGAACCCCGAGCAGCTCTGGGACACCACGATGGATCCCGGGCAGCGCACGTTGCTGCAGGTGCACGTTGAAGATGCCGTGGCTGCCGATCAGACCTTCGACATGCTGATGGGGAGCCTCGTGCCCCCGCGCCGCAAGTTCATCCAGTCTCACGCGCGCGAGGTGGTGAACCTCGACGTCTGAGGGCAGCTATTGGCGACTGGCCGCTGATAATCGATGAGAGCCCTGGCAATGCCGGGGCTCTTCTGCGTCCTTGTGCTCGGCCCCGTCAGACGAAGACCCTGTGTCAGCCTCCGGCTGACACAGGGTTTCCCGCAACCCTAAGGGTCTGAACGACGCGCTGCGCACACTGGCGGAGCCAGACGGGGTCACCCCACCACCCAGAGAGGTCGCATCTCGTCAGTAGCCGCGGAAAGGTGTCATCCCGAACGTGTCGAGCCACCCGACCACGCCAGACAGCTTGGCAGTGAGGGATCTTGTCGTTGCGCCCATCGCCATGTGGTCTACACTGGGTGGGCGCGCAGTACCTCAGCTCATGCCCAGGACACCCCAGACCGGAGGCCCAGGTTGGCCAGATATCTCAGGCCGATAGCTTCGCTGATCCTGCTGTCGCTCCTCTTCAGCACCCCCGTTGCGTCCATGGCGGGCGCCATGCCCATCCCGGCGCCGGAGCCGGACGGCCTGCTGCCCGAGGACACCGTCATCCTCTCCAACGCTCGCGATGCGCGCTTCAGCCGCG
>Ga0180436_10000923_pt1 | contig 29457 bp, 19 predicted proteins | sample SS_ome_2_FD_132434 | JGI IMG/M metagenome (GOLD analysis project Ga0180436, IMG submission 132434) | Hypersaline lake sediment archaeal communities from the Salton Sea, California, USA - SS_3_S_2 metaG | ecosystem: Environmental > Aquatic > Non-marine Saline and Alkaline > Hypersaline >... | reverse complement strand
CGAGAGTACAACAGGAGATATCACCATAAAGTCTGCCGGCGAAATGCAAATGGAGTCCACCACCAAAGCCGTTCTCAAGTCGGGGACCGACTGCGAAGTCAAGGGTGGAACCAATCTGAAAGCTGAGGGCGCTATGAACGCCGAGTTCAAGGGCGGTATCGAAGCCAAACTGGGCGGCACAACCGCCAAAGTGGAAGGCAGCGCGATGACCGAAGTCAAAGGTGGATTGGTTAAGATCAATTAGTTAGCATACCATTATGGAATTTTTAGGCCTGCCTCTTCTTATTCGCGACGGATATCTGCCACGAACCAGTCTCAAGGAATCGATTATCAACTCAGTGGGGCTGATTCTAAGCACCCGCATGGGAACCATGCCGCAAAGAATCGACTTTGGGTGCGATCTTTGGGACAAAGAGTTCTCCGACATGATGACCTCCAACAAGTCCGATATCCGGGCCAGCCTGCGTAATGCCGTCGGCAAGCACGAGAAGCGGCTTTACAACCTTAGCGTGTCGTTCTCGAGCCATTCACTCAAAGGTTCAGAGACCCTGGGGATGAAGGTTAAGGTCACGGGGACGTATCGCGAGGACGGCGAAGAAAAGAAATTCGAGGCGACCTATGCTCTCGGCTAGAGCCGGGACTTGAAGGAACTTTTATGAACCGGCGACGCGCACTGACAATCGAAGACATCTTTGCCATCATGCACCGTGATCTCAGGGCCTGGAACTCTCAGATTCCAGAGTCTCCCGACCGGCTCGATCCGGTCCTGAGGGTCATGCTCGAAATCTATGCCCACCAACTGTCGAGTATCGACCAGGAAATCGGTCGCACCTGGGAGATGGCATCGTCATCGCTGGTTCGCTCTCTGGCGCCCGAGTGCCAGCGCTGGCCGGTTCCTTCCTACACCGTGATGCAGTGCGACGCACTCGATCCGGTGGTAGAGATCGATCCCAATACGCGGTTTTTCTACAAGGAGCGGCGTGAAGCCGGACAGACTTTCTTCTTTTCTCCGGTGCGTACCGAACGGGTCCTCAAAGCCAAGATGAAGCATCTGCTGTTGCACTTTGGAGAAGCCGTTGTCGACTTGTCGCCTTCTGATTCCGCCGAGCAGAAGTCCGCATCGACTTCAGTGGTATCCGAATCCGCAACCGGAGCCGGATCCGTCTATGTCGCCATTGACTACACCGGCCCGTTGTCCAATCTGGTCGACGGACTGGTCTTCATGCGCGGCCACAAGGAAACTCTGGGCCAGCTCCGCTGGGGACAATGGTACCCCGGGTCGAACTTCGGCGGCTTTCATGAGGACTCTGGATTCTGTCCCGGCGCGACATCGGACCTGGATACGATTTTTCCCTCAGATGATTCCGGCTTTGTCTGGGGCGGCCTTCGCCGTAGTTCGGACATATTCAAAGCGCTCGAAAACTCGTTTGCGCAGCTGCCCGAGAACTTCACGACGACCTGGCAGCCCGGACCGATAGATCCTTCGCTGCAGCGTCTTCTGGCCGCCAACCGCATCAACCCGGACTCGATAGAAGGCAGTTACTACTGGGTGAGAATCGACTTGCCGCCCAAGGGTAATCGCACGCGGTTGCTGGAGGGTTTCGACATTCATCTGGACAGCATCCTGGTGATCAACAAGAACGAACTCCGGTTGTTCAAGCATACCGGCGGCAACCCCCTGGTGGAGATCGAGATTCCCGAAGACATTTCGACCATTCTCGAGATAACCGGCGTCGTTGACTCCCACGGCAAAGACTATGTTGCCATCCACGAAGCCGCTCCCGGAGGACCAAACAACTACTACTCTCTTGAGGATCGGGGTGATCGCCTGGTGCTTTGGTTCGATTACTCTTCGTCGATTGAACCGCCTCCCGATTCGATCACCGTGACCTATGCCGTCACCGCCGGTACCGATGCCAACAGCATTGCGGCCGGAAAGATCAAGGACTTGTACGAAAACCATCCCGGTGTTGACAGCGCGGTCAACCTGATTCCGACGTCGGGCGCGATACCGGCTAAGGGAGAGGCGCAGATTCTAACCGAAGCCTCAAGTCGGCTCAGAAACCGCGATCGAGCCCTCAGTTTCGATGAGATCGGCAACTGGGCTCGCACTTTCGATCCCCGAATCGAGCAAGTCGATTGCAGCAACGGCGTGGAACGCTGCGAGACCGGCGTCCGGCGATGTATAGTTGTCAATGTCAAGACGACTCCGGAGACCTTCCACAGCGAGCAGGAAGTTGAGCTACTTCGCAGCCGTCTGAGTCACTTCCTGAGATCCCGCACACCGGTCAATACCCAGTTTGCCGTTAAGGTCGATGCCCAATGAGTTCACCTGGCCCCACAAGGATGCCGGACCTGTGTAGTCGCCGCAGCAAGTACCACTACGTAACCGCTTTGAACGTGCTGATCCGATTGGGTGTGGATCTCGACCGCATCCAACTGCTGGGTGACGGTGAGTATCAGAACTATCGCGGTGAGATAGTCTCGCAATCGCCCAGGCCGGGTACTATGATCGACGCGACAACTCCCATCGAACTCAGGGTGGGATTTACCAGCGCCGTCGATATGCTGCCGTATCAGCTGTTCTACGGACTGGAAGGGATTACAGCTCGTAACGACAGCTGGGAAGAGGCGGCGCGTCGCTTCATGGCCCCTTTCGACGGTTCTGTAATTCGATATCGAAGCCGCGCCACTAACGAGATATTAAAGGTCAGGAAAGGTGTAGTCGATCTTAGTTTCCTGGTTAGTTTTCTGGAGCTGTTCAACTTCCAGCTCTGGGAGCGAGAACCTGACCTTGAAGAGTGCCTCTTCTGGGCCGCAGCCATGCCCAATTTCCACCGGTGGTCGGGGAATACTGAGAAAGTTCAATCGGTTCTCCAGCATCTGTTTGGCTGGGAGTTCCACATTCGCGAAAACGTTCGGGGTAGATTCGAGATTCCGGAAAACCTTCGTAGTCGACTGGGCCAGGGCGAGAGCCGTTTGGGAAGTGAACTGGTACTCGGCCGCGAGTTCTCCGACAACGACTCAACCTATGAGTTGATAGTTTCCGAGGTGGACCCCTCCGAGGTGTCGGATCTTCTTCCGGACCGACCCAAACGAAGGAAGCTGGACTGGGTCCTCAAGTTATGCATGCCCAACAATCTGGTGTGCAAGACCCGCATAAAAGTGAAGAAGACCGCTTTCAGACTGGGCCAGGAAGGGCACGCAAATCGACTGGGTTACTCTTCGTATTCCGCTTCACGGACACCCACAAGAGGGGGTTTTTAATAACCTTGACAGGGCAATATGGACTACATAAATTCCCACAGAATCACTGAGGCAAGATTATGAGCGACTTGAACTTATATTCCGTTAACTGGCAAGATGGAATGCTGGTTACCCAGCAGCACCTGAAGGATCAGGAGGCTTTCCTTGAGGAAGTCGCCCGTTGGTATCAGCTTACAGGCGGCGACGCTTACGGCCTGGCGGCCAAGTCTCGTGAGACCGGAGCCGGATTACACCTTGAGGCTACTGTCAGTGGCGGAACAGTCCAGGTCGAACTGATCAGATGTCAGGCGGTCACGCCTGACGGCTCGATTATCGAGGTCAGCGAAGAGTCTCGCACTGCCGTAAGAGCGCAGGCCGAGCTGACAGGTAACACCGTGCCGGTCTATATTGCTGTGGGTACACCAGCTAAGCGACCGGTTGGCGAACCCGATCCCAATGAGGATCCGCCGCGGATTCCGTCGCTGGTCGGCAACTATGTTCTCCAACTTGGAGAGCCGCCGGCAGTGCCTCGTGGCCAGTATGTCCAGATTGCTCGTCTGGCGGTCGACGGAGTGGAAATCACCCAAGACCCGACCTACTTCCCACCGAGTCTTTCGATGCACTCCGACGAACGCCTTGCCCAGAAGATAAAAGACTATCGCAACCGGCTCGAGAACCTGCTTTCGCTGGCGTCGCGTGCCTACACGGCCATGGGAGAAGGTTCCCTCGAGGGAGCCAAGAGCAGCCTCCAGGTTGCTTTCCGACAGACTATTTACCAGTTCGCGTTCCATATGTCGGCGTCGCTGGATCAGTTCATCACTGGCCGTAACGCACCGGCTCCAATCCACATGGTTGTGTTCTTCAAGCGGCTATATCGAGTACTAACCACCTTACTCAATCTTGAGCCCGGCCTAAAGGATTACCTGAACGAGCGGTTCTTTGTCAAGGAAGTCGGAACCGATGTGGGCCAGTTCATGGCCAAGGTCGATTCATTCCTTTTGGCCGACTACGATCATGAGAATATCGGCGGACACGTCACCGAGATCGACCAGATTCTGGACACGGTCCGCGGCATGATGGGCTTCCTGGCCCAGGTCAAGAAAGAGCAGTTGGGCACTCAAGCGGTAGCAACCGACAGTCTGACCTACCACGGGCAGACCTATCGGATAGTCGAGTTTGCATCGTCGACCCTTCAGCAGGTAGGGGAACTGAGCTACTTGATAATCGAAGCTGCCAATCCCGCCCCGATCGCTGACACGGTGATTCTGATCAACAAAGACCTTTACAGCACCGGCGACTGGACCAACATGCAAGTGAGGCTGGGTATCAACGAAGCCCGCGGATTAGGTGAAACCGATCCGGTAGATGTCGATGTTGTAACATATGGATCCAAGGTGGCCCTGCATCCTCAGGATATGTTGAAGTCACCCTCGGTGCACCAACTCACTTTGATCTTCCGCGGTGCTCCGGATCCTGAGAAACTGGCAAACCTAAGCAAGATGGACCTGAACGTCTTTTCGATTTAACAGAGGCCTATGAACGACAAAATCGCGGTAAAGTCTTACGTCGACGACCTCTTTCGGTACCTGTCAATCTACGAGTCCGACTACGGCAAGTTCGAGACCGAGGCTTTCCTTCAGACCTATAACGGCATCATCGCCGTGTTTCACGCCTTGCGCCAGCAGCGTGATCAGGCCATTGAGGTCGACCAATACTTCTTGGATATCGTCAAGCAGTCACCGCTGACAAGCTCAGATCTGCGACAAATGGTCGTGCAGGTGTTGATAACCTTCTTCGAGGTAGAAGCTGACATCGACGGCCGATCCAACAAGGCGTTCTCTTATTGCCGCGGCCTCAGGCCGGTGAAACAGGATGTCCCGTATTTCGAGAACAATCTACTTCCGCTGCTTTTCCGTGAAGGTGCCCTGAACAACAACTTCCGCTTGAACGACTTCTTTCTTAAGGAACTGGCTCGCTTCCTGAACACCTACGGCAAGCCGCTGGACATGTCGATTTCACCCGAGACTTTCTCGGCCATGCCGGAACCAATGAAGTTTCTCGAACTCACCCGACGCCGCGTGCAAGCGGGAGAGAATCTGATCGATGACCGGGCATCTCTGGAATTTCATCTTAAGCGGGTCGAGTCGTTCTCCAAGATTGCTCAGGGAAGCGATCTCGCCGAGAAGTACCTGAAAGAGTGGAAGTACCTGTCGGAAGCCAGCTTCTGGAGCAAGGTGAAATCAGCACTGAGTATCGCCGCCGGACGTATGAAAGGTATTTTCTCAAGCTCGCGTTACACGCGGCTGGTGACATCGCAACGCAACCCGGCCTATTTCTTCTATGGATTCATCGTGGTGTTGTTCATCGTCCTCAGTATCGTGGTGCCGATGCAGTGGTCGAGTTACAGCCAGGACCGACTCGAGGACATGAAACAGCGCTCCGAGCAGCTAAAACGAGGTAACTAACCGGCCGATCGCACGGACGGTTATACAGTAACGGTAGGACATTGAAACTAGGCAAGATTTTCAAGATTTTCAAGAAGGGCTCCAAGATGGCCGCATCCGGCCAGGGCGGTGGAGCCGTCAGTGAGTTTGACTGGCCTTCGGGAACCAGAATCGCAGTGTACGGTCATGCCAACTGCGGTAAGACAGTGTTCTTTACGGTTCTCAACGAAGACTGCAAGGTGTCCCGAGATCTGCAAATCTCGGTCACCGACAACGCGACCGCCGGTGAGTTCCTCTCCAACTATCGCGCCATTTGGGGTATCGGGGAGACGTCGACAGTCGGCACTGTCGTGGATCTCAAGGAAGAAAAACGGTTTCCTGACAATACTGCCGGCGATCGGGTACTTCAGTTTAATGCCATAATGGATGGCGACAAGGTTCCTATCGTCGCATATGACTATGATGGCCGTGCGGTGGCCATCGGTGAACCCCACCAACTCACCGACAAGGTGATCGATTTTGTCTCGGGCGCCAACGGCATTCTGTTTTTCTTCGATCCCAAGGCGCTCGGATCCGAGCTTCAGTGCCAGGCCCATTGCGCCTCGTTCGTGAACATGCTCGAACGGCTTGCTCCGGTCACGAAACGACTGGATATCCCGGTCGGCTTGGTCATTACCAAGGCGGACGTGCTTCCTGGATTCAAAGATGACTCCCAGGCGGTTCTGATACCGGCCGAGGAAGAGAGTATTCTGGCCGAGAATTATGAGTCGTTCCTGGAGAAGGTGCTCGCCAGCAATCGGATCAACTCCGACTCCAACTGGGCCGGTTCGGTTCGCGAAGTACTGGTCAAACTGAAAGAATTCCTCAAAGTGACGGTTGGCCGCACCCTTGATTTCCAGGTCTTCTTTGTTTCGTCGACCGGTCAGGCGCCGGTGAAAATCGGTACCGATGTCGGCCGCTCCGTCTATGCTCCCCCTGACAAGATCACACCGGTCGGCGTGCGTGAGCCGTTCCGCTGGGTGCTCAAGTCAATCGGTCGCAGTCGTGGTCTGTCTCGATTCAGAGCGCTGGCAAAGTACGCTGCGATTTTGGGACTACTCTGGATTGTGGGGATATCGATTCCTTATGCCTACCATTTCTGGTGGGTCCTGGGACGTGTCGAAGCTGTCGAAAGAGACGTGGTCGCCACCTACGGTGGCTCGGCCGCAAACATTCCGGCCACCGAGCGCGCTCGCATTTCAAGCCGTTATGGTCGGTATGAGACTTCGTTCCTGGCCAAATACATGTTTACCGATTTTGTCGCGCCGGCGCGCAGCATCAAGATCCACTACAGCAAGTATGATCTGGCCAAGGCTAAAGCCAATCTCGACGAAGCCATTGGTCGATTGACGACGATAGTCTCGGACTCGGCTATGTGGCCCAAACCGAACTACAAGAAGGACAGTCTGATCCTTCAGGAGATGCATGTCAATCTCGCCGCGGAACTGGAGTCTTTCCATGTAGGCGGCGACGAGTCCGAACTGTATCGGCGAAGCGATCGCGCTCTGATCTACTGGGATTTGTTCAAGGCAACCCGTTTACAGCCGGACGATCAAACTGCCTGGCAGCAGATGGTCGATAAGGTCAACGAAGACCGATCCCTGTATGCCAACGATCTCAGCAAGGCCGAGAATACCCTCGGCGATGCCCTTCTGGGTGCTAAGGTGGTCAAAGAAATCAAGGAAGAGAAGAAGAAGGTTGTGGCTCAGGCCGGCGGCAAGTTCGAAACTCTGGTCGCCAAGATCAAGTCAAGCTCCGACCCTAACTATCTCCTGGTTCGAGCCGTCAGGGAACTCAAGGCGATCAGGTCCGACCTGGCCGGCAATCCGGCTCGCGAGGCTGATGTGCTGAGGATCGATTCATATCTCAAAGACGTTAAGCAGTTCGAGAAACGTAATAGCTACACCTTTACGGTCACCAATATACCCGATGGTCACCACCTGCACGTGATTGTGAAGCAAGGTGGAAAGGATGCCAACTACCCAACCAAGCAGTATTTCAAGGGGCGCGGCGGGACCATTCGTTGGAAAATGGGAGACCACATCATCGTTGCTATCGACGCCAACAATCATGACGGTGGCGGCGAAAAGTGGGGCGAGGTGGCCAAGTCGACCCAGGTATTCGACGGCAAGGTGGCCCTGTTCGATCTTGAGACGGGGGTCACGTTCGACAGTGGCGACAAGGTGTCGCTCAGTTTTGAAGATGATATCAGAGGCGAGCTGCCCAGCTTCTAAAGGAGGGCAGAATAATGAAGGAGTCAAGAATGCGTATTAATCTAAGAATACTGGCCGTCGTGACCTGTCTGGCGCTTGCCTTGTTTGCGGCCGGTTCGACCAAAGCCGACCTGATTATTCCCAAGGGACAGGAAGTCACCATAGTTTTTGACAAGGATGCCTCGTCCAAAGAGTTCAAGACCGGCGACGAAATCCCCATCAAACTTCTGACTCCGATCGATATCGGCGGCAAGATTGTCGTACGCGACGGCGCTCCCGGCAAGGCGGTTGTCACCGACGCCAAGAAGAACAGTGGTTTCGGCGGCAAGGGCTATATCGAGGTCCAATTGGTAGAGCTCACTTCCGGCGATGCTTATTTGACTCCGGACGGAGCCAATATCCAGCTGGCAGCGATCGGTAACGAAGGAAAGATCCGTGCTGAAGGCAAGTCCAAGACTGTCTTGGCGATCTGTACGCTGATATTCAGCCCGCTCGTAAAGGGAAGCAACGGCGTCATCGCAGCCAATATGCCGATCAAGGCTGAAGTGGCGGAAGATATAGTCGTTGTTACCAACGACTAAGAGTCGCATTCAGAAACTTTCCAAAGGACCGGCTTTTTGGCCGGTCTTTTTCGTATTGCCTGTGTGATTTGCCCCTCGAGAAACGTCGTGCTAGACGGTCTCCTTTTGGTTGACTGTAGACTCCTGTTCGTTACCTTTCGGGGCAGCTCTCCCGCGAGGCCGACGTAGGGCCTCGAAGACTAAAGAACATATCCAGTCGAAAGGAATCAGTTGTGATATCGATAAGATGGGTAAGCCTGTCACTTGTAATGCTGTTGCTTATTGCCGTTGGCGACGTCTCATCCAAGACGGTTCGGGTGGGAGCGACGGAAACATATACGACGATCCAGCAAGGTATTGATGCCCTTGGCGGAGACGGTGATACGGTACTAGTGGCTCCGGGACTCTACCGGGACACGCTGGAGGATCGAAATCTGCGGTTTAACGGTATCAGTTTCTATCTGCTGGCAGAAGCCGGTCCCGGAAACACTTTCATCGATGTCGGCGCCAGCATTTCCGATCAACAGCGATTCTTTTATCTCGACGGGTATGACTACCCCAGTGCCTATGTTGTGATCGAAGGCTTCACGATCCGCAACAGCTATCGCAACTACGGCGGCGGTGCAATCGATGTGTACCAGTTTAATCTTACGCTCCGCAATTGCGTCTTTGAAAACAACACCGGTCGAGCCATTCGCGCTTACTATATGACGGGGGCGATCGAAAACTGCGTGTTTGACAACAACCGAGACATTTATGATGTGGAGCACACTCCTCAGGGTGGTGCCATCAACTTCTATTACTCAACCGTGACCATCGACAGTACGGTGTTCGTTAACAACTTTTCTGACTTCGCAGGTGGAGCGCTGTATTCATACAGTTCCGACATTACCGCTACACATTGCCTCTTTCTCAACAACCAGGCAACGGAGCGTGCCGGTGCCTGGTGGATGGGGGGGAGTAACCATCCTGTCATGAGAAACTGTACCTTCACGGGCAACGTAGTGAACGGCAACGGTGGCGCACTCTACCTGGACTTTGTGGCAGGGTTGTCGGGGAAGGAACGTTCGCGGCTCGCCCAAGTCGGCGAAGATATCGAGAACTGTCTGATAGCCTTCAACCAGGGAAACCAGCCCATCTACGTGACGAGAGACTACTTCACAACGATTGGCTGCACAAACATCTACGGCAACAGCGGTGGCGACTGGGTCGACTCGGTCGCATCGCAGGCCGGACTTAACGGAAACTTCTCGGCTGATCCTCTCTTCTGTTACCAGGGACCGACCGACGCCTACTCGCTTTACTACGGAGTCGTGGCCAACTCACCGTGTGCTGCGCTATACAACAGCTGCAATCAGGACATTGGTGCTTACGGTACCAGTTGTGGTGCCATTAGCTTCGAGTTTGACCTGTCGTCCATGGTGTGGGACGCCACCTATCTCATGGGCAACCCCGATCCCTACACGCTGGTAGTTTCCAACAGCGGGGGCAACTATCTCAACTGGACAGCCGGTTGGAAGAGCAGCTGGTTGGACGTCAGTTCTGTAGAGGGCGACGCTCCGGACACTCTGACGGTCACCGCCGATGCCACCGGGTTGGATGTAGGAATCTATTACGACACGATTTCGTTCATCGATCCGAATGCCGAAAACTCCCCGGCGATGTTCCCAGTTAGACTAGAAGTGATAATGTCGCAGCCTCCGGCGTTTGATCCTTACGTCACTACCGCGCCGATCATCCCCGGGTCGCCTGATCGGATCATCGCCCAGTCGGGAGAGACCCTGGTAATCACTTTCCGGGCTTCAGATCCCGATGGTACCATTCCCGGTCTGGGCATGCAGTCTCCTCCGGCAAATGCGACGTTCACCGACAACGAAGACGGTACCGCCACTTTCGTGTGGAGTCCGGTTCCGACAACCGATGGCATGACAGTGCTCGAGGTACAGGCATCCGACGAAGCGCAATCGGTACTGCAACAAGCAACGGTTGATATCAACCAAGCCCCCTCCTGGACAACTCTCTGCGGGAACTCCTCGGTCGCTGAGCGCTCAACCCTGGAGTGCGACATTGTCGCTACCGACCTGGCCAACCCGGACGGAGTGACGACAACTCTAAGTTGGAACAGCCAACCTCCGGGCGCCACGTTTGTCGACAACGGTGATCTCACCGGTCGCTTGACCTTCACGCCCACCGCCGATCAGGTAGGGGAGATGTACTCGGTGACGTTCACGGTCGATGATGGCTACATTCCGGTCGACACGACAATCCAAATCGACGTCATCAATGAGCCGTTGCTGCTAAACGACATGAGCCCCAGTCCTACCTATGCCGGTGACATTTTGGTCGATCAGTCGATAATCTTGTACTTCAACGAGAAGCTCAACTCCTCCTCGGTCTCTTCCGGAATCGTCATTCAGAGTGCCAAAGGAGCCCAGTTGGGGAAGTACTACTACCCGATCCCCAAGACGGTTGTTCTTATGCCGGATCAGGGCTTCCTTCCCGAGTTTGATACGATCTCAGTTAGTGTTACGCTAAACCTCTCAGATGAAGCCGGCGAACCGATTTCGGCTCCTTACCTGGCGGTCTATTACACCGGCGCCACGCTCTATCCGGGCGACGCCAACCTCGATCAGGTTGTGGACGAACGGGACATCTTCCCAATTGCCCGTAACTGGGGGAACACCGGTCCGGCGCGACCGGGAGCCTCCGATTGGACTTTCGAGTCCACACCGGCTCACGTGTACAATCCCCAGGGCCGATGGAATCCTATCGCCGGCCTGTATGCCGACACCGACGGCGACGGTGAAGTCGGGGCGATGGACATCTGTGCCATAGGCGACAACTGGCTACAGAGCAGTTCAACTTCTGCCAAGAGTCCTCTGACCAGGGCCCAATCGGTGGAGGCGCTCCAGGAGGTGGATGAAGATATCAGAGAGCTGCTCTTGGCTGCCGCCGTCGATTGCCCCACGTCCCAGGGCAGTAAGATCCTGCAAGAACTGCTGGCAGCGTCGCTCGGTCGCGCTACCGAAGCCCTTCCGGATCGTGTGGAGCTCTATCACAACTACCCCAACCCGTTCAACCCCTCAACCACCATTCGCTTCTTCCTCCCCGAGGCAAGTGATGTTCGGGTCGAGATTTTCAACATGTTGGGACAAACGGTTGCGGTCCTGGCCAACGGACGCCTTGAGGCCGGCTATCACGATCTTGCGTGGGAGGCCTCTCCCGATGTTGCGAGCGGGATTTACTTATACAAACTAGAAACCGCCGAGCGATCGCTCACTCGGCGGATGATGTTGCTTAAGTAGCAGCCGGTCTTCCGACCGGCTCGTCAACGAGCCTTCAGAAAGTTACCGACACTCCCCGTGCTTCCAGCGCGGGGATGTGTATTTGTAGCGCGGCCCCATCTAGCGGATTTCCCTGCAAGAAGATTTCGTCACCAGAACCTAGCCCGGAGTTGTTGAACAGGGCGCTGATATCTGAGATCTCGTTGTTGGTCAGTTCCAACTCCTGGAGGTTGGTCAGGTTCTGCATCACGGAAATGTCGCTGATGCCGTTGTTGTCCAGGTCCAGGACTCTTAAATCGGTCATGTTGACCAGCCAACCAGTATCTGTAATCTGGTTATTGCTCAGTACCAGTATCTGAAGCGAAGTAAGGGTACTGATCTGACTGGGCACGTTGATCTGGTTCTCGTTCAGTTCCAACACCTGCAAGCTCTGGAGTCCGTTCAGTGGCCAGGTGTCGCGGATGTTGTTTCTTCCGAGAAGCAAGGCCGTCAGGTTTGTTAAACTGGTACACGGCTCCAAGCGTGTGATCTCGTTGTCTACCAGTGCCAGTACGGTGAGGCCACTCAATGCCTCAATCCCTGACAGGTTGGCAATTCCGGCCTGGCTGGCCGAAAGTGTCTGCAGTTGGTTGACATCGGTCTCAAGAATCACGCCGGTCGGCTTGTTGATAGCGACCCGTACAGCTTGCTCCAGATTCGGATCCGGGAAATGCACGGTTCGGGCAATATCCGACGAGACGAATATCTCAGATCCTTCGGTCGCAATGTCACCCAGCGGAATCACCGGGCTGGTCCCGAAATCAAGCTCGGTGATCTCCAGCGAGATGTTGGAGGTAGCAGTGTCGGGCCCTTCAAAGGAGTTGCTGAACATCACTACCGAACCGAGCAAGCCGTCGCCGTTGACATCGACCAGTGGCGTGGTGTTGCCCTGGGTACGCGTGAAGGTATACGCCATGAACTGATTGGTGAGGTCCAACTGACCGAACAGCAGCGTTGTCTGGTCATCCAGCGCAGCCGGGATATAGAACGAATCGGGCAAGGCTGCAAAGTCGTCCCAATGAACTCGGAAGCTGATTCCAATTAGATTAGGCAGACCGCTCACCTCGAGATCCAGCGTGAACTGCGAGTTTTCGCCCACCGCGACGTAACCGGGGGAGAGACGCGCAATTGTGGCATCCTCAGCGGGAGCGAGATCGACTGCGATCGTCATATCCTCACCAGGGATCACGTTACGCACGGTTGAGCCTTCGTATATCAGGCCGTGTTCCAGGCTGAAGACCCGGATAGTGAAGGTTCGCGCCGGCCCGGCTGGGACATCCACCACGCCGACAATGACACCGTCGATGTACGAGAGGGAGGCCACGATCGGCACTTCAATTCCCTCGCCGGTAACGGTGACGGTAATACTGTCGATCGCCTGGACTTCTGCACCCGAGGCGAAGTTGAGATCAAGCACGACGCTGCCGGCATCCGGTCGACTCTCGGTCGGTCCCTGTGAGCAACCGACTATGACCAACGCGAAAAGCATTGAGGCCGCCAGCAGTATATGAGTAGTTTTCATATCGAGACGCCTCCTATAAGCTGGCTGAGAGGCCAAGGGTTGCTTGTAGTCCGGTCACATCGATGTCTCCGCCATCGGTCGTGCCGGTAGAATAAGTGAAGCCTAGATTGACGCCGAAACTCTGGGAAGGGTTGGCGATCAATCCGGCGCCGAAGCCTATCAGAGAGGTACTGCCGAAGTCAAGATCGTTGGCTCCAATGCTCCGGTACTCAACCATCGGCCCTACTTGAACCTGCTGATTGAGCTGGTGCATGTATTGTCCGAAAGCGGTGAACTCGTCACCGAAGTACTTCAACTCGGAGTTTTCGCCCACGAACAGGTCGTTCTTTCCCCGGCTGAGATAGCCCAGACCAAAGTTCAGCCGTCCGCTGTTTAGCTCGTGGCCTAAACCGGCCTGAACGGCCATCTGCGTGCTCTGCTGAAATGTTTTCACATCGCTGGTCTTGTCGGCGCCATACGACGAAAAGATCAGATTCAGAGAAAACGCTGTGGCGCCGAACATGCGATCGGCTCCGGCATTGACCGTCATGACATCGCCGGGATTGTAGTCGGTGTATCCTTCGTAGGGGTCATACTCGCCGGTGTAGCGGTAGCTGGCGCCGACTCCGCAGCGCCATTCTCCCAGCATCTGAGCGAGTCCGGCGGTTGCAGAAATCCCCAGTCCCTGACCGAAGCGGCGCATCGGCAGGTTGAGGTAGTTCTGAGCCAAGAGGGCCAAAACCGTGGCCTCTTCGTTCGCCGAAAGCTCTTTCTTACCGGTGGGAAGGTTGAGACCGAGGCTGAACACAACCTGGTCTTCCATGAAAGAATGACTGGCCTGAACGCGCACGTCGCCGAGTCCGTTCAGTTTCGACTCTAGTCCGGAGATGTCCACGGTGTTACTGGAGTTGTCGACGTACAGGCTTATCTCGAAGTTGTCCCGGATCGGAACGAAACCCCGGAACGGAATGGCCATCTGGGTGATGTCGGTTGTGATACCTTCGACATCGAGACTCCAACTGCTGTAGGCAACTCCGAAATTGGCACCGGCCGGCTGACCGTAGATGATCTGGGCCGAAGGTGATGATGCTGCCAGCAGGAGCACAGCTGCTATCACAAGTGTTAATCTAGAACGCATCGAGATTCCCCCTTATGATAACTCTGACGGTTGCCGCCGTTGCCGGCGGGTTGAGTACCGGTGCGCCCCCTTGTCCAGGTGGAGGAGTGAATCCGGTATTGGCCAATATGTTGGAAAGACTTCCGCCAAGGTTGCCGAAATCCGGCCGGGGGAGATCCCCAAACTGTTGTACGGCTCCCTCGAGCTGCGCGAACGATTCGGTGTAGCCCAGTTCACCCATCTCGGCGGCGGCAATCTCTATGTCGGCCAGACCGAAGCCCTTGTCAGCCTCTTGGGCTGTAATGAACTCCTGTTTAGCCTCACCATGCTGCCCCCTGGATTGATATTCCAGGCCGCGGCAATAGGCCAGGAACGCTACGTAGGACTCGGTGGGGACCTCTTCAATGGCGTCGCGCTCGGCTTGAGAAAGAGTGATCCCCATGTTCTCGATCAGAGAGAAGACAAAGTCCTTCTGTATCTGGAAGAAGTCCTCGAGTTTCCCCTCGATGCTCCTGGTGCGGCTGCTCGAACTGTCAAAAGTGTTTACCAGAACACCGTCCAGCTTCAGACCGTCGTCACCGAGCGAAAGAGCGGTGCCGGTGACAATGCGGCCGGAGCCCATGAGTTTGCCTACGCGGGGCGCTGTAGTCGGATCAACGTAACCAGACTGCCCCAACTCCAGCTCCTTCATGATCAGGTCCAGCTTCATGCGGTCAAGCACTGTGAGGGAGTTGACCTTGGCCAGATCCTGGGAAGTCAGGGCCGTAATGCCACGAGCCAAAGGAGCTATCTCATCGGGAAGATTGGATCCGTCGAATCCTGCCACCACCAGGGTGTGCTTAGGAATAGTGTCAACGTTGATTCCGGATTCCCCGGCTACGGCTGCTTCGGCTTCCTGCTCCAGCTTCTTGGCCACCAACTGGTCAAGGTGGCCGCGAACCAGCCGGGCGGTCTTTCCGCCCGACTGCAGAGACAACGATGTCGTGTAGGCCTGGATTGCCTCGGCCACTCGGTCTCGTTTCTCGTGTATCAGTCCCTGATAAAGCTGGCCTCGGGCGCTCGGCTGGATTGAGTTGGCCTGCTGCAGGGCATCCTCGGCTTTGTCGAGCTGCTTGGACTCGTAATAGGCGACACCCAGCTCACGCCAGGCATCGGCGTTTTGCGGATTAGTGTTTAGTTCTTTGTAGAGGGCCTCAATGGCGGCGTCGTATTCACCCCTGGCCAGGTGTTTCTTCCCCTGGGAATACATCCCCTGGGAACAAGCACCAAGCATCAGTGCGAGCACCATCGAGACCACGATTAGGTATCTTCGCATTCTGTTCCTCGCGTGGATTCAGATGAGCCTTCCTAGCCCACCAGCGGTTGATAGATCTCCATCTTGCGCTTGGCGTCGGCGAAGGTGTTGTCGAGATCGTAGGCCTTCTTGAAGAACTCGTAGGCCTTACGATACTCGTAGCGGTCCATGTACTCCAGTCCCTTGGAATAGAGGGTCGTGGCGTCGTAGTTGTCAGTGCCGCCTTCTTCGAGCAGGGCCTTCTCGTCTTCCGGTACCGGCACTTCCAGTGCCTTGGCCAACTCAGCGACCAGTTCCTTCTCCATCTTGGAGAACTCCGGCTTGCCTTCGCGGTCGACCGAAGCGACGATTTCGGAAGTCTCGACACTCACGGTACGAACGATCATACGCGCGTTCTTGCCGTCGAGCTGAGTGACACTCCCGAACACCATGTACTGAACACCCAGGAGTTTTCCAGCCTCGACGGCTGTGGCTTCGTCAACAACGCCGGATTTCTGAAGCTCCAGCTCCTTGAGTACCACGTCGACCTTCTCTCTCTCCACCACCCGAAGGCTGGAGATTTTGCCGAAGTCACGGCGGAACCAATCGGCCATGGCTTTGCCGATAAAGGCCAGCTTCTCCTGGTATTCACCAATGGAGAAGTTGTCGAACTCCATGATAGCGACCGTCGGGACACCCGGTTTCGAGTCGCGCGGGCAGTTGAGCTTGTTGTGTTCATTGAGAATCTCGAACCATTTGGTGCGAAGTTCGGCCGGCCACAGTTCACGTGGCAGATGGACGACACAGGGACCAAGGTCATTGATCTTGTTGAGATAGCCAATGGCTTCACGGAAGAAGCTTTCGCCTTTGGCGTAGGTGAGCATCGATAGGATTTCGTATGCCACGACGCTATCCTTGGCGGCGACATCGTCGCGCTTGAGGACTGCCTTGGCGGCTTCAATACCCGCGTCAAACTCAAGGTCGTTGTAGGCCGAGAGAGCTGCATCCAATTGGTCGGCCACAGTCTCCTGTGCGTACGACGGACTTGAGATGAGCGAAAGCGTCAGAATAAGGGTGACAAGCGCGGTGCGGCTTATCAGCCCGGTAGCCTTTCCTTGCTTGAACATGTGAACTCCTTAGTGTATCGATTGATTGTAGTTGATTGCGAAAACAAGTCCCGACCCCAAAGAGCTGCAAGGCCCTACAGATCGAGATCAAAGATGATCTTGTGCGTCTGGCCGGCCTTCACCGTGATCGTGCTGTCGGCTGTTATGTCGCCCAATCGAACTCGGAAGGTGTGACGACCGGACTCGAGCTTCTCTATCGTATACGGCGTAAGCTTGCCCTCGATTTGCGAGCCGTCTACAAATATATCGGCTCCGCGTCTTGGCTTGGACCCGACAATAACCTTTCCATATGTTTTACTCGGTTTTGGCTTAGGAGTTGGCTCTGTCGGGATCTCAAAAGCATAGTCACGGCTGGTTGTCTGGTCTGGGAAGACATACAAAGTATCGACCAAAGTGGTCACCTTGGCCTTCAGGTTCACGAACTTGACGATGTGAAGACCGGTATCGGTTGTCAGCGAAACGCTCTTGGTAGATCCTCCCACGAGACTGTCATCTACATAGATATCACCTATAGGTGTTATACCCAGGTTTAGTTGCCCGGTCGAGGATACCAGTTCGGTTACCGGCTCTTCCGGCGTCTCGCCAGGATCGACAAGCTCTGTCGGATCGTCTCCTGATCCGGAGAACATAAAGGCCATCACGACAATTGCCAGCACCGCCAGGATCCCAGCGCCGATAAGAAGCGGCTTCTTGGATTTGCCCGGTTTACCTGTCGAGGGTGTCGCCGGTGGGGGAGTGGCGATCGTCTTGTCGGAATCATCATCCGTGGACACGGCCGGGGGCGGTGTATGAACCGGTGTGGCTCCGCCGGTGTGGAACGGGGCCAGAGCGGCAATCATCTCTTCGGCCGACCGGTAACGATCTGCCGGATCCTTGGCCATCGACTTCGCGATAACCGCGTCCAAATCCTTCGGGATCATCGAGTTGGTCTCGCGCGGTGTCGGCGGATCGTTGAACAGCTTTAGATCGCGAATTGCGAACGGGTTGTCGCCCTCGAAGGGAGCTTTTCCCGTCAGCATCACAAAAAGAGTGGTGCCGACGGCGTACACGTCGACCAGCGAATAGTCGGTCTCGGCGGACGGATTAAACTGCTCAGGCGACATATAGGCCGGTGTGCCGCAGGCGGTCCCGGCGACAGTGAGGTTGGGATCGGTTTCGCTCTTGGCGATACCGAAATCGATCACCTTGACTGTCCCCTTCTTGTCGATCATGATGTTGCCAGGTTTGATGTCCCGGTGGAACACCCCTTTGGCGTGCGCAAACCCCAGCGTATCCAACACATCACAACTGATCCTGACGGCGTCATCCACCGGAATCGTACCTTCCTTCTTTATCCGATCGTCGAGGGTCACGCCATCGATATACTCCATGGCGATGACCGTATCCTCACCGTGATTGAAGAAATGCTTTATACGACAGATATTGGGGTGTTCGTCCAGAAGAGCCAGCTTGTCCGCCTCCTGGCGGAATCGGTCCCCCAGGCGGGGATCATCGAGAATCTTTAGAATCACCTTAAGGTTAGGGACATCCTGGTGCACGGCTAGATACACCTTGGCCATGCCGCCAGCCCCCGCCCTCTTAAGGACTTTATAGGCGCCTATCTTCTGCTCTTCCATGATTGGTTATATACTTATTTGTCGCGTCCGCTTCAATATTAAAGATGATACTTGTAGACCCTACGTCAGCTGGTCAGTTCGAGCATCCCTCAAGAGCTGTGGTGTGCGATTTAATCTATTGTGCTACAGGTGATTAGCTTGGGTAGGCGACAGGCCAACTCACCTCGAGATGTTCTGGAAATCATGCCCCGAAGGACGCTGAAAGACGCGCAAGTCGAACATCGGAAGTGCCGCCAGGAGGTGATCGAAGATATCGGCCTGGATCCCCTCGTAGTTGATCCAGTCCTTGTCGGCCGAGAAGACATAGATTTCGAGCGGCAAGCCGTTCTCGGTAGGCTGCAGCTGGCGCATCAAAAAGGTCATTTCCTGAGTGATATCCTTGTTCTGACGAAGGTACTCACCCAGGTATGCCCGGAAGGTGCCAATGTTGGTCAGGCGCCGCCCGTTGATCAGTTCCGAGGTGTCTATCTTACGGCTCTCGTTGTCGGCCGTGACTTCGGTTCTTCGTGACTTAACGTAGTCGGTAATCAACTGGTACTTCTGGTATCGGTCGAGCATCTCCTCGTCACAGAACTTGATGCTGCTCATGTCGATCGAGATGGAGCGCTTGATTCGCCGTCCGCCCGACTCCGACATCCCTCGCCAGTTCTTGAACGAATCCGAGATCAGAGCGTAGGCAGGAATCGTCGTGATCGTTTTGTCCCAGTTTTGGACCTTCACGGTGTGGAGCGTGATATCAATGACGTCGCCGTCGGCCCCGAACTTGGGCATTTCGATCCAATCGCCAATCCGCACCATGTCGTTCATGGAAATCTGAATACTCGCCACCAGCCCCAGGATGGAGTCCTTGAAGATCAGGAGCAGCACGGCCGTCATGGCACCGAGACCGCTGAGAAGAATCAGGGGAGAACGGTCCATCAGAGTGGAGACGGCCACGAGGATGACGAAAACCGCGACGATGATCTTTACGAGCTGGACATACCCCCGCACCGGCCGGTTCTTGGAAATCTGGTAGGTGCCGTAGATGTCTTCCAGGGCCGACAGGAATGCAAAGAAAACCCCCAGGCCGGCCAGAAACATATAGACCATGGCGAAACGTTCGATCGCTGCCTGGGCATCGGCGAACAGATAGGCGGTGCCGGAGATAACCAGGGCGGGCGTGATATGGGCCAGGCGAGAGAAGAAGCGTCGTTCGAGGAGGAAATCGTCCCAGTTGGTCTTACTCCGCCGGACCAGGACCCTGACTATCGAGAGGACGACCCGTCGGGTCACGAAATGCGAGACCCAGGCTGCCAAAAGAACCAGGACTGCCTTGACCGACCAGATCACATAGGTAGTGTATGGCTCTTCTAATCCCTGGGCTAGAAGCCAATCTTTGATGCTTTCCAACTGTGTGAACTCCTCAAGAAATCACCGGTTGTAGTACCATAGGTCAGAGTCAAACAACGACTCCGTCCACGGCTTGTCAAGTTGAGGAAATACAAAGGTCTTGCCAGTAACGTTGAGTTGCCATACCTTGTTCGGGTGGCGTCTCGCAACAATATCCGCCTGTAAACGTCTAACAAGATAAAGAATGGACTATATAAATCTATGTTGAAGCTGGTTGGAACAGACGGCAAACGGTTTTACAGTTGGGACCTCGAACCGGGAAGCTATATCCTCGGACGCAAGGCCGAGTGCGACTGGTGTGTCGCCGACAAGACGGTCTCCCGTAACCACGCCCGCGTAGAGATTGCCGAAGGACTCGAAGAGGTAAAGGTCTTTGATCTGGGAAGCCACAACGGGACTTCGGTCAACGGTGATCGTATCGATGAGGCAGTATTGAAGCCGGGTGACGCTGTGTCCTTTGGTAATACCGAGTTCCGTCTGGAGAAGGGAACGACGGCCGAAGGCAACAGTCAGACCCACGTCGAACTGGCCCGCACCGATCCGCTAAACTCTGTCTATCTCGATATCGACGAAGCCCTGAAACCGCTTCCGACCAAGGTGACCGACAAGCCCGACCTGCTCCCGACCATTTTCGACATGGCCAAAATGCTGGTCCGCCCGGAGCCTAAGGATGTCATGCTGCAACGGTCGCTGGAAATGATCTCGCGGGTGATTCCGGCCGAACGTATTGCCATTCTCTTTGTCTCCGAGGACCAAAACGAGGTCTGGCCCGAAGCCTGCCTTACTCAGGAAGGAAAAGACCCCGGGGCCTTCACCCTTTCCCGCACCATCGTCAATGAGATTATCACTCAAAAGCACGCCATTTTGATCTGTGACCCCGAGGAAGACCCGCGTTTCGCCGAACAGAAGTCGATCATCATGTCGGCCCTCAAATCAGCTCTGGCGGTGCCGTTGTTCGACGAGGGCCGCGTCCTGGGTATACTCTATGCCGACACTACCAGCCCGCACCACCGCTATGAGGACGAACACCTGCGCGTTATGGCCACGTTCGGAAACCTGATCGCATCCAGATTGCTCAACTACGAGCTGCTCGAGGAGCGTCAGGCTAAACAAGTGATGGAGGCCGAGCTGTCTCGTGCCTCAGGGATTCAGAAGAAGCTTCTGGTAACGCATCCCCCCTGCATTGAAGGCTACTCAGTTCATGCTTTCCAGGAACAATCTCGATCTGTCGGCGGAGATCTCTATGATACGGTTCGTCTTTCCGACGGCCGCTTATTGATCATGGTTGCCGATGTCTCGGGAAAAGGTATGGGTGCCGCGCTATTGATGTCGAATATTCTGGCCTCGTTCCGCATACTCTATGAAGACAGCGATTTCGGATTGCGCTGGGCAATTCAGCGTGTTTCGGAGCAGTTGCTCAAGCACAGTGACCAGGAAGATTTCGCGACCATCTTCGCGGCTACGGTTGAGCCGGGTGGTAACAAACTTCGTTATGTCAACGGGGGACACAACCCGCCCATGCTTGTGCGCAAGGATGGAAGCTGCCAGCTTCTGCAGGCCTCCGGAATCATGATCGGCGCTTTTCCGGGTATGGATTGGGATGCCGAAGAAGTCGAGATGAACGAGGGCGACCTCCTGTTCGTATTCTCTGACGGCATTCCCGAGGCCGCCAGAAATGATGAAATGTACGGCGAAGACCGAGCCGAAAAGCTCATAGTTGCCAATCGAGCTGAATCGCCCGAGACGGTCGCCAACCGACTCATGGAAGACCTGAACGGATTTATGGGTGATGCGCCGAGGTCCGACGATATCACGATGATGCTACTAAAGAAGGAGAGTTCCTAATGCTAGAGGCCGGACAGCAGTTCTCCCGTTTTAAGATTCTTAGCAAGCTGGGCGAAGGGGGCATGGGCGCGGTCTATCTGGCTGAAGATCAAAAGCTGGGTCGCACAGTGGCGCTCAAGACGCTCCAGGCGGAGTTTTTCGATGATCCCGATCGGATGTCTCGATTTGTACGGGAAGCCAAGACGGCTGCTCAGGTGAGCCATTCCAATGTGATGGCCATCTATGATTTGGACAAACTCAAGGACGAGAAGTCGGGTCAGGAAATCAATTTCATCGTGATGGAATACATTGAGGGTGTCAGCCTGACGGAGTATCTCGGTTCAGGCAAAGTCGCCCGTAAGGATATCCTCAGAATCGCTGAAAAGGTTGCTGCCGGTCTCTCGGCAGCCCACAAACTGAACATCGTCCATCGTGACATCAAAACCGACAACATCATGGTTACCGAGACCGGTGACCCCAAGATTCTGGATTTTGGACTAGCCAAGCCGGTAGAAATGGGCCTTGGCAAGGAAGACGTCGACTCGACCAACACAGCCGACAACAATCTCACTCAGGAAGGCAAGATCCTGGGAACGGTCAATTACATGTCGCCGGAACAGGCAAGGGGCGATACGGTCGACAATCGGTCGGACATTTTCTCATTCGGAATACTCTTGTACAAGATGGTTACCGGCCAGTTCGCATTCGAGGCCACCGACCGTGTATCGGTGCTGGCGAAGATCCTGGAAGGCAGACATGCACCGATCCGTCAGATAGATGAATCACTTCCCTCAGAATTGGAACGAATAATCGACAAGTGCCTTCAGAAGGACCCGCGTGACCGTTATCAGAGCACGCGCGATCTGGTGGTTGACTTGCGCAGTCTGCGCCGCCAGTTCGAAAGTGGTATTACCGACTCCGTGTCTTCGATCAGTGATGTCGATATGTCCGGAGTTAAAGTCAAACGCATCCCATTTATGCGCATTGCCGGCTCGATTGCAGTTCTGGCTTTGGTCGCATTTGTTATTTATCAAGCGCTCATCGACGACTCACCCTCGATTCCTCCCAGTGTTCTGGCAAGTGAGAATGGTCTTGCCATTCTGGGATTCGAGAACAAGACCGGCGATGAGGAACTCGATTGGCTTCAAGCTGGTCTTCCGGAGATCCTCCTGACCGACCTCGCCCAGTACGGGAAGGTAAATCTCATCAGCCGGGGGCGTGTGCTCGACTGTCTGGACGGAGACGACGACTTCAAGTCCAGCATGGTGACCCACCAGGCCTGTGTCGAAGCGGCTCGCAGTCTGGGAGCCACTAAGGTATTGGCCGGCACCTTCTATAAGGTCGGTGAGCGCATACGAATCGATGCCCGCCTCGAAGACACTCAAACCGGAACTATCGTTCTGGCCGAAAAGGTGTCGGGCGAAGACCCCTTTGTTCTCGTGGACAGCCTCACGCAGAAGATTGCCACCTCGCTTGACGTCCAGGGCATTACCTCTGACAAGCGGAGCGTAGCCGACTTCACTTCTTCGTCTCCCGAGGCGTATCGCGAGTACATAATCGGCATGGAGAAGTTTGATATCTTTGAGTCCGAGTCGGCGCGTGAGCATTTCTTCAAAGCGATCGAGATTGACTCAAACTTCGCCTTGCCATACATGCGTATCGGCATGAGCTATGCCTTACGGGGCCGTGCCCAACAGTCCCTGCCCTTCTTCGAGCAGGCCAAGAAGTTTGAGGACGGTCTGCCGCCTAAGGAACGAAGCCTCCTCGATGTTTACCTCGATATCTGGCTCCGCCAAAACTGGGACGACGGTATGGCCAAGATCGAGTCGTTCGTTAGAAGCTATCCCGACGACAAGGAAGCACGCGGCTTCTATGCAATTCTCCTGCACGTCTTGAGGCAGGATACCGACGGGGCTTTGGCGCAGCTCGACACTGCGCTTATGCTTGACGCCCGATACAATATCGCTCTCACCTGGCTGGTGCAGATACACCGCCAGCGTGAAGACTTCGACCACGTAATCAAGTATGCGCTCAAGAAAAAGCAGTACTACCCCGAAGCGGCTGAGCCTTATGAGACCCTGGCGCGCATCTACCAGCAGCAAGGACGCTACGACGATGCGATACGCATGGCCCAAGATCTCCGCGAGCGGATCCCAGACAATCGCTCGTCTGTGAGCACAATTATCAACTGCTACATGTTGATGAGGGAGTTCGACAAGGCTCGCGATCTGGTCGAGGAAGCCATCGAGAAATTCGGAGACGACCCATACTATATGGCCACGGCGAATTACCGGATAGGAAATCTCGCTCTGTGGGAAGGGCGCATCAACGAAGGGCTCGATTATATGCATCGCTCCCTCCAGTCTTCTCTGGAAACCGGCGACAGCAACTATGTCCGTGATGGATACGAGTCAATAGCTCTGTATTACGAGACCTTCGGAGATGCAGACAGTGTCAAGCACTATGCTTACCTGGGACACACGTGGGCAAACGGATTTAATACGCTCAACTATCCGATTACCATGGTGTCAATAGACCCAGCCAATGAGGCCGAGGCCCGCCCACTCATCACCGAAGCACTGGACAACTTCCGGGCTCGCCTGCCCGAGGAAATGTGGCCTCTGGCAAACCTGTTGCAGGCCAGCTTCGATGCCCTTGTGGAACGTGACACCGCCAAGACGCTGGAGATCGCAACCGAGCTACGCGAGAGGTTTAATCAGAACGTGACAATTGCCAACCTGCGCTCCGGGAGAACATCTATCGCATTTGGAGAGGTTGAGGACGGCTTGGAACTGATATCCAGAGTGGTGGAGGGGAACGATCAGACTACCGGTGCATCTTTCTGGATTGAGGCCAATTACTGGCAGGGTCGAGCCTACGAGCAAATGAATCGTCCTGAGGACGCCGCAGCCAAGTATCGCACTGTGCTGAAGTATTGGGGCGAAGCCGACCGCAAGGTCGACTTCGTTGAAGATTCTCGTGAGCGTTTGGCCAAGTTGGCGGCCAGTTAGCGAGCGTCGAAGCGCAGGAATGCGACGAAAGCTCCTGCGAATGCCAGCAGCATTCCCAGGACAATGATGCCCATATCGACTACGACGCTTCCCATCGGTTGATAGCGCGCCGCCGCCGGCAGTTCGAATCGTGGTAGTCCGGTGAGATCCAACTCGCCGGAGTTTCGGTCGGCCTGAACCGCCACATCTTCAAACCCCGAGTCGTCCACTTCAATTGATATCCGCACGCCGCCAATGTCTCCCGACTCGGCGTGTTTCTTCTCTGTGTGTTTCGCGAACTCCGTGCGATAGCCCGTGAGAGCTTCCTCATATCGGTTCTTTGCGAAGATGTCTGTACCCGATAGATTCATTGCCGCCAGTTGATAGGCCGCCGCTGGGGAGATCCTAGAGAGCGTGAAACCGAGCTGTTCCTGAATCTGCTTCTTTCTCCGCAGGTCGTCCAGAAGCACTTGACCATACTCGTCGATACTCGTCTCGACTGCCTTCATGGCGGAATCCTGGGCCTGCATTCGAGCCCACATTTCTTCATCGCTGAGGGGTTCACCGTGATCGTCCAGATCGGACCACCTCACGGCGGAGCTGTGATAGAAGTCGTTCCAGGTCTGGTTGGCGTAGGCGTCACGCTGGGCTTCGATTTCCGCCATGCGAGGGACTTCCACCAGGGCTCCGGCGGTCATGACTCCGGCCCGGGGAATCAACATCACGGCAACGATCCACACCACAAGGGAGAGCATCAGCGACACCGAGCTACGCCTCGTCACTGCCGATAGCAGCGTGCCGACCGTCGCAAAAAAGGTAAAGAGGCCCAGCGAAGCTCCCAGCAGTAAGATCAGTCGGAACCAGGCATCGCCCGAGAAGCCTGGCACAAACACCAGTATCAGAAGCAGTGACAGCAGGATAGGGATGCCTGCCGGGACCACCAGGCCCAGCCAGGCTCCGGTGATTTTCGCAACGATGTACTTCGCCCGCGGAACTGGATTCGACAGCACCAGTCGCAGAGTACCTTTCTCACGCTCACCGTTGATGGCGTTGTAAGTGAAGAGCAGGGCCATCAGAGTGAGAACGAACCGCACGATGAAGCTGAAGTCCACAAAGCGAAAGACCGCGAACAAGGTATCGGTAGAGTAGGAGCTTTGTCGCATCTTGATCGAATGCTCATCGCTGACGTTGGTCCACCGGCCGATATCGTAGTCGACTCCGGACACGAACACCTGCATGGGGTCGGGCTCGCGGTGAACCCGGGTCGACAGATGCGACCACGACGTTTGGGCGAGCATCTCTTGCTCCGCCAACGATTGGGCCTCCTCGTACAATCGGGTCTGATTATTGTACTCCATGATCCCCATGGTCACGCTCAGCAGGATCAAAACGGCACACACGCCGAATGCGGCCGGAAAACGAGGAGAGAGGATAATCGATTTAAGTTCTTTGGATACCAGAGCAGTAAACATGATTGGTCTCTCCTTGATCAACGGACATCGTATCTTACGAAGGCCACGAATGAGCCGACAAAGAACAGCAGGTTAAACACCACCATCAGGCCAAGGTCGGGCAAGGCTTCTGACATCGCATTTTGAACCGACGGGCCCGCATACTGAAATTCAGGAATCTCAGTGGCGTCGATTGGCTCAGGCTTTGGAGGAGCCTCCCGGCCGTCTTCTCCGACCGTCTCCTCGATACGCATTATTCTGAGTCCGGCGGCCGTCATTCCGGTCTTCTCCTTGGTGAAGTCTGCAAAGGTTGTCTGATAATCGTGGGCCTGGTTGAGGAAGCGATGTTTGACTTCCAGCGACGATCCGGCCAATTCGGTCATCGCCAGGCACATCGACGCGTAGGGAGAGACTCTCGCCAGACGGAAGGCCAGGCCGTGCTGTACTTCCTGCCGATTGCGGCGTTCCTCGTTCAATCTGGCTGACAGGTCAGCCATCTTGTCGGCACGGACGCCGTGAAGCGAGTCCATGTACTTCATGATGGCCTGATCGGCCGATACATCGTAGTTGGACTTATCGAACTCGTTCATGGCGTCCATGAACTCCTGGCGCAACTGAACGGCATAGGCGGCTTTCTTGCTGGCAATCTCGTCGACCGTGGGAACATCCACTGAGCGACCGGCTGCTAACGAAGCCACTCTAGGGACGATCAACACGCTGGCTATCCATACCACCAGCAGGAGCAGCATGGCGCTGGCCGAACGTCTAGTCGAAGCCGACACAAACACTGATACGCTCAGAAACACGCCGAAGTACAGCATACCTACGGCAATCACAAGCGCCAGTCGGAGCCAGTCAGAACCGGCCATCGGTATGCCCATGAGGAGAAGAATCAAGCAGCCGACTCCCACCGCTACGGCGGTCGCTCCAAACAGCGCGATGAACGATCCTATCAGCTTTCCCAGTATGTAGGTGGTTCGGGGCACTGCATTGGCGAAAGTCAGTTTGAGTGTTCCCTGTTCCTTTTCACCACATATCGAATCATAGCACAGCAGGATCGCGAGGAGTGAGAGTATCAGCCCGAAGATGAACTCCAGGTCAAGGAAGCGGAACATCGCGAATATCGGATCCTCGTCGTAGCGCGAGCCCTCGGCGCCGAGAGATCCCCGGCCGGTGACTTCGATGCTGCGGCCGATGTCGTTGGATACTCCCGACACGAGGCAGGCCAGCGGATCCGGCTGCAGATGAATGCGAGTGTCCTGGACGGTCAGCCAGTCGGTGACACCGTCAAATCGGCGCAGATTCTCGGACTTGGATGCCTCCCAATGCGACTGGTTCAGTTGATACCTGACACCACCCACATAGAAGGCCCCGACAATCAGGATCGCGCAGATACCGAACACCAGCGAGAACTTGGTGGATCCGAGAATGTCGCGAATCTCTTTTTCGATCAGTACTCTAAGCATGCCCCACCTCGAGCGGCGACTTGTCATCGCTGTGTCCGGCCATGTACTGGATATACAGCTGCTCCAGGTCGGCACTGCCCAGTTCCTCGGCCGAGCGCTTCATGAGAATCTTGCCCTGGTCCATTATCGCCACTACGTCGGCGATTTCCCGAGCGCGGAAGATATCATGGGTCGACATGAGTATGGCTTTCCCCTCGGCACGGAGCGAATCCAGGAGGGTAAGGAACTCGTGGCCCGCCTTGGGATCGAGCCCCGATGTCGGCTCATCGAGCAGCACCGCCGGCGCGTTCTTTAGAATCGCGATGGCGATACCGGTCTTTTGCCGCATTCCCTTGGAGAATGTGCGCAATTTGCGGTTGTGGACTTCTTCGGAAAGGCCAACTCTTCGGAGAACGGCCCGGTACTCATCACGAGAACATGCCGAACCGGTGCCAAGACGCGTGAAGAAATCGAGATTCTGGATCGCCGAGAAGTTAGGGTAGAGCTGGACATTCTCCGACACGAAGGCGATTTTCGACTTTGCGACGAGCGGTTCCTTGTGCGTCGCCACGCCGTCAACGACGGCTTCTCCTTCGGTGGGATCGAGCAGGTTGAGAAACAGGTTTATCGTGGTCGTTTTGCCGGCTCCGTTGCCACCAAGCATGGCGAAGATTTGTCCGCCGCTAACGTCAAAGTTGACGTGGTCCAGAGCCAGGAGGCCGTCCTCGTATCTCTTGGTAAGGTTGCGGGCCTCGAGTACAGGTGTCGATTGGTTGGGAGATTCTTCCATAGGTTACCTCGATTTCATTTCTGATTCTTAGCGACGGGAAAGTCGCACGCCCCATACAACGATACCGGCTACCAGGCCGACGATAAGCAGAACGACTATGATCGTGCCGAACACACTGGAACTTCCTCGGACTTCGATCGTCGCTGTTTTGTCGTCGGCCTTTACCGGTTGATTTCCCGAAGTCGCAGTAGTACGCACTCGAACCTGGTACTTGCCCGGGGAGACATCGGCAGGCGGAGTTATCGACAGCAGGACTCGCTGATCTTTGCCGATCTCGAGCAATCCGATCCGTTCCGGCGAGATTTCTCGAGTCCAGTTGGGAGGCAGGTCGACCTGGAACTCGACATTGTCGAGTCTTCGCGAACCCTCGTTGAACACTTCCATTGACATTATCACGGTCTCGCCTGGCTCGGTCGTATGCAGCAGTTGGGGTGAGCGAACGGATAGTTCACCAGTGCCGCGGGGGAGAAGCTCCAATCGGGCATAGCCTACACCCGCCTGCTCCAGCTCTTCGGCTGTCCATTCGCGCTCCGAATCCTGGGAGAACAGCCCGGCTTTGTCGGGAGGAACAGCCAGGACATAGAATGTGATCGGCTGGTCCATAGCTACTTGATCCGACGGTCTGTCAGGAAGCGTCACTTCCAGCTCGGCCCGCTTGGTTCGACTGCTCTCAGTGAACTTGACCCTGCTCAGCCGGGTGTTTCCCCCGGCCACCTTGAAGAAACGACCGATCTGGACCGGAAGGTTGACCACGGCCAGGGAGAAGGTGTTGTCTTGCCCGGAGAATAGCTCCAGGTTGAGGTCATACACGGTTGACTTGCCGAGATCCACTTCCTGCGAGAAGCGGTCCGATTGCACTGCCACTCGGTTTTCGCTGGCATCCTTTTGCAGGAAGATCTTCATGCTGCGCGTCGAGCCACTTCCGTAGACCATGGACACGGTGACATCGTCAACATCCTGCAGGAGACGAAACTCAATCGATTGGGGCTCACCGTGCCGCAGTTGGGCGATTTTGGCCTCATATGGTTGACTGATTATGGCCCCCTCGTCGTTGAGCAACGAAACATATACGTTGTGAGTCACATCCGGCTGGAGCGAACGAAACAGTT
>Ga0180436_10000920_pt1 | contig 29491 bp, 27 predicted proteins | sample SS_ome_2_FD_132434 | JGI IMG/M metagenome (GOLD analysis project Ga0180436, IMG submission 132434) | Hypersaline lake sediment archaeal communities from the Salton Sea, California, USA - SS_3_S_2 metaG | ecosystem: Environmental > Aquatic > Non-marine Saline and Alkaline > Hypersaline >... | reverse complement strand
TAATGCCACCGCCGCCGCCGCACTCTACCCCGCGAGGACCATCTCCTCGGGCAATATTATTACTGATAGTACTGCCGATGATCGTCAACATTCCGTATCTGTTGTCAATGCCGCCACCACCCTTGGCAGAATTAGCGGTGATGACGCAGTTCCGGACAGTCAGTGTTCCATTATTTTTAATACCTCCACCATGCTCATCCTCCATGCTTGGCCTACCATGGCGAACCGTCATCTCTTCAAGAGTGACATCAGCGCCTTCCATAATAAGAAAGACCCGTTCGGGGGAATCTTTTTGCGTTTCGTGAGCCTGCACAATGGTAGCATCGGCTCCCAATCCCCGAATAGTTACGGTGATGTCTCCATTCACGACGATGCCCGCTTCTGTGTGGACGGGGTCGGTGATTTCGATAATGGCACCACCGCTGTTAATGGCAGCCTGGATGGTGGTAAAGTCGCAAGCAGAAGCGCACACGGTATCTGTGGCTGGTAGCGGGGTTGGCGGGATAGGTGAGGGTGTCGGTATTGACGTTTCAGTAGGCGGAATCAAGGTGTTTTTTGGTGGTTCTTTGCTTTCAAGTGTCTCTGTCTCTAGCTGGAGAGTCGCTGTAAAGGGTTTGGGCGTGGTCATGGAAGATGGGTCTGTCCCACAGCCACTCATCCAAAAGACTAGAAGTGAAGCAGCTAAGAATAATGGCAAGGCCTTTTTCATGATATTCCTCTTGTAAACGCTGCATAATGCATAGATTCAAAGAAAAAAGGGATAGAGTCCTTATGAGAAGACAAAATCCCTCATTCTTTATCTATTTATGTTTCGCGGCTGGCACACCACCAGCTTTCTCTGCGTGTTTCACAGCGCTCAAGATCGCTTCCTGATAGGCTATCGCCGCGTATGCGCCAACAATATTCAAGTCCATCTCCACCTCACCGCTAGAGAGAGCAAAAACTGTATCTCCATCCAGCAGGGTGAAAGCCGGGCGAATAGTGCGGGCCAAACCGTTATGAGCCATCTGGGCTACCCGGGTGATCTGTTCTTTATTGAGTTTCACATTAGTCGCAACCACACCAATCACAGTATTATCCGGTCCTGTGGAAAATCCCATCACTTTCCGACCCACAAAAGATTTCATCACTTTAAGTGTATCCGCATAACCTTTGATACCGCGGGCCCCAGCAATGATCTCGCCGCTCTCTGGGTCAACTACATCGCCAAAGGCATTCACAGCCACAATCGCGGCTACTTTTCCACCTCCACCCAGTTCCACAACAGAAGTTCCAATACCAGACTTGGTAGACATTTTTGGAGATAACACTTTTCCGACCGTTGCTCCAGTACCGGCTCCCACATTGCCTTCAGCTGGCGGGTCAGCGGATGCATTCAAGCAGGCCTGGTAACCCATATCGGCGTCCGGGCGAACATTGGGATCTCCAATGCCCAGATCGAACAATACTGCAGCAGGCACAATGGGCACGGTGGCATAACTAGCATCAAATCCCATTTTATTTTCTTCGCAATAGCGCATCACCCCTGCGGCGGCATCCAGCCCAAAAGCCGAACCGCCTGTTAACAAAATCGCTGTTACCTGGTTCACCAGGTGCATGGGGTGCAATAGATCGGTTTCCCGTGTTCCGGGAGCGCCGCCCCGCTGGTCCACACCACCCACTGTGTTAGGGGGGCAAAGGATCACGGTGCAGCCGGTTAGTGCATCCATATCCTGGGCGTGGCCTACGTTGAAGCCGGGTATATCTGTAATACTTCCCATATTATTCTCCTTCTAAGTATTTCCACAGATAAAGTCAATAATTACAATGTGCCTTGGGGATTGGGAGACTTGGAGAAGAGAACACCTGATCACCCAGTCTCCTCGTCTCTCAGTCTCCCCATCTCCTCGGTTCCAGCCGCTACCATCCGCTTGCGTTGAATGTCGTCCGCAAAAGGACATCCCGTTCAGCAGGTGTCATTGGTCTGGCCCGGGCGAAATCTTCAAATATGATCGTCAGCAGCTCAGTGCTGATGTGTAAACCATTATAAAATATATGCCGGTCAATGAATGCAGATGCCGTATGTGGTGGGATCTCATAGATCTGGTCAAAAAAGAGATTGCCAAGACCGTGATGAATGAAGGAATCATCCCTGATCTCAAATGCCTGCGGTTGGTGAGCCTGACTGCCACTGACAATTATCGCACCAGCATTAGTCAGGGTCCTGGCATCGCGGATCTGATCAGGCTGTGCTAGGTAAGTATAATACTCAAAATGCTGGAAAGTAGCGATTGGTAGATAACCCTCTGCCCTTAGTTCTTTGATCTGCTCTGTCATTGTAGAAAAATCACACGCAACCGCACCCGGATAGCCCACATTCGCAGTTGCATATCCTCCTCCCTTGGCATTGCAGCCCAGGAAAGCGATTTTATTTCCATTATGCTCAAACAGGACTGGCTCCTGGGCATCTGTACGATCAGCACCACCGCCATAGTAGGGCCAACCTCTCTGGTTGTACATCTCCAGAGTATAGTACATGGCTTCTGGGCCCTGGTCACCAAAATGGTCTCCTGTCAATTCCACAATATCTGTTCCAATGGTTTCCATCAGTTCAATGTAACGACTGTCACTACAGAAACGTAAACCTTCCTGTCCGGGATTAGGATACGGGCAGCCCGGCGCAAATGGAACTTCATTGCTAATGTGCAGGATGTCGGCCTCAATCAGGTATTGCAGTATGTCCCGAGCAGGATAATTGATCCCTTCATTCTCCATGGTCCAGGCAGTGGCTCGAACAAGGGCAGTCACACCCGTTAATACTACGCTGGTGAATTTGTTTGGGTCGCGGTTACTGGTAATTTCCTGGAATATATTAGGGTCAAATCCAACAGCAGAAATTGCCACAGACAGGCCATACGCTCCTGGATCGAAGTCCTGGTCGAGTGGCGAAATTCCATCAATGTCCAGCACCTTCCAATCCGGGGTTAACTCATCGAATGACAAAATAGACAGAGATGGTTGATTCGCCCAGGCCTGTTTTGAAAGTTTATCTGGGGTAATGATCTCAACTGCATTTGAGCTTGGTTCGCCCCAATAGATTGCCAGAATATCCCTGGTTTCCTGCGTTAAGAATATCGGATTATTGGACGTTAGCGGGTTATTCCCTCCTTGCCAGGCAGATTTAATGCCTTCTAGAGAGATACCGTCCCTGATTGTCGGGAAGGGAACAGCAGCAGCAAAGACCCAGTATGCAATTGGATTTTCATCACCGATGAAAAGGGATGTTGCCGCATCTTCCTGTTGATCTGTTATCTGTAGAAAATCCATCCCCGCCAATTGGTCTTGCAGGGATTCTGGAAGACCCGGGTCAATCCATACCATATCAGGTTCAAATGTAGGTGTTACTTCGGAAGGAGAAAAGAAAGTGGCAGTTGGCAGGACCTCGCCAACTGGTGGCACATAGGGGGAGACCTCTTCTTCTGTAATCCAGGGGAGTCTGCCGCCTTTAAGGATAAAAGCAGCAAAAAAAACTACTGCAATCAGAACAACTATGAAAATGATCCAGAGAGTCTTGTTCTTCATCAAAAACCAGCGAAATAGATCCGAGCTATCAGGCAGTCCGGAGGGAACATGAATTTATTTAGGCCTGGAATCAGGAAAATAATCCCCCCCTCTCAGTCAGGACTGTTTTGATCTTAGCAAGAGAAACCTGTGCGCCTTCTTCCATTTCTCTCAACTCTGACAGGATCTGTTTTTTTTGTTTGCGATCATTCAAATCAGCCAGATTAATACGAACATTATAAGCAGCGCAATTTAACCCTGCAATTGCCAGATTAACTGCGGATCCAGCGTCCGTGATGGCGTTTTTATTCCCTGATTGGGCCGCTTTCAATGCCAACTCCGCGACCCTGAAAGATTTTTTAGCTGCCTTGAGAGGAATCTGAGCGGCCAGCAGGGTTGCTTCCTGAATTGCTGCGGCCCGCCCTGAATCAGACTTCGGAATTTTATAGGCAGCCATGACCCGATCAAAAGCTTCCGCATCATCAATAACGCCGCTTGTTAGGTCATTTCTGAGGATTTCTGATTCCTCAAGGATCTTTTTCATGGCCCCTTCAACCTCAGAATATCCTTTTTTTCCAATCGTCAAACGGGCAACCATGGATACTAATCCAGCGGCCATCGCTCCTGCATAAGCTGCTGCTGAACCACCCCCTGGTGTGGGGGTTGGAGCAGCCAAACTCCCAATAAAATCGACTGACCCACTTTCCCCAATCACTTCTGCCATTTTCCCTTCAAGGACCTGGTCCGGAGAAAACAAATCCATCTGGGTGTACCAGACTGCTGTATCCACTATGGCTGCTTGGGGAATCAAACCCACCAGCTCACTGTTATAAATTCCTACGCCGTACCGTTCCGCTTCCCTACGAATGGTCTCTACTACCAATGGGAGGGGAGTTTTTCGGAAGTTGGTCAAGTTCATCGAGACCTGGGCCCGACCTTCGACAGTCATACCCAGAGCTTTTACATATCTCAATCCCCCAGAGGAATGGCGAACTGTCCTGGCGATCTTAGTTGCAATCTCTTCAACCTCTGTGGTCAGGTTGACGTTATAAGCTACCAAGAATTCCCGGGCTCCGATCACAGTGGCTCCAGCGGATCCCAGTTCTGCGGGACCTGCATCCGGGACTCGATCCGGATTGGACTTAACCTCTGCTTTTAAGCCCTCGTATTCACCCCGACGGATCAACTCCAATCGTTTTCGTTCTGGGCGCAGGGCGGCAGCCTCGTAAAAATAAACCGGGATATTCAGTTCCTTCCCCACCCTTTCCCCTACTCTGTGGGCCATATCCACACATTCATCCATGGTTATATTTGAAATAGGCACAAAGGGAACCACATCAGTAGCTCCAATACGGGGATGTTCTCCTTTGTGGTTTTCCAGGTCGATTAGTTGGGACGCTTTTTTGATCATTTGAAAAGCAGCTTCTTCAACGGCTGTGGGCTCACCCACAAAGGTGATCACGCTGCGGTTATGATCAGAATCGGTATGCATATCAAGGACATATGCGCCAGATACGGCTGAGATGGCCCCCTTGATATCATCCAACACATCCTGTCGACGTCCTTCAGAGAAATTCGGCACACATTCAACTAGAGCGTTTGGCATAACTATCCTTCCAGATTCTATGTTTTCCTGTGGTTACATTATAACTCTCTGCTCTGTAATTATCTTTAGTGAAAAGATAGGAAATTATTGAAGCAGTTGGTAAAATCCAGACGTGGAAATCCAAATTGTCAAAGACCGATCTGCTCTGGAAAAATATTTCCGCCAGGATCTCGCCCTCCATCTCTATAGCTTGGGAGACCTGGACGATTTTTACTGGCCAAGAATAACCTGCTACGGGAATCAAACCGAAACGGGGCTGAAAAATATCACTCCATTTTACCAAGGGGAAAATCTGCCTGTCTTGCTGGCATTTGGGGAGCTAGATCAGGAATACCTCCAACAACTGCAAACTCTGATGCCAGATCGGTTTTACGCCCATTTAAGCACAGGTTTGATAAAACATTTTTCTGATTACTATCAATACGCGGAACACGGGGATCATTACAAAATGGCTCTTGTTAATTCCGATCCTATACTTCGAGCGAACACCAATAACACGTTTCAGTTAACTGAAACTGACCTACCCGAAGTAAATAAGCTCTATGAGGAAAGCTATCCGGATAACGCCTTTGACCCTCGTATGTTGAAGTCCGGGCAGCATATTGGCATCCGTCATCTTGGTCAATTGGTGAGCATTGCGGGAATCCATACATATTCAGCCACTTACAGAGTAGCCGCTCTGGGGAATATAACTACTCATCCAGAGAATCGCGGACAGGGGTACGGGAGGGCAGTAACGGCCCGTTTATGCCAGCTCCTGGAGGATAAAGTTGATTTCATCGGGTTGCACGTTAAATGTGATAACCAACACGCTATTTCCCTCTACCAGTCCCTTGGATTTCGTATATCTAGCATTTATGGAGAATTTTCACTTCAAAAAAGTCAAAAATAGCTGGTTTTCCCTCTAAAAGTGGCGAAAATATATAACTTTCTAAGGTTTAGGGGTTACAATAGTAGAAGAAGAACGATCATCCACTTCCTCGATAAAAATAATTCTGATATAGGAACTCGGAGCAGATTCACTGTGGTTTACCCTGAGGTTTCACAACCTCATTATAAAAATCTGTTGGGCGGTTTTTAGGAAGTAGCGAATAAAGGAGATATTATGGCTTACGCACATACAAATGGAAAAGGTGTCACCTATTACCTGCACGGTCGAACCCGTGTATTGAAAAGTGGAAAAGAATCAACCCTGTACTTCTTCGCCAAGGAAGTTAAAGAAGGCGCGCTGGATGCAGTTCCAGCCGCTTATGTTGTATCTGAAACGAAAAACGGTCTGCCTGTACTGAAGAAAGCACAATAAAATAAACACCCTGTAAAACTAAACCTTGTCAGTCATCTGCGATGAAAGCAGCCGCCCAACAACGGTGATCAGTTCTTTCCCGCCAATGATATAGCTGACAAGGTTTTCTCTTTTAAATCTACCGCTCGTTATTCGCCAACTGTTAGATAGCTCTTGATCTGTTCATAAGTGGCAGGGCCTATGCCGGGCACTTTCTGAATTTCTTCAATTTTTGTAAAGATCTGATCTTCCCTGTAGTTGATGATCTTTTCAGCTGTGACCGGACCAATGCCAGGCAAACCGATCAACGCTTCCAGGGAAGCCTGGTTAATATTGACAAGGGAGATCATATCTCCACTCTCGGATATTCCTACTGCACTCCCCATTAAATCTGCAGGGTTTTCCAGAGAGGGATTCCGGGCGGGGATGTAAATATGGCTCCCGTCTTCAAGCTCTGCGGCCAGGTTTACAGATCCAGGACTGGCATTTTCTGCCAATCCGCCAGCTGCATCCACAGCATCAACCACCCGGCTCTGGATTGGGAGTGTGTAAACACCAGGTGATACCACTGCTCCATCGATATTGATCACAACTGGATGGGGAGTTGGAGCTGGTCGAAGCAAGATTGCTCTGCCAGGTTTTGGCTTTGAAACCAGCAGGATCAATCCAGCGCTTAACAAGCCGAACAGAACTCCGAAAAAGAGATCCTTAATTTTAGAAATCATACGAATTGGTTAAACCTTGTTATTCCCCCTCGGCCAAACTAAGTCCGAGACGCTGCTCTTTGGGATCCAAGTTTATGATCTCAACTGAGATCTTCTGGTTTTCCTCTAATACATCCCATGGTGACACATCTTCCCCATTCTCCCCCAGTTCAGAAACATGGATCAAACCATCCACACCTTCTTCCAATCGCACGAAAGCCCCATATGAAACGATATTCTTAACCACCGCTTCAATAATCTGGCCCGGGTGGTAGCGTTCTGCAATTGTCTCCCATGGATTGGGACACATCTTTTTCAAACTAAGCGCAACCTTGTTTTCTGCTCGGTCGATATTCAGAATATAGACATCCAAGCAATCACCCACGGAAACCACATCCGAAGGATGATCAACCCTGCCCCAGGACAATTCGGAGATATGAACCAATCCTTCCATACCACCCAAATCAACAAAAGCACCAAAATCTGTCAGTGTCGTGATCACACCAGGGATACAGGTACCCTCTACCAGTTCATCAAGTAGTTTGATCCGGGTGCCCGCTTTAGCCTGGGCAGCTCTTTCAGAAAGCACAACCCGGCAGCGATCGCGGTCGTATTCTATGACCTTAAGTTCTACAGTTTGCTGAAGGTATTCTTTCTTCTTATGACCAGCTAATAAGTGGGAACAGGGTACAAATCCATTGATCTTCTCCCCCTGGACGAGAAGTCCCCCCTGATTGCAGCCAACCACTTTCAAACGGATTATTTCATCTTTTTGATATATCCGGTCAACATAATCCCAATCATTTTCTGGTTGGTTATAAGAGTTTAATGAAGGGATAATTCCAAGCTGATCCGCATCATCAACCTGATCGGTTCCTAAGCCTAAATCCTCTTCCCCCTCAGACAAGGCTGCTTTCCACCAAGAATCACCAAAATCAGGGGGCTCTTCCGAATTGTTATGTAGCTGATCCTCATGAACCATTAATGTACCTTTTAAAAAAATAAGGCGAGCACAAATGATTGTAACATTTTTCAGGCATTTTCTGAAGAATCTTTCACATTTTCCCGAACCTGTTTTTCCATCTCCAGGATGGTTTTAGAAAGAACTTCAATAGCAATCTTTTGTTTTCGATACAGGTTCGCCTCTGACATAGCCAGACGCTTGGCAACATCCCGGACTTTCTGTCCTTTAAGGAACTTCATCTCCAAAATATTGTATAAAACCCAATCTAAAGTGAATCTTCTAGTCCCTTCCGGCCTAATCTTCTCAATTGCTTCTTTCAATATTGCCCGGACCGCCTTAACGGATATACCGTCATGTTCGTCAAGCGATTTTTGCATGATCTCCAGCTGTAAGAGAGGGCTTTCCGACAGATCGGGTCCTCCCCAATAATCCGATAATGCATCCTTGACCCACTCTGTCAAAGTGCCCTCATCAAGGGAAATTTCTCCGGGTGCTGCCGTTAACACGCTGGTCCCATCATAACGAGCTGCAGCTCTCAGGCGCTGAATGCGGTTCATCTGCGGGGTCAGATCCTCGATTGAGCTAAATACCTGCTTCTGGAAGTTTCTATCCATAAGCGCCTGCTGAGCGCGCTGGATCAGGATCTGGAAGGCCTCCCGTTGATCGCCATCAAGGAGTTCTTCCGGAGTCTCTACCCCAACCAAACCAAGCAGTTCTTCTGGATTTCGAGCATTGATTATTGGAATAACCCAGAATTTCCCCCATAAGAAAATTCCAAAATTACCAATCTGGTCTTGCTTGGAGGAGACATCCGTAATCCGCTCCGAAAGTTCATCCTCATCGAAATCTACTTGCCCTCCAACACTCACCAAGAAATCCATCCCGATCGGATCCAAAGAAGCAGTAAATGCTTTTGTTACCTGCAAGCGATCACACATGGCTGCCAGGACTGATTCCAAGAATTGGCTCAGGTCATTCAATGTAAAAAGCCGTTCTTCCAGATTTTGAAGCAGCGCCAGATTGTTCTTGCCTTCCCCAAACAGGAACCAACGTTCCCAGATAGGGGAAAACATGGTGATGAAATACTGCATCAATAAAAAAGTGCCCGCCATAACCACCGGAGCAAAAAACGATAACGGTTCCCCAGCCCGACGGGTCAAAGTAGTAAGAGCTAACACAGTGCTAGCTGTAAACGGACCTCTCATAACCCATTTGATCAATCGTCGTTTGACAACCCGGTCTGGCCACGAAACCCCAAAAAAGGCCACTGAATACGCCATGAGGATAATCAATCCCGATACCAGGACATTACTGACAACTGCGGTGAACCAGAAGACATACGGGTGCTGTGAAGCAAATGTTGAGCCAAAAAGCAAATAAGGGAATGATCCCAGGGCAGGCGCCAGAGCTCCTCCGATCAGGTAACCAATCCTCCTGCGGCCAGAGCTGGTGACAGTCCGGTGGTAAGCCCGCTGGAAGTTGACCCAGGCCCAAATCATACTCAATACATAAAAAGCAGAGAATACCCAGGTCAGACTGGTCCGTTCTAGATGGGGCGCAACTACGTCTTCTGAAACAAGGGGACCAACCAGGATATATAAAGGAACCATAATCAGGAACACAAATGAGATCAGGAAAGTTGCCTTGACCAACTTAGTCCTGCGCCCCCGGGAAGGTCGGCCAGTTGTAGCCAGGATCGCATCTGATAAATGTACATATGCAGCTGGCAGCATGATGATCCCGACCCATTGAACTTGATACCAGACCTCTATCCAGGTTGGAGAGCTGACTACCCCCGCCACAGACTCTCCTACAAACACCACTACTACACAGCCCATGATAAAAGCAAATGACCGGGCTACCTTGTCTTTTAGATTAAAGGATAATGCGTAGAGGAGAAGAGAAAATGCGGTGATGGAAATACCAGCTGCCAGGAGCTGGTTGATAATTTGAAGGAAGGATAACAGGTTCATATGTAAGAGGAAAAGAAAATCGCGATTTCCTGGTCCCTGTAATATTGATCGTTATAACCCGAGAATTCAAAACCGAGCTTATAGGCAAATTGAATAGCAGGATAATTTTTAGGCTGCATTTCCAGCGTAAGCCGGTGAAAACCCTTTCTTCCACACCAGTCCTGGGCCGCCAATACCAGAGCGCTGCCAATGCCATTCCGTCTATGCACCCGGTCCACTGCCAGATCTTTCACCCAGGCGCTAGCAGGTGCCAATCCCATTTGAACACTGATATATCCTCTAACTTGCTCACCTGCTTCGGCTAACAGGAGCACATCCCTGGTTGTCCAATCATCCACAAGTTTTTGGGCGATTCGGGGATAATTGACATGAACTTCACGCGGCAAGCGTACTTCCCGGAAGGAAACCTGGGTTTGGATTTCTGTCAGATCCATGGTCATTTGCCAGACATGGCCTGTAGCGTAATTATGGTCCAGGGCGATCATCTTGGAAATATCAGTTGATATTGCAGGGCGGATATTGATCTTAGTCATATGGTTTTCCTGACCTACTCGTCCATCATTTCTACATATAGATCAACCGCACAGGGTTCATTAGGAACACCCTGATTATCTATCACTACCAGGCGCAGTGAATAATTACCTGGATCCAACTGGGTCGTATCCCAGAAACCTAACATTTCATCACTTTTGGGAGTATCACCCGCCTGGATCGTCAGCCATGTGCCAGAGTTGAGAGAGGAGATCTCGAATTTATAAAAACCGAAATCCGGGATATTTACCGTACCTTCGATCTCAATAATTCCGCTTACCGTGGTGTTGCTTTCTGGATATGTGATCATTAAAACTTCAGGCACACATCCTGCTTGGACAACTGCTGTTCCGGGCAATGGGGTTTCCTGAACTGCTGGAATGGCTGTTTCTTCCACGGGAGATATAGTCGTGGTCGGTGAGGCCAATAGATCCAGGGTCGCCGTTGGCAAGGGATTGGCATCGGGCATAGAAGGAATAATAAAAGAGACCAATCCAAATTCTGCGGTTCCAAGGAATAAAAGAACTACCAGAAGCGCAGCAGAGCGATTCAGACGCAACTGGGCGCTCTCCTTTTCCAATCCGAAAGCCGCTGCTCGCAGCTCTTCCCAGGCGAGGAAAAACTTCCTGATATGCCAGACAGTAAATCCGCCAATGATTATATAGATCAGGTATTCAAAATCTTTTAGGTACCGTAATATTTCGTTCATTGAATTATGGTGTTTAGATAAGGGAGATCCAATGCTCCCCCGCTAAAGTTTATCATCATGTTCGGTAGGGATTTTATAATACGCGCAGAACGCCCTTAATCAAGGCCATCATCTTGGGGGCTAGGATCAGACCTGTTTCGATCACCTCTTCATGGGTAGTTTCTGCTTCCCCATACAGGTTAGAACTGTTGGTTATGCCAGATATTCCCAAAACACGTTGTCCTCCATGATTTGCCACAATAACTTCTGGCACAGTGGACATTCCTACTGCGTCCACTCCCGCACCGGCTAGAAAGCGCAGGTCTGCTGGAGTCTCAAATGTAGGACCGGATAAACAGACATATATACCTTCATAAAGAGTAAGTCCCTGTTCTTTGGCAACGCCTCGGGTAATTTCAAGCAATTCTCTATCATAGGGTTGGCTCATATCCGGAAAACGAGTGCCAAACTCATCCATGTTGGGTCCCCGGAGAGGGTTAACCCCTGCCATACCCAGGAAATTTAAGTGGTCCGTGATCAGCATAGGATTCCCGGGAACAAATTCTTGGTTCACACCGCCTGCGGCATTGGTAACGATCAAGGTTTTAATTCCCAGACGCTGCATGACCCGGATTGGTAAAGTCACCTGGCTCATTTCATAACCTTCGTAGTAATGGATACGGCCATTCATCACCAGAACATCCTGGCCTTCCAGATTGCCGATCACAAGCTCTCCAGCATGACCTTCTACAGTAGAAATAGGCCAACCAGTCAGGTCATGGTAAGGGATAATAATGGGATCCTCAATAGACTCTGATAATGGACCTAAACCGGAGCCCAATATCAAGCCGATTTCCGGTTGAACAGATATCCTGGAACGAATTTCATCCGCTATGCGGTCCATATCCTCGATTGTATATTTGGTTTTCATCGATGTCTATGTCCTTGAATAAACTATATGGGAAGAACGTTTTTATTATAACATCTGGCAGTTGACGCCTCTCTGATAGCTGAATTCTTCCTTCAGGCAGTAATCTCCTTAAATCCCTCAATCACAACTTCGATGTCCTTGTCTGTAATCCACAAATGAGTAACCAATCTGATCTGCCGTTCTCCTTCGATCCCGCCCAAGATTCCTTTTTCTTTTAATTTGGCCTTCATTTGGACTGCGTCGAGTGAAAACTCAGGATCCAAATTCAAATAAACCATATTAGAGGGTGGAATTTCGTCCATCAAGCTTATACCACTCATATCTTTCAGTCCCTCGGCTAGCATCAGCGCCCGTCTTTGGTCTTCTTTCAAAAGAGGAACGTTTTTCTTCAGGGCATATAATCCAGCTGCCGCTATCAGACCAGCCTGACGCATACCCCCACCCAACATTTTGCGTATTCTTCTGGCCCGGTTGATAAATTCCGCATCACCACCCAGGATCGATCCCACTGGCGCACCCAAGCCTTTGCTCAGGCAAAACATGACCGAATCCACCGGTTCAACCAATCGTGCTGGATCAACATTCAGGGCAGCTGCTGCGTTAAATATCCTAGCGCCATCCAGATGGAGTTTCAGCTGATGATCACGAGCTATCTCACCTACTTCTTTGGTGTATTCCACTGTCAGGGGGACACCACCACACATATTTTGGGTGTTTTCCAGGCAAATTAATTGTGTTCTTGGATGATGAATATCATCAAATCTGATAGCACTCTCAATGTCTTCAACTTTCAGGGTCCCATCTTTTTGGTTAGGAATAGTATGAGAATGGATCCCTCCCAATGCTGCTGCACCACCAGCTTCATTTAAAAAGATGTGTGCTTTATTTCCCAATATGATCTCACTACCTCGCTCACAGTGCGTCAGAACAGCAGCCAGGTTTCCCATCGTTCCAGAGGGAATAAATAGAGCTGCTTCTTTCCCTAACAACCTGGCTGATTCAACTTCAAGCTGGTTAACTGTGGGATCTTCTTCGTAAACATCATCCCCAACTTCGGCTTTGGCGATCACTTCCCGCATTTCTGGCGACGGTAATGTGACTGTATCAGATCGAAGGTCGATCATAGTTTTATGCTCCTGGTAATTTTTCATTTAATTCTTTCAATATCCCTTCCAAGTCCAGTGCCAGGGGAGCTTCAAAACAATGTTTATCCACTTCACCCGGGATCACTATGGACAACCGGAATGCATGCAAAAATTGGCGTTCAACTGGAATTGAGGGGGTTTTCCTGCCGTAAACCGTATCGCCCACTACAGGACAACCCAGATAATCCAGGTGAACCCGAATCTGATGAGTGCGCCCAGTCATGATTTTTACTCTCAAGTAAGTGTGCTTGGGAAATTCCCCCATGGTGAAATATTCACTAATGGCTTCCTTCCCATCCCTTTCCAGGACAGGGGCCATTCGCTGGCGGTATTTTGGATCCCGGCCAATTGCTACTTCTACCCGGCCGTTGGGTGTAGGCGGTCGCCCATCCACCAGGGCCAGATACTCTTTATCGACTTGCCGATCCCGGAATTGGTCCTGTAAAAATTGGTGGGCCCGATCATTCTTGGCCAATAAGATCACTCCCGAAGTATCCTGATCCAGTCGGTGCACCAATCCTGGACGCTTAACTCCCCCCACTCCTTCTATTTCCGGCGCATAACCCAGCACAGCCTGCACCAGGGTACCTGTAGGATGTCCCAGGGCCGGATGGACAACCATACCAGCCGGTTTGTTGACAGCAATCAGATCATCATTTTCGAAGATGATGTCCAGGGGAATATCTTCTCCCTCTAGTGTTGTATCCTCCGCTTCGGGAATGATGACTTCGATCTCCGTTCCAGGACTGACCCGTTCAGCTTTTTTGTATACGGGCACTCCATCAATTGACACTCCCCCTGCGGTAATCATCTTTTGGATAAAGGTACGGGAATAACCTTCCAGTTCACTAACCAAAAATTTGTCGAGTCGGATTTCTTTATCAGATTGGTTCTGCAGAATCATCGAATCTTGTTTCATCTTTTGACCTTCTCTCCTCGATCCACATCCCTATCAATAAAACCACCACCCCCATGGTGATGCAGGAATCGGCCACATTAAAAACAGGAAATCTCCCCACGGAGATAAAATCTGTCACATAACCTCGATAAAGGCGATCGATCAGATTTCCAGCCGCGCCAGCCACCTGTAAGGTTAAAGCGAGGCGGAAGAAGAAGTCATCTTCTGGGATCATGGGAAAATAGACCGCGATCAGAATGATGATCACAATAGCCAAAGCGACAAAAACACCGTTCATGCCCTGGAAAATACCAAACGCCGCCCCGGTATTATGCCAATTGACCAGTCTGGCATAAGGGGCCAGCCATTCCCACGGCATCCATAATTCATTGAATGCCAGGTTATTCCTGATCCAGGTTTTCGTTACCTGGTCCAGAACAACCAAGACAATTGCAATGGGCATTAAAAAAGCATAGGCTTTGAGATATTTTTTCAATCGTTCCTCCCCGAAAGGTTAACTATCCCATTTTACCGTACAAATCGTTCAGAACTCAATCTCGACTGGAATATTAGTTCTTTCCCAGTTCGTAATTGGATATTCAGGATATTAAATAGGCAGATTTTCCCTTGAGAAGGGGTTAAAATACATGCTATAATTTTCGAGAGAATTTAAGAGATGAACCAACCAGTGCTTGTCCTCAACGGCAATTACGCACCGATTAACGTCTGCTCCACACGCCGGGCGATGTGCCTGATACTGGTTGGCAAAGCCAATATGATCATGGATGGTCGCGGTGTTGTGCGAACAGTGACCAGAACCTACCCCAAACCATCCATAATCCGCCTCCATTCCGTCATCAAGCGGCCCCGCCCAAGCGTAAAACTCTCCAAACAGGAAATATTCCGAAGAGATCATTTTAGATGTCAGTATTGCGGGCAAGGTTCACGGGAATTAACAGTTGATCATATCCTGCCCCAACACCTGGGCGGTGAATCCACCTGGACAAACCTGGTGACTGCCTGTGCTGCCTGTAATCATAAAAAAGGCGGCCTGACATTGAAACAGTCCGGCTTGAAACTGCGCAAAAAACCTGAACAGCCTCCGGAATCTGCCTTCTATCTATTTAAGAAATACATCAATATTTATCAGGATTGGGAACCCTACGTTGAAGGGTGGTAAGACCTTATTCCCGCTTTAACTCGATCTCCATAAAATCTTCCGCGAGGAAAACCTTCCCAGGGAAGATTTTTTTTGCATCGTCAATTGTTGACACCGAACTGGTCATCTCTTCCGGAGGATAATGGATCAAATAAAGCGCCTTTACTCCTGCTTGAGAAGCGATCTCCCCCGCCTGAGAAGCGGTGGAATGGTGGAAGGACGACCCGGCAGCTTCATGGATCAACACATCCGCATCAGCCGCTAGTTTGACTGTTTCAGGAACCGGTGAGGTATCTGAAGAATAGGCAACCACAAACTCGCCACCCCTGTATTCGACCCGGATCCCCAGAGTAGGGATCATGTGTTTAACGGGTGAGCTGAGGATCTTGAACTCCGAGTTTTCAAGCAGCGGCGCCAATTCATCCAGTGGAAGGGTGTGAAAGTGAACCGGGTATATATCAGTCCAGTCCTGCCAGCCAAACAAATCCATCATCTTTATTGCGCGTGTGATGGCATGTTCACAGCCATGGATATGAAATTCTTTTTCCCTGCCGAGGATCCACATATCCATGATCAAGGTAGCCAATCCTGAAACATGGTCAGGATGGAAATGAGTGATGATCAGATCGCTGAGATCATTGTGGTCAATTCCGGCACCCTTCAAACGCATCACCGGGCGTGAACTGCAGTCCACCAGGATCGAGGATTCCTCTCCCTTGAGAACCAAGAAAGTATTTTCGTGGCCTTGATAGGCCACTGCGCTGGCGGTACCCAGGAATATCAATTTCGCCATAAAAATTCTCTCTTATCCGCCAAATAGTGCCAGTGCAATCCGGGGCGTGACAAAAACCTCAAGGAAAGCAGCCACAACCAATAAAGGGGTAACCAGGAATAGTATCAACCGTGTCCAATCAGCCAGAGTTCTGATCCAGGCTTCCCCGATAGTGTAAGTCTTATTGGGAGTGACAAGTGTTAATCCGAGGCGGATGATCAATGCGCCTGTAAGAATAATAGCAGGTATTTCAAAGATCCCATGAGGTAATACAAAGCCAGCCAGGAACAAACTGGGCGAAAGGCCAGCCTGCCCCACTATGGCTGTGAAATAACCAATAATGCTGAAAGGCAGGATCAGAGTAATGATTCCTAGAACACCAAATGAAAAAATTCCTAATAAACTGTCCAGGGCTATAGCCCTCAGGTTATGGAAAAAGATGATCCCCAATCCCTGGACAGAGAAAAATCGGATCGGGCCGATATCTTCGATCCCTGTGACCAGCCCCTCTTCCAGATTTCCCCAATCCAGCAGACCTGCCGGAATTGGGAAAACATCAGCCTGCGAGATACCGACAAACACTGCTCCAATGGCTATGATTAAGACCAAAACCAAAGCCCATTTAAGTTCTTTGAGAATCCCCCAGACATTCACGCGCCACCACTGCCACAGAGAGGAGGTAGTTTCTCCCCGGAAAGCCTCCCGGAATACCTGCCAGGCCCATTTCAAATTAAGTGAATCCAATTCTTTACCCAATAATTCTTCCCGGTTAAAGTGAGCAATTCCAGTCCGTATCAGCAACCAGGCAATAATGGCCTGGCCGAAGATCGCCCACCATAAGACTTCGTACGTGGCCCAGAACATGATCATGCTCTCCCCTACAAGCAGTAGAGCCATGGGAATGATAATAAATGAAGCGAGTAAATTTGCCGCTCTTACTGATGTAGTTTGAGATGACACTACCACCGCACCGCTGACCATCACCAGGGACTGCACCACAGCCAGGCCAATGACCTGGATCAATAATGTAACATCCGGTACCCAGCCAACCTGACGGGAAACCCCGATTAAATAAACAGCAATGCCCAGGAAGCTGCCAATCAGCGGAGGGAACATAACTGCCATTAACTTCCCGAGATAAAGCTGGACATCCGTCAAGGGACTGCTAAGCAGCGGTTCAATACTCCTTCTTTCTTTCTCTCCCACAAAGCTCTCGAGTGCAATAACCAGGGAAACTGAGATCGGGAAAAAACCCACCACCATCAATAAAAAGGGGATCAAGCGATCGGCAATAATGGGTGCACCGTATTTTGCCACAAAGTCTACTGCTTGCTGGGCAGTGAAATTCATCAAACCTGGAAAAAAGACTGTCAGGATAATGATCGGGGCTATGATACGCCAATCCCGGAACTGGTCCCGCACTTCCCGGCGCGTGATAATCATGGCTTTCCGGAAATCAGTCCACATCTCCCCCTCCTGTTTTTGTGGTCGGGTTAACCGCTTGTAAATAGACCGATTCCAGACTGCGTTGGATTTCCTCTAATTTGACAACCGCATAGCCGGTCGCAACCAAATTCTGAACAAGTAGCGGATTGGTTTTCTGAGCTTTCTCTACTCGATACGTAAACCAATCTTTTCCTTTTTTTGTGATTACCACCTCTGATGGCAAGGGCAGTGTTCTACCATCCAGCGAATCTGCCAGTTGTATCCTGTATTCCCCTGGTCCCAGCAGTTGTTCCTTCAATTCAAAAGCTGTCCCGTGGGCGATGATCTCGCCTGTGCGAATGATGGCGATCGTATCGGCCAAATCTTCTGCTTCAGCAAGATTATGAGTACAAACAATAATTGCCCGGTCCTCTGAGCGGAGTGTTTTAATTGCATTTCTTACCAGTCGGGCACTGGCTGGATCCATGGCCGAAGTAGGTTCATCCAGCAGTAATACCGGGGGTGAGTGCAATAAAGACCTGGCCAAGGAAAGTTTCTGGCGCATGCCTTTGGAGAATTTGCCAATTCGGCGGTCTCTGGCTTCCAGTAAATCAAATTTCTCCAGCAAGTGTAGGATGCGCTCCTCTCTCTCTCCATCTGGCATATCATAGATCTTGCCAAAGAAATCAAGGTATTCCATCATATGCATCCGGTCGTATAATCCATGGTCCTCGGTTAATACACCCACAGACCCTCGCACATCTCCTGGATTTTCCAATACATCATAGCCTGCCACACGAGCCCTACCGCTGCTGGGTCGTAATACCGTGGTTAACATACGCACCGTAGTTGTTTTGCCGGCTCCATTGGGTCCCAACAACGCCAGGACTTTACCAGCCTTCACATGCAGACTAACACCGTCCACAGCGCAGAAATCTTTGAAATATTTTGTGAGATTTTCAGTAAGGATCATACCTACTCATTTTCTCCAGAACTCGCTCTTTGGCGATTATAAAGCAGAAAACAAGCTATGATAACCACTACCAACATTGCAGTTTGGTTAAGGTTTACCCCTTGCCAAACAGAAATATCCAGTCGGAGAAACTCCAGTCCAACTCTTCCCACTCCGTAAAATATCAGGTAAATCAGGAATAGGTTTCCGGACTGGAGCTGTTTTTGATATTTTCGGCCAATCCAGAGGATAAATAACATATTCAATAAACTCCAGATGGCTTCATATAGAAATAGTGGATGATAGGTTGCATACTCGGTGAAACCAGGCATCCTATGCTCGAGGTCAATGGGTATTGCCCAGGGCAAGTCGCTTGGCAAACCATAGACTTCCTGATTGATATAGTTGCCCCAGCGGCCAATCGATTGAGCGAGGGCCAATCCGGGGGAGATAATGTCCAACCAATCATTCAGCGAGGCTTCCTTCTTCCTGGAATATATCCAGAGGGCAAAACCACCACCTGCCATTGCGCCAATAATCCCAATTCCCCCTTTCCAAATAGCGATGGCTTCCAGGAGATGGGTCAGATAATAGCGGGTAGTAATTCCATTTGCAACCATCGATTGCGGAGGGGAAAATATATGCCAGATTCGGGCGCCCAGAATACCGCCAACAAAAACCCAGGGCAAAGCATCCATCAGGAAATCCATCGATTTCCCTCTATTGGTCGCGCGCTTCCAGGTCAATAGCAGTCCTAATAACATACCCAGCATGATCAAAAGGGCGTAATAATGGATGGTAAAGGATCCAAGTTTAAAACCAGTTGACATATTATTTCCTTATTGGAAGAAGAATGGAATAAAACAGAAATTCACCTGCTAGTAATTTTCCCCAAAGTCCTCATCAGAGGCAATAAACACCTCTCTTTCAATACCGCTGCCCTTGGATGGACCCACATAGCCCAGGGCTGATAATTCATCCATCAGTCGGGCAGCCCGTGGGTACCCAATGCGCAGCTTTCGCTGGATCAAAGATGTGGAAGCTCTCTGGGAATCTCGTACGATCTTGAATGCATCCTTAATGAGGTCATCATATTCATCCAGTTCAGCCTTCTCATCAATAGTTTTTTCCCAAGGCGGGATGATCAACTCTTCTGGTTCAATATCAGATATTTCTTTCCAGGATTTAATCACCTTATCCAACTCATCCGGAGTCACCCAGCAGCCCTGGGTTCGGACAGGGCTGGAAGCTTCGGGAGAGAGGTATAGCATATCGCCATTTCCCAGCAGGGATTCTGCTCCGTTCATATCCAGCACAACCCGGGAGTCTACAGAAGAAGCCACCGCAAAAGACATCCTGGCCGGGAAATTGGCTTTGATCAATCCTGTGACAACATCAGTGCTAGGGCGTTGCGTTGCAACAACCAAGTGTATACCAACCGCCCGGGACATTTGGGCCAAGCGTACCAGGGTAAACTCAGTCTGAGATGGAGCCATCATCATCAAATCTGCCAGCTCGTCGATCATTACCACAATTCGCGGCATGATCACCCCATCTTTCTTTTTGCGAATCTTATTATTATAGGTATCGATATTGCGGGAGCTGGTTTCGTCCAAAACCTGATAGCGGCGGTCCATTTCTGAAACTACCCAGTGCAAAACGCCAAGGATTCTCTCCAGATCAGTCTCTACCTGTCCAAAAAGGTGCGGCAGTCCGTTAAACCGGACCAGTTCGACCATTTTAGGATCGATCATCACCAACTTCAGCTGTTCCGGCGTATTGTTCATCACCAGGCATGTAGTAATGGAGGTGATGCAAACCGATTTTCCTGAGCCTGTAGTGCCGGCGATCAGCAGGTGGGGCATACTGGCCAGGTCAGCCACAACAGGCTCACCAGAAACATCACTTCCCAGTGCAATGGCCAAGGGAGAATCCACTTTATAAAAAGCTTCAGATTCCATCACCGAGCGCAAAGTAACCAGGAACGATTTTTCGTTGGGTACTTCAATGCCAACATATGACCTGCCTGGTACAGGAGCTTCTATTCTTAATTGAGTAGCAGATAAGGCCAGGGCCAGATCGTTCTTGAGAGAGGTGATTCGTGATACTCTCACTCTTTTCCTCTCCTCGTCAGCTTCATCTTCCGCGCCATTTAGATAACCCGGTTTGACAGCGAACTGAGTCACAGTAGGCCCTACCTGGAATCCCACAACCTGAGCGGGAATGCCAAATTCCGCCAGGGTCTTTTCAATCAATCCCGCAGAAGTATTTATATGTCTTTGATTGGGTTTGAATGATTTTCCAGAGATCAGCAAATCCAAAGATGGCAAAGCATTATCCCTGGGTGGCAACTCGGCCGGTTTGTCATCCTTCACATCCACTTTAAATTGTTTCCTGAACTCTGGAGGAACTTTCTGGGTCCGTTTTGACGTGGAGGGTTTATCCGATTGGGTCAAAATCGGGGTTTCAGCTTTTTCTCTTGACAGTGCCTGATTCAAACCGGCAGGTTGAGATGGTTCCCGGATCAGATCTAACTGCTCCCTGACCCGCTCGGTAAAACCAAACCCAATTACACCGCAAATGAAGGCAATTAAGAAAGCCAATATTCCGGTCGGAATCAAACCAATCACACTCGAGACCGCCTCTACTAACCCCCAACCAACCAAACCGCCATCCAGTCCCTCTCTGGCCCGGGTCAGGGAATGACCTCCAAGGACTGTGAAGAGGGCAATCAGGGAAAAAATCGCGATTTCCAAGGCAAAAATCCTGACCCAAATAACTGAATAAGGCTCACCCGCTTGCTTCTTTAACATCCAGATACCCAGGACGATCCCAGAGGCAACTACAAATATGCTCCCCCACCCCAGACCAAAGCGAATAAAATCGGTCCATTTTAATAATGCCGAACCGGTAACCAGGCTGGGCAAGATAGTAGCGATCAATACCATCACAGAAAAAGCTATCAGCAAGATGCCAAGAATATCCCAGCCATAATTTTTCGTGCGTTTCCAGACCCCTTGAAAGGACTTACCTTGTTCGGACAGCGTGTCCAGTATATCTTTGATATTGCGTGGATCCTGTTTATTGACCACAGAAACTCCTAGGGAATTTCCTCAATTTAATGTAATTTCTGCCGTAAAGTCGCCAACCCAATGCCGGCTAAAATAAGTATAGCACCAAATATTTTCACTGGCGGGGGTGTCTCATTAAGGAAGAAATAAGCCAGAATAGTTGATCCAACGGGTTCGCCCAGCAAGTTTACAGCAACATAGCCAGTTGGTAAATATTTTAATGACCAGTTGAAAATGGAATGCCCCAAGAGCTGCGGCAGCAAAGCCAATAATAGCAGCCAGAGGTAAACCTTGCTAGGATAAATCGGTGGTACTCCTTCTGAGAACAACATAGCAACCACAAGAAAGATCGCGGAGGCGCTGTAAACCAGGAAAATATAAGGTGTCAGAGATATCTTGCTCCTCAAGTGTTTCCCAATCATCAAATAGGCTGCACCTGCAACAGCCCCTAACAAGGCCAGGAAATCACCCAGCAGGGTTTTAGGTCCTAGATGTCCAGATCCACTCTGGCAGCTGAGCCCACCTGGGAGCCAGACACAAACATCACTGAGGGCGATGACAATGCCTCCCACCAAGGCGATAATCATACCAATGAAGGCGATACGGGGAGTCTTTTCTCCCAGGAAAAACGGTGCCAGCAGCGCGACCCACAGCGGAGTTGTGGTTACCAATACAACAGAACTCGCCACGGATGTGTATTCAAGGGATGTGATCCAAGAAGCAAAATGGACTGCCAGTAAAAATCCCGCCAGCAGGGCAAACTTGAGATCATCCCAGGATAAATTCCTGATCTCACGGCTGTGTTTGATAAGAGTATATGGTAGTAGGATCAGAGCAGCCAATCCTAAGCGAAAAGCTGCAATAGTAATTGAAGGAACATATTCCTGTGAGAATCGAATCAGCAGTGAAGCGGTGGAAACTGCAACAATGCCAACAGGAACAAGCAGGTAGGGTACAGCAGGATGTATAGCGTCCTTTTTCATGAAGAATGTAACCTCTTTCAAAAAAGAAAGTTTACTTACCGACTAATTTTCTTGACAAAGAAAATATCGGGGACTACAATTCCATGCTAGAGAGATTATTATACAGCAGCACTATTGTTTTTAAGTTATACTCAGTAAAACCAATAATATTGGAGGAGAATTATGGCCCATGTAATTACCAGTTTCTGTCTGCACGATGGCAGCTGCGTGGAAGTATGCCCCACAGAATGTATTCTGCCCGGAAAGCCCGTGGAAGAATATCCAAATTATTATATCGATCCAGAAGCCTGCATCGATTGTGGTGCCTGCGCGCCCGAGTGCCCCTATGAAGCTATCTATATGGAAGATGAAGTTCCTTCCGCCTACGAAGCCTACGGCGATGAGCGCATGAACATGCCAGTTGGGACCGAAGGCTACACCGAGGAATTCGAATCCGAGGATGTCAACGGCACCACCTGGACCCTCAAGGCAACCCGCGTTCTGGATGAGGGCGAAGTTGTTGACCTCACACCTGCTATTCAGATCAATGAAGATTACTTCACTGATGGTCCCGGGTACGACGCACTAGACTAACCAGTTTACTCGTTATTAGTAAATATAAGGGCGACCTCGATAGTCGCCCTTCTTACTCATGTAAAAAGAAGCCAATCATGGCTTCTTTTTTTTCTCTAGCTATGTCATTCTGAACGAAGCGAAGAATGCGCGATACCATCCAGATCTCAAAAAGCAATATTGATATATATATTTATCGATTGAGATGTGAATAGGGATCCTTCACTATCAACAATTTGTATCCGCTTACCACCCCGCTATCAAGCGCCAGATCTGGGCTGTGAAGAATGTGATCACGAAACCCATCACTACCGGTAATAAGGATGCGATAGTAGTCCATTTAGCGCTGCCAGTTTCCTTGTAGATAGTGTAAATAGTAGTGCTACAAGGATTGTGGATCAAACTAAAGAGCATTAAATTCACGCCTGTCAGCAAGGTCCATCCTCCCTGAGTAAGAATGTCCAGGGTTGCCAAGCCCGATTCCAGCTCAAACATAACACCAGAACCTGCTCCAATTCCATTCCCACCTGTTACCAGCACGGTTAACATCAAGATTGTAGGAATAACGATCTCATTGGCCGGAATAGCCACAATATAAGCCACCAGGATCACACCATTCAAACCCAGCAACAGCCCAAAGGGATTCAGGAAGTTGACCAAATGCTCCGCCAGGCTCACGCCGCTGATCATTAAGTTGGACGAGACCCACAGAACCACACCGGCCGGAAGAGCAAATATGATTGCCCGCCACAAAACAACCAGGGTGCGGTCGATCACTGATGTGTAAAGAGTTTGCAGAAGGCGGGGAGGCCGGTAAGGGGGGAGTTCCAGTGTAAAAGTCGAGACTTCTCCTTTCAGGACCGTTCTTGATAAAGCCCAGGAAACCCCAAAAGTCAGCAGCACTCCCAACAGAGCTATCGCGACCACAGATACAGCGGATATCAATCCCCCCAGCTGGGCGGGGACCATCGTCCCAATAAAGATGGTAGCGATCAGGATTTGGGTCGGCCAGCGGCCATTGCACAGAGAAAAGTTGTTGGTGATGATCGCGATCAATCGTTCTCGGGGACTATCAATGATCCTGGTGGAGATCACCCCGGCGGCGTTGCAGCCAAATCCCATGACCATGCTCAGGGATTGCTTTCCATGCGCACCGGCCTTGCGGAAAATGTGATCCAGGTTAAAAGCCACACGTGGCAGGTAGCCAAAATCCTCCAGCAAGGTGAACAGCGGAAAAAAGATCGCCATGGGAGGCAGCATCACGCTCACCACCCAGGCAGTTGCCAGGTATGCACCATCAATCAAAACGCCATCCAGCCACCAGGGCATCCCGATGCTCGCAGCGCCAACTTTTAATAAAGGATGGAGCTTATCAATTAATAGGGAATACAAAACGCCAGATGGAAGGTTTGCTCCAGAGATCGTTAACCAGAACACAAAGGTTAACATCAATATCATCAATGGGAATCCCCATATCCGACTGGTAACCAATTTATCAATCGTTCTATCCAGGTCAAAACGCGGTTTTTCATCCGGATAGGTGACAGCCCGATCTGCGATCCGGGTAGCATCGGTATAGAGCGCTTCCATGGTCTTCTCATGGAAGTCAGCACCTATATCCCACCGGAGATCCTGGGCTGATTTAAGGAGTTTTTCGTAGTTCGAGTTCATCAATGCACCTGCTTATTTATCGGATATTTACTAATCAAAAAAATGCGGATCACTGTGCAAACCCGCTTTTATGAGATACGTGAGTCACGCTAGCCCCCTCCAGATCATCCCTGGTATATGTCAGTTCACCCAATTCGCCATCTTCAACAGCCTTGATGATTCTTTCATCTCCATCGAGCAAGCGCAAGGCGACCCAACGTGCATTGGGCACTTCTGGAAAAGTTTCCTCGATCTGGGCAACCAGCTGGGATACTGCCTGGTCCAATTTTGGATTGTCATATTTGACATGGTATGGTTTGGCAAGAGTTTCACCCTCCGCAACCTCATGAATTGCAGCCAGAAGCTCTTCCAATCCTTCATTATAGCGGGCAACTGTTGGCACCACTGGCACACCCAGATCCCGAGCCAAACGCCGATGATCTACTTTCATCTGATGCCGATCGGCTTCATCCATCAGATTAAGGGCAATCACAACCCGGTTAGTAATCTCCAAAACCTGGAGTACCAGGTTGAGATTCCTTTCCAAGCGGGAGGCATCCACCACTACAATGGTGACATCCGGCTGGCCGAAGAGGATAAAATCCCGGGCAATTTCTTCATCCAGGCTGGTAGCCAGGAGGGAATAGGTACCAGGCAAATCAACCATCTTATATCGACTCTCCGCATATTCGAATCCACCCTCAGCCCGGGTTACGGTCTTACCAGGCCAGTTTCCTGTATGCTGCCTTAATCCAGTCAGCGCATTAAATACTGTGCTTTTCCCAGTATTGGGATTTCCGGCCAGAGCGACCACAAAATCCCAGTTATCCATATCTACACCCAATTTCTTTAGGTTCGCTGCATGATGGACCGGGCAGCTGGCACAATCTGCATTAACACTTGCCAGGCTTGATCCTTCTTGTGTTTTTTTGTTTTTTTCCTTATCCATAGCATTATTTCCTTATTTGATTTCCAACCACTAAAGGTTATTTCCGTTTCAAATTTCCGGTTTTACCCTTATCAAACGGGCTTGATTGCTCCTCAAGGCGATCACTGAACCCCTGATCCTGTAAGCAGTGGGATCCCCGCTGGGATTGACCATCTCGACATCGATTGCTGTACCCGGAATAATCCCCAGATCAAAAAGCCGCCTGCGCTCAACACCGCGACTGAGAGAGGATATACCAGTGACCACTCCAGACTGGCCGGGCTGCAAGGAATCCAGGGGAACCCCTTCGATCTGACGATCATGATTTTCTTCCGCCAGGGGAACTACAGAGATATTAGCCGCCACTATCGGTGCCAGAACATGTTCCTGGTCATCTGTCCAGAAGCGGATCCGGTTAGATGTTACTTCATCAACCTCCACCACCATGTTGGGGTGCAATTCTTCGGCAACAATCTGGGCATAGATCACTTCCGGTTCATCTTCAATATGGACGATCCGGGATGGAGTTCCCACCCCCAGGTCGGACAAAGGTATACCTCCGTGAGAGACCCATTCTCCGCGGCGGGTTGGAATTGGATCCCCGTGCGGATCATGAGTGGGATGCCCCAGGCTGGCAGATAGACGGTCCACCTCTTCTTCAGAAAGTTTATGTTCCAATCTCTCCGCCTGCTGGTGCCAATCACCTTCATCAAAGCCTGTGCTATCAGCCAGATAACGCTCCCATAAACGGTGAGCTCGAACGATCTGGGTGGCAGTTCTTTTGCCCACGTCCGTTAAACTGAAACTGTTTTCACTTAATTCCAATAAACCTCTGGCCTGGGTCAATGCCAGGATTTCTGAGGCTTGGGCCAGGCTTGTGGAAAGTGCGCCTGCCAGACTTTCTACAGTGGCGGTCTTCTGATTTCGTTCACACTTAAAGATATATTTCAATGTGTCCTCAATCAGGACCTTTTCGGTTAATTCCTGTCTTTTCTGCAGCCTCCAGAACAATCCAGACTGGGGCCAGAACACTAATCCAGCAATTACCATCACACCAATACCGATCAATAAAGCAAACAGGGGGTCTATCATCATCACTCCTTACTCACAACTGGATCTAGTATTTCAACCTGGATCTGGGCTGTAACACTCGGACCAAGGACGAACACCTCATCATCTCCTGCTACCTTAAGATGAAGGTTGTCATCATATGGGGAATATTCAATAACTTCAATTGAAGCTCCCGGGACCAATCCCCGCAACTCCAAATAACGCAGTAAACCTGGGTCATCATCATTCACACAATGAACTTCGCCTGCCTGGCCGGGACGCAGATCTTGCAGAACACAAGTGTCAAGAACCGGCATTTCCAAATTTCGAGACGGGATTGGTTTCCCATGTAATCCCCATTGAGGATCACCAAGGACAGCCGCTACACGTTCTTCAAAATCTTCTGAGATCACATGTTCAAGCCGCTCCGCCTCTGCATGCACCTCATCCCAGGAATACCCCAGGACCTCATGTAAGAATAATTCCAATAATCGGTGATGGCGGATAGTTTCCAGGGCTGCATTTCTCCCATCCTCTGTTAAAGCGACACCCTTGTGTTTTACATAGTCCAACAGTGGGGGATCTTCCTCAGATAATCGCTGGAACATATCTGTCACCGATGCCGGACTAACGCCCAGCATTTCAGCGATTTGCCCGGTCCCTACTCGATGATTATCAGCTGATAGGTCATATATGACCTTTAAATAATCTTCTACTGTATCCGACAACCGCCTGTCCATTTCAACTCCATTTTTGGTTTTCTAAATCTTATTTTAGACCAATCTAAATTATTGTCAAGGGTGAATTTGGATATTTAATCTTCTTTTGACGAGAAACCAAGAAAATAACAATTATGATGAATATTTATAAGTCCATTATTGAATTTATTTATATAACATTTAATATTATTAATCTCAATGTTGACATTATTAAGATTTATGCTACAATCCAACCTAATTACTCCAAATAAATGATCAAATTGAGGCAAATGCTAAATAGAATACGATCCATCTATCAGGAATACCCACGAACCTTCTGGCTGATTATTATTGGAATGTTCATAGACCAGCTTGGCGGGATGTTGGTATTCCCCTTTTTCGGGTTATATATCACTTCAAAATACAATGTCGGCATGACTGAGGTCGGGGTATTGTTCACGATCTTTGCAATCACAGGCGTGATCGGTAGTTTTCTTGGGGGCGCATTAACTGACAAGTTTGGCCGAAAGGGAATCATCATCTTCGGACTGGTCATCAGCGCAGCAAGTTCTTTGATGCTGGCTTTTGCACCAACGCTGGAGTTCATATATTTTGCAGGCGCGATGGTTGGACTACTCGGAAATCTGTCTGGTCCGGCTCATCAGGCAATGATAGCGGATGTGCTGCCTGAAGATAAACGCGCTGACGGATTTGGAATTCTTCGGATCGTCGCCAATCTAGCCGTTGTGATAGGCCCAGCCATCGGCGGGTTATTGGCAGCTAACGGTTATACTTTGCTTTTTATCATTGATGTCATTACTAGCACTATAACGGCGTTCATTATCTTCCTTTATGTGCCGGAAACAAAACCAGAAAAAGTACCTGTTCAAGATGGACAAGATGAGCAGGAAGAATCGATTGGTGATGTAATTATGGGGTATCTCCAGGTTGTCAAGGATCGGATCTACATTGTATTTGTGATTGGTTCCTTATTATATGTTCTGGCCTATATGCAGATGAACACCACCTTATCCGTATTCCTCCGGGATGTTCACGGCATCCCTGCTCGCGGTTATGGCCTATTACTAAGCTTGAATGCCGCCATGGTAGTTCTGTTCCAATTCATGATCACAAGACAGATCAAAAGATTTACCCCCTTAAAGATCATGGTCTGGGGAATGGTGATCTATGCAGTAGGATTCTCAATGTATGGATATGTAGGGTCAATACCATTTTTTGTACTTGCAATGGTAATCATCACTATCGCCGAGATGCTGGTAACACCAATCTCGCAAGCCATCGTCGCTAAACTTGCCCCAGAAGATATGAGGGGAAGATATATGGCAATATTTGGTTTTTCCTGGACCATTCCAACTGCGATTGGACCCTTGGCGGCCGGAGTGATCATGGACAATTACGATCCAAATTGGGTCTGGTACGCCTGTGGAATCAGCATGATGATATCAGCTGCAATATTTGCCCGGCTTCAACATAATGCCTCCCACCGCTTTGAGAATATCGATGGTGACCTGGTTGAAACCATATCAGAAGGTGTTGCCAGTTAAGTCTTTCGAGCCACAAACCCCCCGAACCGTTGACCAGCCTGTTCGTTTATGGCATAATCACCCCATCATATCAATAAAGGCAACGATGAAAACGAGTAGGGCTGGAAAGATCTGCCAGCGAACCCGGGAATGGTGGAAGCCGGGCCAGAAAAACCAGCGTGAAAATCCTTTCGGAGCCGTGAACTGAACGCCACAAGTTATTAAGGGATCCGGGTTCACCCCCGTTACCAGGGTGCGAGGTTGAACAATAAATATATTTAGATTAATTGTGAGCCCTCGCTGAGAGCCCGCTTTATTTGCGGGAATCCGGGTGGTACCGCGTGAGTTTTACACTCTCGTCCCGATTGGGATGAGAGTTTTTTTATTTCTGGAGGCAGGATGGCTATCAAAAAAGCGCCAAATGAAGTCGATTTTATAAAACAGG
>Ga0180436_10000919_pt1 | contig 29522 bp, 18 predicted proteins | sample SS_ome_2_FD_132434 | JGI IMG/M metagenome (GOLD analysis project Ga0180436, IMG submission 132434) | Hypersaline lake sediment archaeal communities from the Salton Sea, California, USA - SS_3_S_2 metaG | ecosystem: Environmental > Aquatic > Non-marine Saline and Alkaline > Hypersaline >... | reverse complement strand
ATGATCCACCAGCCTTCGGGCGGCGCACAGGGTCAAGCGACGGATATCCAAATTGTTGCTGAGCATATTATGAGAACAAAGGAAAAAATGAACAGGATTTTGGCTGAAAGAACGGGTCAAAGTCTCGAAAAGATTACAAAAGATGCGGAGAGAGATTATTATATGTCAGCCGAAGAGGCTTTAGCATATGGTATCGTAGATGAGATAATCCCTCCGAGAGGATAATAAAGTTTATTGAGGTGAAATGAATGCCAAAATATTATGATGAAAAAAAGCATATTAAATGCTCTTTCTGCGGTAAACCTCAGGAACAAGTCCGAAGAATTATTGCCGGTCCGGGGGTTTATATCTGTAATGAGTGTATAGACCTTTGCAGCGAGATAATTGACGAAGATTTTCAAGATATTGCGGATTTTGAATTTGATGAAGTACCAAAACCAGCTGAGATTTTGGACACTTTAAACGACTACGTTATCGGTCAGCTTGATGCGAAAAAGACATTGGCAGTTGCGGTATATAACCATTATAAGAGAATAAACTCGGATGTTTCAACTGATGATGTTGAGCTTTCGAAAAGCAACATTGTGATGCTTGGACCTACAGGCTGCGGTAAGACTTTACTCGCTCAGACACTTGCGAGAATACTCAATGTACCTTTTGCCATGGCTGATGCGACTTCACTTACCGAAGCCGGATATGTCGGAGAAGATGTTGAGAACATTCTTCTAAAGCTTATACAAGCTGCTGATTATGATGTGAAAAAAGCCGAGCGCGGTATTATTTATATCGATGAAGTCGACAAGATCGCAAGAAAAAGCGACAACCCTTCGATAACCCGAGATGTTTCGGGCGAGGGTGTACAGCAAGCGCTGCTTAAAATCTTGGAAGGTACCGTGGCGAGCGTACCACCGCAGGGCGGAAGAAAACACCCGCATCAGGAGTTTATTCAGATTGACACGACCAATATCCTGTTTATATGCGGCGGAGCTTTCAACGGACTTGAGAGCATAATAGAAAAGCGCATCGGCAAAAAAACCATGGGTTTTGGTGCGAATATCCAGACAAAAGAACAAAAGGATTTAGGCGAATTATTTAAGCAGATTCTGCCTGAAGATCTTCTGAAATTTGGACTTATACCCGAATTCGTTGGTCGAGTTCCGGTTATAGCTACATTAGACAACTTGGACGAAGAGGCTTTGGTTAAAATATTGACAGAGCCTAAGAATTCTTTGGTTCGTCAATACGCAAAGCTAATGGAGATGGACGGTGTGTCTCTTGAATTTGAGCCTGATGCGTTGAAAGAGATTGCAAAACTTGCAATAAATCGCAAAACCGGCGCAAGAGGGCTGCGTTCGATTATCGAATCCACTTTAAAAGAGATGATGTTCGATATCCCTTCAAGGGAAGATATCGACAAATGCATCGTCACGAAGGAAACCGTCAAGGACAGCAAAGCTCCAATGCTTATGCTTACCGAAGCCCCGGTGAAAAAAGCTGTACCTAAGCCGAAGACGGCTCCAAAGAAAAAAGCAGCACCTAAGACGAGCAAGAAGGAAACTGCTTCATAATCTAACAAAAAAATATAGAGCTTATCGAAAAATTTCGTTAAGCTCTTTTTTATTATAATAATCTATAAAACTTCTGCTGTTTTTATATATCTCTTTGCATTTTCCCAATACTCCTCCGCTTGTTTTCTCAAAGACTTGATAGACTCCTCACTCATCGGTTTAAACTCGCCTTTTAAATACAGTGTATTATCGGGGATTTTCTTATTCGGTGGAACTACGGTACCTGCTGCAATCATGCAGTTATCCCCTATCACCGCACCGTCCAACACGATGCTCCCGATTCCGATCAGAGTATTGTTTCCAATTTTGCATGTATGAAGATTGCAATTATGTCCGATAGTACAATAATCACCTATCGTTAAAAAGCCCTCATCCGTCACATGAAGCACACTTCCGTCCTGAATATTCGTGCATTCACCAATAAATATCTTATTGTCATCGCCCCGTATTACCGTATTCGGCCATACGCTCACTTTGCTCTTACAATAGACCTTTCCGATTACAACCGCTGTATAATGGATATACTTTTCCTTCTCGAATTTCGGCATATAGCCGTCATAAATCTGTATCATCGTTTTCCTCCAGTACATTTATCGCTATTCCAAGCTCTACCCTCTTTTTCATCATCTCACATTCGAGTTCGTAAGGCTTAGAAAAACTCCTATGCTCATGATATGCATTAGCTATGCATCCACCGCTGCAGTAATACTTTACAGCACAGGTTTTGCAGTCTTCTTTTGTATACACATGGCAATCTTCAAATTTTTCTTGAATATTCTTATCGATTTTGCCTTCGAATACATTCCCCATAATAAAAGAATCATCTCCTGCAAATTGATGACATGGATATATGTTCCCGTTCGGGTTAACTGCAAAATATTCAACACCTGCACCGCAACCCTTTAGTCTTTTATTAAGACAAGGACCTCCGGAAAGGTCTATATTGAAATGAAAAAAATTAAGTCCTCTGCTCTTCCTGTATTTGCTCAAGTAATCTGCAAGGATTTCATATTCCTCGATAATTTTTGGCAAATCTTCCTTTGTTAGTGCGATATCTCCGGAAGTCACCACAGGCTCTATAGAAACTTCCTTAAACCCCAAATCGTAAAGATTTACTACATCTTTTGAAAAATCAAGATTCTTTTTTGTATAGGTCCCGCGTATATAATACTCTTTTCCGTCTCGTTTTTCTACCAGCTTTTTTGCGTTTTCAAGCACCTTAACAAAGCTGTCTTTTCCAGAGGAAGTTTTCCTAATACTGTCGTGAATATCTTTTCTGCCATCCATGCTAATAACTATATTTTTCATCTCGTGATTGAAGAAATCTATCATATCATCACTTAAGTGATAAGCATTGGTGGTCACGGTAAAACGAAAATTCTTTCCTGTTTCCTCTTCTTTGCTTCTTGCGTAATCAGTCGTCCGCTTGATTACATCAAAATTCATAGTCGGCTCACCGCCGAAAAAATCGACTTCGAGATTAACTCTGTCGTCGGAATTGTCTATCAAGAAATCTATAGCTTTTTTGGCAGTCTCATAACTCATGTTTTCATGAGCAACTTTTCCTGCTCCTGCAAAGCAGTACTCACATCTTAGGTTACACCCCGTTGTTACGTTTAGGCAAAGCGCTTTACATACAGGCCTAAAAGACTTGATATCCTCAGGAACATATTCTTTCCTTGAGAAAAGAACGCCTTCTTTTTTGAGTTCTTCAATTTCACATAAAACTTCGTCCAAATCCTCTTTGGTATAATCACTCAAAAGAGTGAGAGTATCTTTTCCTTTTTCGATCTTGTTTATCGCATCGTATGCTAATTTGCTCAAGACATGAACGGAACCGCTTTCAACATCCAAAGCGAAGAGATTGTTTTTATATTCAAATGTATGAACCATATATGTTTTCTCTACTTTTATAGAATCTTTCTGCTCCCAGGTTTTACGAGCGGAGCATCGGTTTTGCATATCGGACAATCACCAGGCTCGTAAGAGAGGACTTCCATAGAAAGTACCGCTTCAAATTTTGTACCAAAATCCACTTTACCGTTCGACCTATCCACAATACAGCCAACTCCTATTATATTCGCTCCGAGTTCTTTTGCAAGCTTTATGACTTCTTTTACGGAGCCGCCGGTCGTCACTACGTCCTCAACGATCAGTACATTCGTTTCTTTTTCGAGCGCAAACCCTCTTCTGAAAGTCATTTCTCCGTTTTCTCTTTCCGCAAAAATATTCGGTTTGTTTAACTGTCTGGATACTTCGTATGATAGAATAATACCGCCTATTGCAGGACCTATAACCACATCGATTTTATCATCCTTAAACTTACCTGCAAGCTCCTTGCTCATCTTTTCCGAAACTTCAGCATCAATGAAAAGCTTCGCACATTGCATATATTTATCCGAGTGCCTGCCTGATGTGAGCAGAAAATGTCCTTCCTGCATAACTCCAGTTTTTTTCATAACTTCCAATACTTCGTTTTTCGTCATCTTTTCTACCTCTGCAAAAGCGAACCTGTAAGCTCGCAAGCCCTTTCTATGCCTTCATTCTCTAAAAACTCTTTAAATTCATCCAATATCTCCATACTATTCGTTGGAGTAACCATATTTGCAGTTCCTGTCATAACGGCAGCAGCTCCTGCAATCATAAATTCCACCGCATCCTCACCGCTCATTATGCCGCCCATACCGACTACCGGGATTTTAACCGAATTGTAAACTTGATTTACCATCCTAAGCGCAATCGGCTTTATTGCAGGACCCGAAAGACCGCCGAACACGTTTGCCAGTATCGGCTTTCTCTTTCTCGCATCTATCGCCATAGCAGTAAACGTGTTCACCAAGGACACAGCATCTGCACCGGCTTCCTCAACCGCCTTTGCAATTATCGATATATCCGTTACATTGGGTGTGAGTTTAACCATCAGCTTTTTGCTCGTCGCTTCTCTTGCTGATTTTGTAGCCTCGAATGCATCCTTTTCGTTTGCACCAAACTGCAATCCGCCGCATTTAACATTCGGACACGATATATTAAGCTCAATTATGGGAATATCGGTATCGTTGAGTTTCGTAATAACTTCAATATACTCTTCGATAGTCGAGCCGGAAACGTTTGCTATAATGCAGGAATCCAATGTCTTCAAATTAGGATATATGTGTTTTAAAAAAGCATCTATCCCCGGATTCTGCAGTCCAACACTGTTCAAAATACCGCTTGCGGATTCTGCTATTCTCGGCGGAGGGTTACCCTCCCTTTTCCCAGCCGTCAAAGCTTTTAGGGATATTCCCCCGAGTTTTTGGATATCGAAATAGTCATCAAAAAACTCACCAAAAGCAAAAGTTCCTGAGGCTGCTATAATCGGGTTTTTCAATTCTTCTCCGCAGATCTTTACACTTAAATCTATCATATTTAAAACACTACCTTATCCAATTCGAATACCGGCCCTACGACACAAGCTTTTTTATACCCGGTCGTAGTCTTACATACACACACAGCGCAGCCGCCGATTCCACAGCCCATTCTTTCCTCTACAGAAACAAATGCTTTTATTTCATATGGATAGATCGTATTTTTTAGGGCTTTCAGCATCGGAGTAGGTCCGCATGCATAAACAACATCAGGCGGATCAGTCTCAATTTGCTTTTTAAGAGGCTCTGTAACAAAACCTTTTTCACCAAGGCTTCCGTCCTCAGTAGTTATAAAAAATTTATCCGATTTTCTTTCAAAATCACTTTTGTGATATATGCTCTTTTTCGTATCAAATCCTAAGAATGTTCGATATGACTTTTCAGGATATTTATCCATAATGCTCTCTAGTGGTGCACAGCCGATGCCGCCCCCGACAAGGCAGATATTCATGTAATTTTCTAAAACATTGAATCCGTTGCCGAGAGGTGCTAGAATCGATATATCATCTCCGGTTTTCGCTTCGGTGAGTTTTCTTGTTCCTTTTCCGACGACTTTATATAAAAAAACCATCTCCCCGGATTTCTTGTCATATGCGTTTATGCTTATCGGTCTTCGAAGCAGGAGTTCCTTTGAATCGATTTTTATATTCCCAAATTGTCCAGGGACGAAGGATAAGTCCTTTTCACCTGCGACTCGAATCTCGAAAATTTCTCCTGCAATTTCTCTATTGTATATGATTTTTGATACTATTTCTCTTCCCATAGTTACCTTTTTATTTCAACAAGTCCGTAAGATTAATCGGGGTTAAGTGCTTTTCTTCAATATGTTCTTTTATACTGTTTACCATCATTTTCGCCGTGTCAAGCGAAGTCAAGACCGGAATCCTGCGTTCAACAGCAGCACGTCTGATTTTAAATCCGTCCTTAGTGCTTTTTCTGCCGCTGGTAGGTGTGTTTATAATAAGCTTTAGATCTCCGCTTTCGATTAGATCGAATATATTGTCGCCTTCATGCCTGATATTATGAACAACATTCGTGCCTATAAAATTATTATTCAAAGTATTGGCTGTGCCCGCAGTCGCATACAGCGTGAAACCCAGTTTTTCCAATTCTCTGGCGATTGGGAGCATCTCCTGTTTATCGTTGTCTGCAACCGTTATCAGCGCCTTGCCTTTGCCTGTTTTCGGTATACTTACGCCGGAACCGAGCAGCCCCTTTATCAAAGCTTCGTTATAATCTTTTGAAACACCGAGCACTTCTCCTGTGGATTTCATCTCCGGACCGAGCGACACCTCAACGTCTGGCAGCTTTTCATGCGAAAAAACAGGAACCTTTATCGCATAATGATCTTTTTTCTTATATAACCCTGTTCCGAACCCAAGGCCTTTCAGCTTATTCCCAAGCGAACACTTTACAGCTAAATCTATCATAGGGACACCTGTTACTTTACTCAAATAAGGCACTGTTCTGCTGCTTCTCGGATTCACTTCTATAATATAAATCTTTTCATCAGAAATTACAAATTGAATATTTATTATTCCGATTGCATTTAAAGCTTCTTTCCTTGCAAGCTCTTTAGTTATTCTTAAGATCTCCTGCTCCTGTTTTTGGCCTATCTTAAAGCCGGCAGGATAAACGGATATACTGTCTCCGGAATGGACTCCTGCTCTTTCGATGTGCTCCATAATCCCCGGGATTAAGACTTCCTCTCCGTCCGAAATCGCATCGACTTCAATCTCATTTCCAAGGATATATTTATCTATCAAAATCGGGTGTTCCTGTTCTTCTCGAGAGATAATCTCCATATACTCAACGATATTTTTGTCAGAGTAAGCAATCTCCATACCTTTTCCTCCGAGAACATATGAAGGACGAACCAAAACAGGATAGCCCAGCTCATTTGCGGCTTTAACAGCCTCTTCGGATGTGAAGACTGTTTTTCCCTCCGGCAGGTTTAGATTTAATGCTTGTAGGAGCGAATAGAATTCCTCTCTGTCCTCTGCTCTGTTGATATTTTCAAGTGATGTGCCGACAATCTTATAGCCTGCTGATTCAACGTACTTTGCCATCTTAATCGCTGTCTGCCCGCCGAATTGACATACAACGCCTTCAGGTTTTTCCTGATCCAGTATACTTATTACGTCCTCTGCCGTCAGCGGTTCAAAATACAGCCTGTCCGAAGTATCGAAGTCTGTCGAAACCGTTTCGGGATTGTTGTTTATTATGACAGTATCATATCCTGCCTTTTTCAAAGCCCAAACACAATGAACGGAGCAATAATCAAACTCAATTCCCTGTCCAATCCTTATCGGTCCGGAACCGAGCACCACTATCGTTTTGTTCTTTGATGTTCTCGCTTCATTTTCTTTCTCATATGTCGAGTAAAAATATGGGCTTACTGCATCAAATTCAGCTGCGCATGTGTCAACGATTTTGTAAGAAGGTCGTAGTCCGAAACTCAACCTTTTTTTTCGCACGTCCATTTCCTTGACTTCGAGCCATGATGCGATTGCAAAATCCGAAAAGCCCAGTTTTTTAGCTTTTAACAGCTTATCTTTGCTCAAGCCCTCTAAAGAATCTGACTTTAAATCCTCTTCTAAAGTTATTATTTTTTTGAATTTATTCAAAAACCAAAGATCAATCTTCGTTCTCTCGTGAATTTCCGCCAAGCTCATATTAAGACGTATTGCTTCAGCGACAAAGAACATTCGCTCATCATCCTGTTTATCAATTCTTGATATGAGTTCTTCTTTATCCATACCCTCCGCTAATGGAAACTCAAGCGAAAACAGATTCAGCTCTAACGACCTTAACACTTTCAGATATGCTGATTCGAAGTTTGCACCTATCGCCATAACTTCTCCTGTCGCTTTCATTCTGGTGCCAAGAGATTTATCTGCACTCGTAAATTTATCGAACGGCCATCTTGGGAATTTTATTACAACATAATCCAAAGTCGGCTCGAAGCAGGCATATGTTTTCTTGGTTACTCCGTTTTCAATCTCATCCAATCCATAGCCGATTGCAATCTTCGCTGCGATTTTCGCTATCGGATATCCTGTAGCCTTTGATGCTAAGGCTGAGCTTCTGGAAACCCTGGGGTTTACTTCGATAACGTAATACTGCATGCTGTGAGTGTCAAGGGCGAACTGAACATTACATCCGCCTTCGATCTTTAAAGCTTCGATTATATTGAGAGAGGCCGTTCTAAGCATCTGATATTCCTTATCCCTCAGAGTCTGGGAAGGAGCGACAACAATACTGTCTCCTGTATGAATCCCGACCGGATCCAAGTTCTCCATATTACAAACAGTGATTACGTTACCTTTTCCGTCACGCATCACTTCGTACTCAATCTCTTTCCATCCTGCAACACATTTTTCGAGCAAACACTGATTAACTCTGCTTGCCTGCAATCCGCTCTTTATCGTCTTAAGTAACTCTTCTTCGTTTTTCGCAATACCTCCGCCTGTTCCGCCGAGCGTATAAGCAGGGCGTATTATAAGCGGATATCCAGCGATTTTTGCAAATTCTAAAGCCTGTTCTTCGTTCTCGATAATCTCGCTTTCCATAACCGGCTGATTTGTTCGAATCATCAACTCCTTAAATTCTTCTCTGTCCTCCGCCATCTTGATTGACTCTATTGTCGTACCGAGAACTTTCACATTGTGTTTATCAAGATATCCTTTTTCATAAAGCTCCATTGCAAGATTTAGCCCGGTTTGTCCGCCCAATGTTGCGAGCAGGCTGTCCGGCTTTTCAATATCGATAATTTTCAATATAACATCCGGAGTCAGCGGCTCAATATATACTTTATCCGCAACTTCGTTGTCAGTCATAATTGTCGCAGGGTTTGAGTTTATGAGTACAACTTCAATGCCCTCCTCTTTAAGAGCACGACAAGCTTGAGTCCCCGCATAATCGAACTCTGCAGCTTGACCGATAACTATTGGACCCGAACCAATAACCAATACTTTTTTTATATCTTTTTTAAGCGGCATCAGTTTTTTCCTTCCATCAAATCTATAAATTCATCAAACAGATATGCGGTATCCTCCGGTCCTGGCGCTGCTTCGGGATGAAACTGTACGCTGAAAACCCTTTTGTCCGTATACCTGATTCCTTCTATTGTTTGGTCGTTCCAATTCAAATGCGTTACTTCCATATTCTTCGGTAGATTCTCGTTGTTTATCGTATATCCATGGTTTTGAGAGGTAATGTATACCCTATCCTTTTCGATGTCTTTAACAGGGTGATTTGCCCCTCTATGACCGTATTTCAACTTAGATGATGATGCCCCGCTGGCCAAGGCTATAAGCTGATGTCCCAGACAAATTCCGAATGTAGGCAGTGTCCCAATAAGCTGTTTCAAGTTCTCGATTATTTCGATATTATCCTTCGGATCTCCAGGTCCGTTTGTAAGCATCAACCCATCAAAGCCACGTTCGAGAATCTCCTCCGGTTTCGTTCCTGCCGGAAAAACAGTCAACTTACATCCTCTTTTACTAAGCGAGCGTAAGATATTACGCTTTAAACCATAGTCCAAAACTGCTACGTTTAATCTTTGCTTACTGTTGGATTCAAAAATATATTCACTCTTGCAAGTAACTCTGTCAACCGGATTCTTACATTCATATTTTAGCATTTCGCTTATCTGCGCTTCACTGGGTTTTTCTTTGGATATAATACCGCGCAGAACACCCTCTTCACGAACAACCCTCGTAAGCTCTCGGGTATCAATTCCGCTTATACAGGAAATTTCGTTCTTGGCTAAGTAACTATTCAAGTCATTCTCGGAAAAATAGTTATTAGGATTGTCACAAAGCTCCCGAACTATAAATCCCTTGACCTGCGGTTTTTCCGATTCTGGGTCGATTTCATTCACACCGTAATTACCGATAAGCGGATAGGTCATTGTTACTATCTGTCCATGATATGACGGGTCCGTCAAAACCTCCTGATATCCTGTCATACCGGTATTAAAAACCACCTCACCTATAGTATCCTCTTCATTCCCGAAAAGCTGACCTTCAAATATTTTTCCGTCCTCGAGTGTTAAATACGCCATTATTCTCTCCAAATTATAGTGTTTTTCCTGCCCTTTTAAGCGCCGCCAATATATCCTCTTTCATGTCCAGCACCGCTGCTCTCGCAGCAAGCTCAAAACTCAAATTCTGATATTTCTCGCTCTTATATGCCAGAAGAATTCCCCTGGACGAGTTTACAACGGCTCCGCTTCCATCGCTTGCAAACGAGACTGAGATATCATCCCCTGTCGCTCCCTGAGCACCGTACCCCGGTATCAGAAAGAGCATTTTCGGATACTTCTCTCTAATTTCCTTTGCCTGTTCTTTATATGTTGCCCCGACAACGGCGCCGACTCTGGAGTATTCGCTTCTTCCGATAAACCCTTCGCCCCACTCACTGACTTTTTCCGCTATGTGCATATAGTTTGCTTGTCCTTCACATAGTTTATCCTGGAACTCGCCGGACGATGGATTCGATGTTTTTACGAGAACGAATATACCTTTCCCCGTATGCTCCATATCATCCAAAAACGGCTTTATCCCATCAGTGCCGAGATAGGGATTGACCGTCAAAATATCCGCATCAAAAGCATGATGTATTCTTCCTGCCGCTTCGACTCCCGAAAGAAATGCTGCGGAGTACGCAGCAGCTGTTGAGCCGATATCGTTTCTTTTTGCATCACATATAACAGTAAGACCTTTTTTCTTGGCATAATCTATTGTCTTCGAATATGTTTTCAATCCGTGATATCCATACATTTCATAGTATGCAATCTGTATCTTTGCGCTCGGCACGACATCATGTATTTCGTCTATTATGGCCTTATTAAAATCATATATATCCTTAGCCATTGTTTTAAACGGTTTATCATAATCAAGCTCTGTACGCAAGTTTTCAGGAACATATTCATACTTCGTATCCAGTCCTACGCATATCGGTGATTGTAAATCCTTAATTCTTTTGCTCAGTCTGTCAAAAACCATTATTACACCTCATATTTTATTTCGCCGTCAACTATCGTATATTTGACTTTTCCCTTTAAGGTCTTTCCGATGAATGGAGAATTTTTACCTTTGGACACCATGTCTTCTTTTCTAAAAACATATTCTTCATCTTCATCAAAAATCGTTATATCAGCAACACTTCCAACGCTTATCCCGTCGCATTCAATACCGAGAATTTTTGCCGGATTTATAGAAGTAAGCTCTGCTATTTTTTCCAACGATACGCCATTGCTCAATAAGTTCGTAACCATCAAAGAAAGAGCCGACTCAAAACCACTGATACCAAAGGCCGCTATATCGTATTCCACATTCTTTTCGTCTTCATGGTGCGGTGCATGGTCAGTCGCTATCGCATCGACTGTACCGTCTTTTATCGCTTCGATTGTTGCTTTCACATCATCACTCGTCCGAAGAGGAGGAGCTACTTTTGTATTCGCATCATATCCTTTTACCCAAGAATCATCCGCACTGAAATAGTGTGGCATCGTTTCGCATGTCACCTGTACGCCTCGTTTTTTTGCTTGGCGTATAATCTCGAACGCCCCTTTTGTTGAAACGTGTGCTATATGTATTTTTGTATCCAAACTTTCCGCAAGTGCGATATCCCTTGAAATCATCGTCTCCTCTGCTGCTCTGGAAATTCCTCTTAGACCGAGAATCGTCGAGTAATACCCTTCGTTCATAACCCCGTCAGCTTTAATCTCAAGGTCTTCACAATGTAAAGTCAAGAGAGTATCTATCGTTTTAGCGTAGTTTAGTGCATTTCTCATGATTTTCCCATCTGAGACCGGCTTCCCGTCGTCTGAAAAAGCGATTGCTCCTGCTTCCTTCATTTCACCCATTTCGGATAGGCTTTTCCCTTCAAGCCCCATGGTTATTGCACCTGTAGGATATATTTTAACCAAGTTTACTTCATCTGCTTTTCTTTTGATAAAGGATACTAAGCTTGAATTATCTATAACCGGAGTCGTATTGGGCATGCATACTATGCTCGTAAACCCGCCTTTTACTGCCGCTTTCGAGCCCGAAAGTATATCCTCTTTATATTCCTGTCCGGGTTCTCTCAAATGACAGTGCATATCTATCATTCCCGGAATTACGGTAAGACCTTCAGCCTCGATTACCTTCGCACCGTCAGCTTTAATATTGTCTGCTATTCTTTCAATTTTTCCCTTTTTTATAAGTATATCAGTTGTCTTTGTTCCCTCTAACCCTACAACTTTTCCGGATTTAATTAATATCATCGCTTTTCCTCCTCGTCATAAGGTATAGAAGAGCCATTCTTATGGCTACTCCGTTCGTTACCTGTTCGTTTATCACAGACCTGCTATGATCGATTATATCCGTATTCATTTCTACACCCCTGTTCACAGGACCCGGATGCATTATCAGCGCATCTTTTTTCGCCAGCTTCATTATTTCCTTACTCACTCCAAACAGGTTGTTATACTCTCTGATAGAGGGCAAAAGCCCGCTCTTTTGGCGTTCCAGCTGCAGTCGCAATCCCATAACTACATCTGCATCCTTCACCGCTTCTCTAATGTCCGTTGTTACAATAGCTCCTGTTTTTTCGATTTCGACAGGCATCAAAGTCATTGGGGCACAAAGTCTCACTTCAGCACCCATAGTCATAAGACCGAAAAGATTGCTTCTTGCCACTCTGCTGTGCATGATGTCCCCGATTATCGCAACTTTGAGTCCTTTAATTCTCCCAAGCTTCTCCTGCATAGTATACATGTCCAGAAGTCCTTGAGTGGGATGCTCATGCATTCCGTCACCTGCGTTTATCACACCGGCGCTTATGTTTCTTGCCAAAAGATTCGGAGCACCGGACATGGGATGGCGCATTATCACGATATCCACACCCATAGCTTCAAGCGTTTTTCCAGTATCCAAAAGCGTCTCTCCTTTTTGAATGCTGGAAGAAGATGCGCTTATCCCGCTCATCGAAGCCCCAAGATATTTTCCGGCTAAGTCGAAGGACATTTTCGTCCTCGTGCTGTTTTCATAAAAAAGCGTTATAATCGATTTTCCTTGAAGCTGCGGCATTTTCTTTACACCCTGATTTAAGTACTCCTTCATGGATTTTGCCGAATCAAGAATATAGGTCAATTCGTTTTCGCTCATCCCTTCAAGACCGAGCAGATCTTTAGATTCTAAATGCATATCATTACTCCGTAAGTTTTTAATATCTATAATAAAAAACCCTATCTATTACGATAAGGAATCATTTTTCTTTTCATCGGTGATAACCACCATATTTTCGCCGTCCATTTCACTGACCATTACGTGTATTATTTCGTGTTTTGAGGTCGGGACGTTTTTACCGACAAAATCAGCACGTATAGGAAGTTCCCTGTGTCCCCTGTCGACCATAACAGCAAACTTAATGCACTTTGGGCGTCCCATATCCATCAAAGCATCGATTGCAGCACGGCCCGTTCTTCCGGTATATAAAACATCGTCAATCATCACTATGGTTTTATCCTGAACGCTGAAAGGCACGTCTGTTCCGTTTATAATCGGATGGTCGGAAAGCAAGGATAGATCATCTCTATAGAAAGTTATGTCTAAAATCCCAACAGGAATTTCAACACCCTCGAACTGCTTAATGAATTTCTGTATTCTGTTCGCAATCGGGACACCGCGTCTTTGGATTCCCACAAGATACAGATTTTTCATATCACAGTTTTCGATAATCTCGTGAGAAATACGCTTTAATGCGCGTTCCATATCCGTTTCGTTCATGATCTGAGCTTTATAATCCATAATTTCACCTTTACTTTATTTAAACAAAAAACCCTGCAAGAGATTGCAAGGCACACTTATAAGCTTTTACTTAAAGCCCGAAACTTGTTCAGCAAAGCATAAACTTGTCCCGTTTTTAAGTATTGTCAATATAAAATCCTTGCGGTATCTCTGTACCGATTAAAGGTATCTTTTTCTTGCCTAATAATTTATCACATCGATCAACATAAATCAACATTTTTTTATTTTTTATTCTCTTACGAGACAGTTTTTGCCTTTCCCTATTAGATCATACCTTTTTTCTTTTATAAGCGCTTTTTTCACCAAAGCTCTGTTTTTTGATTTATTGAACTGCAGCAAAGCCCTTTGCATTTTCTTTTCTTCGTTCGTTCTCGGAACATAAACCCCTTTGCCGTCAAGAGGATTTATCCCCGTATAGTACATGCAAGTCGAAAGTGTACCGGGTGTCGGATAAAAATCCTGTACCTGCTCCGGTATAAAGCCTTCTTTGTTCATATATTCAGCAAGCTCAATAGCAGATCCCAAAGTCGACCCTGGATGTGAGGATATGAAATAGGGCAAAACATATTGGTTCTTCTTCGCTTTCGAGTCGGCTTTTTCGAACAGCTTCAAAAACTCTTTATATAAATCATTGCCGGGTTTATTCATAAGCTCTAAAACATCACACGAAACGTGTTCCGGGGCTGTACGAAGCTGCCCGCTCACATGATGCTTAGCGAGCTCTTCAATAAAACCGCTTTTTTTATCGTATACCATATAATCAAACCGTAAACCAGATCTTATAAATACTTTTTTTACTTTGGGCAGGTTTCTTACACTTCGAAGAACTTTTAAGTATTCCTCATGGCTTATGTTTAAGTTTTTACATCTGTCGGGATACAGACAGAGTCGGTTGCACGGTGTTAATCCTTCTCGTTTGCAATATGCTTCATAGAAATTCGCTGTAGGTCCGCCCACATCATGGATATAACCTTTAAAATCCTCGCTCTCACTCATAGTTTTTGCTTCAGAAACGATACTCTTTACACTTCTTTTGGAAATCTCCCTGCCTTGATGGAAGTTTATCGCACAAAATGCGCATCCCCCTACACATCCCCGTGAAGACGTTATCGAAAACTTCACTTCATCCAAAGCTGGTATATGCTCTTTGTACATCGGATGTGCTTGTCCGTTAAAAGGCAAAGAATAAATTGTATCCATCTCATCCACCGACAAAGGTTCACATGGCGGGTTTTGGACGATATATTTATCTCCATGCTGCTGGACCAAAGATTTAGCATTTCTGTAATCCTGGTTTCTGTACTGAATCTTGAAACTTTCCGCATATTTTTTCTTATCTTTAGAAACCTCTTCAGCAGAGCTTTGAAGAGTGTAGTCATATACGTTTTCCAAACTGCTTGCGATATAACATGTTCCTTTGATAAAGGTCATATCCTCGGCTTTCATCCCCGACTCAAAGTACTCGGCAATCTCTTTTAGAGGTTTTTCGCCCATACCGTATATCAATAAATTCGCGCCAGAATCGAACAGAATAGAGTTTCGGACTTTATCTTCCCAATAGTCATAATGCGCAAATCTTCTAAGACTCGGTTCAATTCCTCCGATTATTATAGGCACATCGCCATAAGCTTCACGAATTCTGTTTGAATAGGAGATGCTCGCTCGCTTTGGTCTCTTACCCGTTTCTCCTCCGGGAGTGTAGTTATCTTTTTTTCTAGGTCTTTTGTTTACCGTATATAGGTTAACCATACTGTCCATGTTACCCGGACTTACTAAAAAAGCATATTTGGGCTTTCCAAAAACCTTATAACTCTCACATGAAGTGAAGTCCGGCTGGGAGATAATACCGACACTGAACCCAAAAGCTTCAAGCCACCGCCCGACTATCGCCATAGCAAATGAATGGTGATCTATATATGCATCCCCGCTCACCAACACAAAGTCAGGTGTTTCTATACCCCTCTTTACGAGATCTTTTTTTGAAACGGCTAAGAATCTTTTCAACGCTATTCATCCTATAAAGTTTTCTAAAGTATAACCTAATTGATTAGCTCAATACAAGCTATATGTTTTTTCCCATCGTCACTAAGCGGTATGAATTTTTCTTTGATTCTTTTTCCGTCTAAGATAATTCTCTTCTTTACCCCTTTCCATCCAAATTTGTTTTCAACTACGATTTTATATGCCGTGTTTTTAAACTTATACTCTATTTCATATTTATCCCATTCATCAGGTATACAAGGGTTCATATACAATCTATTGCCCGATTTTTTAAATCCTAGTATATATTCGATACCTGCCCTATACAGCCAAGCCGCACTCCCTGTATACCAAGTCCAACCGGCCTTTCCTTTCTCTGCACCTGAATAAACATCTCCTGCGACAACATACGGCTCACCTTTATACTTTAAAGCACCTTGTTTAGTGGAAGTGAGATTTATAGGATTTATCATGTCGAAAAGTTTATATGCTATATTTCTTTTCTTCAAGATAGCAGCAGCTATGATATACCATGCAGCACCATGGGTATACTGTCCTCCGTTTTCCCGAACTCCCGTCACATAGGATTTTATGTATCCGGGATCATTTTTACTGTGCTTAAAAGGCGGGTCCAATAGTTTAATAATACCTGCTTCTTCGTCAACAAGCATATTATATGCGCTGAAAAAAGCATCCTCACAACGCTTCTCATCACATGCTCCGGATATAACTGCCCAGCTTTGACTTATAAGGTCGATCTTGCACTCATCACTCTCCAAACTTCCCAAAGGATCTCCATTATCATAAAATCCTCTTTTATACCAGCTTCCGTCCCAGCCATTGTCCTCTATGGCCTCGCTGAGTTCTTTTATAAACAAGCGGAGTTTCGATTTTATTTGATTGTCGCCAACATAGCTGGCGATTTCTGAAAATTTCGTCATCACAACAAAGAGGAACTGTGTCAGCCAAACGCTTTCGCCTTTGCCGTTTTTGCCGACTCTGTTCATTCCATCGTTCCAATCCCCTCCTTTTATCAATGCGAGTCCGTTCCTTCCGACCTTATGTGCATGTGAAATTGCTCTTAAAGCATGCATATATATGCTTTCGATTTCCTCGCTTCTTTCAAAATCCGAGTATAGATCTTCCTTCCCTTCAGGGATCTTCTCTGATTCTAGGTATGGAACCTGCATATTTAAAATTTCCACGTCACCAGTAGCAGTAATATATTCACAAAGAACGTATGGCAGGAAAAGCAGATCATCCGAAATTTGAGTTCTGACCCCTCTCGCTTTTTCGTGCCACCAATGGAGAACATCTCCTTCGATAAATTGGCTTTCCGCACACCTCAAAATCTGTTTCTTCACTATGCTCGGATTTATGTAGATAAAAGCAAGTACGTCCTGCAGCTGGTCACGGAAGCCAAAAGCTCCTCCGGATTGATAATATCCGGTTCTTCCAAGCAGCCTTGAGTTTTTGGTTTGATAAATAAGCCAGTCATTCAGCATATAGTCGAAAGATTTCTCAGGTGTTTTCACTTTCAGTGCATCAGATAATTCGTTATACTCATCAGTAATAACCTTTAATTCGTTCTTGATCCTGCCTTTTTGCTCAAGCTCCTCTATAGTATTCAATATTTCATCGTCATTCTTCTCGAAACCTGCGGCAAAAACCAATGAAATATGCTCCCTTGCTTTTAGAGACTTTGATACTCTAATCGCCAAACATGTCTGTGCATTTTTCCCTAAATTCGATGACAGAGCTTCATTCTTCAACATACTCGGGTTGCTGCCTGCTCCAAAAGAACCAAACACCTCTTTTTTGTCTCCGGTATATTCAAACCGTTCATTCAGACATGTGATGTATGCTTTCCCGTCCATTTCTCCCAAATCTATAACGTTTTGTGCTGTTATCGCTTTGTCATTGAGAAGCGATGAAATCATATTTTTTTGCCAAAAATTATCTTCTCCGAGAACTGGTTCTAAATAATAGTATATTGATTCATTCATATCCTCATCGGAGTTATTATCTAAATCGATAGTGAATATCTTAGCTTTTAACTCTTTGGGTACAAAAACACATGCGCTTGTTCCGACAATATCATTACTCTTAAAGATCGTATATCCTTTGCCATGGATTATATTGTATGAGCCTTTTTCATTCTTACAAGGCATTATATTCTTAACTTGACCGCTGATATCATTTCTTATATAAATACCTTCTGAAGGAACATCATCATATCCATGATTTCTAAAAGGTGTAATCCTGAACAGTCTTGCGTTATTAGCCCACGTATACCCTCCACCCTCCGTAGAAACTACTGTTCCAAAGTCTTTGTTCGCAAGGACATTGACCCATGGCGAGGGTAACCTTTCCCCGTCATTCAACGTTATCAAGTACTCTTTTCCTTCATTGATGTAACCGCCAAAACCATTATTAAATGTTTTAACATACTTACTGTCTAAGGGATTTTCGCTTGTATCAAGATATATTTTCTTGAATTTGGCGGCTTTGGTCTCTGTTTTCGGCTCGGCCAACTGGTCTATTATTGATTTTGAAGCATCAATAATTAAGCTGGCTCCCGCCTTTAGTCCATCAACATCATCTCTCTCAGTAATCTCTTTTCTTATATATACAGCTTTTGTTTTAACATGATAATTTCCTTCTTTGGCGTACATATTTATGTATTCTCTGATTTTTTCCTCTAGAGGAGAATAGTAGGCTTCCTCCTGTTCTCCGAGAATAACAAGACTAATCGGGAAGGCTTTCTCACGGAAATTGTTAAATGCCTTAATCAAGAGCCGGATGCGTTTAAGGTCCGAAGCTGTCTTTATCGTTGTAAGAACATAAGGGTTTTTTTCATTTAACCCATATCTAAAAAGTCTTTCTCTTTTGACCCTTTTAATAGCCGTACTTTCGTCTTTTTTCTGTCCAATACTGAAAACAACACTGCTCAAAACTCTGTTGAACATCTCTCTTTCCTGGGCTGTCGTCTTATCATATTCCTGCTGCACCATGAACGATGTCTTAGCAAGTTCAAATGCAGCCTTAACTTGAGTCGGCTCATTTATGCTGTTTAGATTTTGGACAATGTCTTCGAGACTTTCAGAGGCAGAAGAGATAAAGCTTATTTGCTCCTCGCTTCTCGGCAGCACCTGAATCTCAGCTTTTATCGCAAGTGACATTTTTGTACTATTGCTTATATCTTCATAAAAACCAAAATTTATATTTTTGCCGCAATCCAATCTTTCAAACATATTAGAATAAGATGTCTGTCTTGTCGTCCTTGCTGTTTCATTTACTATGCATTTAAGGCCAACATACAGTTCTCTTTTTTCGTCTCTGCTTCTCTTTTTTATAATCAAAAGATTTTTTTCATTTGTTTCAACTCTCTCCAGGAAAAGATTGGAAAATGCAGGATGCGAAATATAGTCTTGGATCGATGAAAGCATTGGTTTTATCACACTAACAACATCAAGAGATTTGGCTATGTTGCTTTCGTTAAAAATACATATATTGCGAACTTCAATATCGACTTCGGGAGAGATACAGATGTCCATTTTCGTCGTTATTAAACTGTCTTTACGCACAAAAGAGGCTCTATAATCTGTAAAGTTTGCAACATATGTTTTTGGCTTTTTCTCAGAGGGAAGATATGCTGCGCTCCACCTTTCTCCATCTGTTTTATTGTTTATATAGATAAAGTTTCCGCAATTTTCCCGAAGATAATCGGTTGACCATTGGTTTATTACCCAGTCGTTATATCTCAAAAAACCACTGCCCAATTGTGAAATCATGCATGTCAGTTTACCATTGGATAGTATATGAGCTTTAGGGCTTGTTTCGCCCAAAACCTTATATCTAACATTCTGTGTTACTTTGTTCTCAGTGTAATCTTTCTTCTGTTCTGAATATGCATTATAGTCTTCTATCAAAATATTTCTTGGTACAGATCTCTCTTTTAGAAGCATCTGAGTTGCCATAACGATTCCGGAAGAATGAAAGACTTTTTGCAGTTTGTTTTCATAAAAATAGTTAGTAAGAGCGGATAGTATCATACCTTGGTGATGCGCCATATAGGATTTTACTATACTATATCTTTGTCTTCCCTTTTTTCCGTGTGCAAAATCAATAGCTTCGTAAAGACCGTATTTTGCTACGGCTTTCATGCTTTTAATTCTTTTATAATTTTTTATGCTTTCCTCAGAATTGACCATCAATCCAAGGCAAGTCGAATATGGCGATATTACCAAGTTGTTGGTATCAGAAAATCTCAATCCCAATTTCGGAACACCAAATGCCTTGTATTGATAGTACATATCAAAATCAAAAGCATAGTAACCACATTCCGATATTCCCCATGGAGCATTTCTTCGTTTTCCATACGCAATCTGGACGTCCAAAGCAGCATCATAGGTTTCGTCCAACAATGTTGATCTGAAATTTTTCATTATCAACAGTGGCATAAGGTATTCAAACATAGTACCGCTCCAGGACAAAAGAACTCTTTTTTCTTGGTTTACTCCGACAGGCCGCGAAAGCTTAAACCACAGATTGGTCGGCACATCCCCCTTAGCTATCGCTATAAAAGCAGTCTGTCTGGCTTCAGAAGCTAAAAGATCATAATAGGATTCGCTCATTCTCTTGTGTTCATAATCATATCCGATTACAAACAATTCTTTTTTTGCATTATAGAGAACAGAAAAATCCATATTTTCAACCAGAATTTCCATTCTTCTTTTGAGTTTAAGGATTTCATTTCGTTTTATCATAAGTTTTTCATTGGAATTCTTTATCAGCATTATCAATCTATCCGCATCATAGTCGAGACTTGTCATCTCTTTGAGCTTAGAAAGACCTTTAATCTGTCTGCTCTGCTCCACCAAGAGCTTGTTTAGCGATATATACCCTATACCATTTTTTATTGCTTCAAGACTCTTTATCGAGTATTCCTCTTTCATATAGTATCCTTGAAGCATATCAACATAGCCGAAATACTCATTAATCTCTTTGATATACATTTCCACAGTCCGTTTTATATCACTTTTTTGATAATCATTAACGTGCTTCTCGAGTATTTTATTCAATCCATACAATTGGTTAAGCAAATCAAATATCGTGATTTTGCTGCCTCTTGCCTTGTCTCGCAATGTGGTCAAAACTTCATCATCGATCGTATCAAAATACTCGACAAGGGAAAAGTATATTCCTTCAAGAGAATTCTTATAAAGAGGCTCGTTAAGTGAGTTTTCCAAAGCCTCAATCATCAAAACCAAGTAGCATGCGAGATTACCGCTGTCTACAGACGAAACATATCTCGGCGGGAGTGCACAAAATCTTTCAAGATCATACCAATTAAAGAGATGACCTTCCCATTTCTCAGCTTTTTCGATTCCATCTACGATTATATTCAATCTGTCTATCATCTCAAAGAAAGGAATATACCCAAAAACATATCCTGAATAGAAGGCTGCCAGAGAGAAGCCCACGTTTGTTGGGGAAGTTCTGTATACTGGTCTTTTCTTAGGATATTCCTGATAGTTATCAGGTGCCCAATAATAATGATTCGGCTTGCAAAAATCATCAAAGTATTTGAATGTCTTTCGTGCAAGCAAATTCAGCTCCTTATATTCATAACTTCCTACATCAGGTTTTTTTAAAACTATCTCCTTACTTATCGAAAAAGCAATATAAGGTGCAGCCGCCCAAATAATCACCATCACCAGTACCCACAGTTCAAACATCCCGTTTACAGCAAAAAACAAGACAATAATTGCTGCTGCAAGAACCGGAGATATCCACATTTTTTTAAAAAAATACTGTGCAGTGGATTTCGATATTTTTTCACTTTCATCCGCAGTTCTCCACTCCAACAAATTGTTTTTTGATATCAACATTCTATAGAGCGTTCTTATTATCGCATCTGACATTCTGTAAGCTTCATATAAAAGAAAGGAAAATCTATAGAATGATTCAAAAAAAGCATCTTTTGTTTCGAGAAAAGCATCGACAAGCGTCGCACCCTTTTTCCTGTTTCTAATTAGATTTATAAGATTTAACAGCAAAGCCAAAGTCGGTTCAAAAAAGTAGGGTAAAAAACCTATCATAAACAGAATAAATGGGAGTTTTACGAAAAGCGTAAGTCCGAGCAAGATAACTACAGATGCAAAAACGGGCAATAGACTTCTCCGTAAGTTATCCAAAATCTGAAATTTCGCCAGTCCGTCCAACGGGTTGCTATACGAATCCTTCTCCCTGTTTTTTATTTTTGAAAAAAGCCAGGGCATATTCTGCCAATCCCCGCGAGTCCATCTATGCTGCCGCTCAGACCAGGAAATATAGTTCTGCGGGTATCCGTCCATAAATATCACATCTGATGCGAGACCACATCTTAAATAGTGGCCCTCCAAAAAATCATGACTTAAAACTCTTTCATTTTCAAACGCACCTTCGAGTACAGTTATATATGTCTTAAGATCAAAGATTCCTTTTCCCGCAAAAATGGATTCACCAAAAACATCCTGATAAACGTTTGAGGAACAGGCTGAGTATGAATCCAGTCCTGGACTTCCTGAAAAGGAAAAGGCAAGTTTTGTTTTTGCCGCTTGTTCAATATCCACTCCGACAATAGGGGCAATAATCCCATATCCTCTAATAACTCTTCTATCATTCTTTCTTATAATGGGTTTGTTTAATGGATGCAGCATCGCTCCGATCAGTTTAATCGTCGTTTCTCTTAGCATCTGCGTGTCGGAATCTATTGTGATTACGTAATCGACTTTCTTTGGGATTTCACTACGTTCAATATAGAATTTATCCGTTTTTTTTTCTGCAAGCATTCTGCAAAGGTCTAGAATTGCTCCGCGTTTGCGTTCATATGCAATATATTTTTCTTTGCTTTTTATTCTCCTTCTTGTATAAAAATAGAAAATTTTGTTGTTATATTTTCGATTCAACTTTTCTGCTGCAATTTTTCCGTACTCGATTAGCTCCCTCTCAGTTTTGTTTAGTTTTTGCTTTGACTCCTTAAAGTCTGCCACCAAAGCAAAACAGATATTATCCAGCTTATTTGCGAGATAATTAACCTCCATAATCTGTAATTGTTCGTCCAGACCTTTTTTATCCAACAGGAGGGTGGGTGTGATCACCATGGTCTTTTCTTCGCAGTTTTTCACACTGTCATAGCAAAGTCTTGGAATAAAACCTGTATCAAAGCACCTCAAAAATATTCTATTTACAATCGAGGAAAAAAGCGTAGAAAGCGGCACCAAGGAAGCTATAAAAGATATAAAAACAGCCATAAAACCATATCCGTTTTTGTATACAACGATACCTGTAACTATGGACAGACAAACAGTCGGCACCAAAATACAAAGAATGAAGTAAATCAGCCTTTTGTTCTTTTCTTCCGACAACGAATATTTTTTGTCACTGAATTCGGCAATTAAATCGTGTTTTTCTTCCTCAAATAAAAAATATCCTATATGTTTCTTTTGGTTTTCATAAAGCTCTATCGCTTTTTTAGCAATAGATATTTCTGGAACATCTAATTCCATCGCCATTTTTTCAATACGTCTTCTATAATACTCCTTTGATTCGAAATCCATATCCCTGTATATATTATCTTTGGAAAGATATCTGTTGACATAGCACGACTTTTCAAAGAAAGTATCCCAAACCATATTCGTGATGGTCCTTATCGATTTAATTATATTGGAAAGAACGATCTGATTTTTTGCTTTATCTTTCTGTGCTTGTTCAATCTCCGCTTTCAAGTCTATATCCTTGCGTTTCAAACACCTTAAGAATTCCTTATAGCCGATTCTCTTTTCTCCCTTTTCACCGACTAGACCATAAAATTCTTCAAGGAAACTACCGTCCTCCAGAGTTTCCCTGAAAGATTGTTTATAGATTTCTGTAAGAAAATCCTTATAGTCATCTCCTCTATTGAACAGTTTATATACTCTTCTAGCTTCATTGCGCATCTTAAATCTATACATTTGAGCAGAAGCAATAGAAGAAAGATAGTAGATAAGCGAAGACCTTATCATCGTCGGCAGAGCGTAGACTTCTCTCATATATAGAGGTTCATTTACTTGAAAAGCTTCGATGTATTCCAAAAATAAATTTTCTTCAAAAGCCCCTTGTCTATGGAATATGTATTCTGATGCGAGTGCAAATACCCTTGGGTATCCGCTTAAAGCATTGTTCTTTAAGATTGGGAACTTCAATTTTGCAATGTTCTCCACTTCAAGTCTTTCCAGTTTGATAAGTTCATCGACTAAATAATAATTATCTAAAATCAATTCACAAATTCCATCTCTAGATCCTGCTGCTTTTGCTCTTCTGCAATTTATAAAAAGACTGTTGATTAGATTTGCTTCAGTATGCACGTTTGGTAAAAATCTTTCGATCTTTTTCTTCATATCAAAGAATCTGAATAGATTTAAACTGTCAGCATATTTTAAAAGGGTTTCTCTATCGCAATATATTCTATTAATACCAAAGTTAACTTTTACGGATTTCCGAAGTAAGGAGTCAGTTTTCAAAAAGGCCCTCCAATTTGTAAAACGAATTTATTTTATTTCCTTAATAGTTATTTGTAGTTTTCTTTTCCAAAATTCAAAAAAGTGCAAAATAAAAAACTTTGGCGAAATCAATACCAAAGTTTTGATAATTTAATGTTTTTAAGACAAGCCTATAAGCCGAGTTCTGTTAAAAACGATCATCTATCTAGGCTGCTTGTTGCCAAACAGCTCAAGCGATTACAAAGGGCGTAGCGGGTACTATTAAATGCCCTTATACCAATCTTGCACCAGATGGGGTTTACATATACAGACTATGTCGCCATAATCCAGGTGAGCTCTTACCTCACCTTTCCATCCTTACCCGATAAATCGGGCGGTTTATTTCTGTTGCACTATCCTTAGAGTCGCCTCCACTGGACGTTATCCAGCATCCTTACCCTGTGGTGCTCGGACTTTCCTCGACGAATTTTCGTCGCGATCGTTCAGCTTGCTTAAAATTTTATTTTTTTTCTTGAATGAATATTATCCTTCCGCAGCTTTCACATTCCAAGATTTCTCCATTTTTGATTTTTGTAAGTCTGCTTGACGGTATATTCATATTACACCCCGGACACTTATTGTTTTTAACGAGTGATATCGGGTTGTTAATGCTCTTCTTAATGCTCTTATATCTCTTAATAAGAGCAGGTTCAACATCTTTCTCTGCAGTATTCAGCTCTTTTTTTAGTTCTGCAATCTGCGGCTCGCTTTCCTTAATCTCCAAATCATGCTTCTTTTTCAAATCTGCAAACTCTTTTTTTGCCTTCGTAACTTTAATCAGTACGCTCTTAAGTTTTTCGTCAACACCCTCTGCCGAGGTCATTATTTTCTCCAGACGTTTCTTTTGCTTTTGCAGAACATCGTAGAATTTCTCTTGGTCTTGGACCAAGGTCTTAACGTATGGCAGTTCTACCGAGTCAAGATCATCCTTTGAAGCTTCTTCAATTTCTTTTGCGAGTAAATTAAAATCTTTTGATATTTTTGCATACTGCTCGCTTGCATCATCGACATCATTTTGCTTAACGATTAAACTCTGTTCAAGCTTCTTTATAGCAACCTGCTGCTTTTGAAGATAGTCATGTATTTTCTGCAATCTTGTTCTTGTCGCAGTGTTTTTTAGTTTTTCGTTTACCTCTTCCAATTTCAAGTCAATTGTTTGGTAGTGGAATAATTTCTCCAGTTTTTCCAATCCTAATTCCTCCTCACCTTAACGGCAAAATCTATATAAATTTTAATTCAAATCACTTCATACGGGCATTCTTCAGCTTTCGCCGGAGCTACAGCCACATTACATTGTATACTATCAAAGGCTTCTTGTAAACTTCTAATTACGATTTCCATGAATTGCTTTTCCGTGTTGTAATGGCCCGCTTCGACAAGTACAATATCGCTGTTAACAGCATCAATATAGTGATTATGCTTCGCTTCCCCGGTAAAGAGCATATCTGCTCCTTTAGCTTTTGCCGCACAAATCATATCTCCCCCGCTTCCGCAGCATACCGCGACTTTTTTGATTTTTCTTTTTAAATCACCACATACCCGTACGCCTTCAATGCACAAGTTTTTCTTCACTATATTTACGAACTCCTCTATAGTCAATTGCTTTTCGAGAAAGCCTATTCTGCCCAAAGAAACATCAAAATTCGGATATTCCAAGGGAATCACATCTATTGCAGGTTCTTCATAGCTATGTGCTTGTTTAACCAAAAGGATCGCATCACTAACTCTATCAACAGGACATATGCACTCGATTCTTGTTTCTTCCACTCTCTCTAGTTTTCCTTTTTTCCCAACACTCGGATTCGCTCTGTCACTCGGGCGAAAACTTCCTACCCCTTTAGATTCATACATACATTCCGAATATTCCCCAATCATTCCTGCTCCTGCCGATGACAAAGATGCTTTGATTTTTTCGGCTTCCATCGAAGGCGCATATACTACAATCTTTTTATAATCATGAAAGCTCAAATCTTCAAATGAACTTATGTTTTTAAGCCCCATATCCTCAGCTAGTTTTTGGTTCAACCCGTTCTCTGCTAAATCCATATTCGTATGAGCGGAATATATGCTCACCTTTTTGCTTACAGCATAGAAAACGACATCATCTTTCGATATTTTGTTTATTTTCGAAAACAAAGCGGGGTGATGAGATACTATCAGATTACAGCCTTTCTCAATCGCCTCGTCGATTATTTTCTTCGTAACATCAAGGCACACGAGTATTCCGCTGTATTCATCATTCGCATCTACGATAAGGCCGCAATTATCCCACTCCATTGCCAGCTTGAGCGGAGCGATACTATCCATAATTTCATTAACTATTTTTTTAGAAACCATTCGTACACCTCCTTTAAATCTTTTTGTCTTTTTAAAAACTCATCCATTCTTTGATTTTTGCTTTTTGCATTCCCCAGGCTTTTTATCGCCTTTGCGTTCTTCTTAATTCTCATCAGTAAGTACTCTCTTAATACATCATCTTTATTTGAAAGAATTTTCCTTCCGATTTCCTTTTCGAGACTCGAAAGTTTTTCCGGCTCTCCGCTTTCAGCGAGCATTACTTGATAGAATTTTCCGTTTTCTTTTATAAGCCTCTCTTTGGTGATTTTAAAAGCTATTTTCTCTAGTGTTTCCCGTAAAAAAGCCTCTCTATTGTTTGGGCAAAGCAATAATGAAGTATTCTTGTCAATCTTGTCTTTGCCTTTCAATATTATATCACTCATCAGCTCTCCGCCGATACCCGATAATAGGATTATATCAGCTTCTTCTCTCTTCAGCACACTAAGACCATCTCCGCATCTGAAATCGAAATCATTTTCAAGCTCATATTTTTTTGAAAGATTCCTTGCTTTTTTCAACGACGGCTCAGATATATCGGTTGCTATAACCTTTATTGTTTTTCCTTTTGATAAAGCAAAGAAGCCCGTCAGCCCGTGATCACATCCGATATCAGCCAGAGTTTCGCAATTGGGCAGAAGTGAAAGAATACCCTCTATTCGATTGTCTATTTTTTCTTTTATTCTCATAAAAACAAAAAACGGCACCTACGTTTTTATAGCAAGTGCCCTTTATAGCTTTAAAATCTTTATTCAAGAAAGTCTCTCAGCTTTTTACTCCTGCTGGGGTGTCTAAGCTTTCGAAGAGCCTTTGCCTCTATTTGTCTTATTCTTTCTCTTGTGACCTGAAACTCTTTGCCGACTTCTTCAAGCGTTCTTGCTCTTCCGTCCTCGAGCCCGAATCTCAAGCTCAGCACTTTCTCTTCACGAGGTGTCAGAGTATCCAAAACATCCATAAGCTGTTCTTTCAAAAGTGTAAAAGCCGCAGCTTCCGCCGGTGCCGGCGCATCATCATCGGGTATAAAATCACCCAGATGGCTGTCCTCTTCCTCACCTATCGGAGTTTCCAAAGAGACAGGCTCCTGTGCTATTTTTATAATCTCTCGGACTTTCTCTTCCGGAATATCCATCTCTCTTGCGACTTCATCCGGCTGCGGGTCTCTGCCGTATTTTTGTAAAAGCTGCCTTGACACACGTATCAGCTTATTTATGGTTTCGACCATATGTACGGGAATCCTAATCGTTCTCGCTTGGTCTGCAATCGCTCTTGTTATAGCTTGTCTTATCCACCAAGTTGCATAAGTAGAGAACTTATAGCCCTTGGTATAATCGAATTTCTCGACGGCCTTGATAAGTCCTAGATTTCCCTCTTGTATAAGATCCAAGAAAAGCATACCTCTGCCCACATATCTTTTAGCTATACTCACAACAAGACGCAAGTTCGCTTCTGCAAGCTTCCTTTTCGCTCCCTCATCACCTTCACCCATCTTTTTCGCCAAATATACTTCCTCTTCAGCGGTCAGCAAAGGAACTTTACCGATTTCCTTAAGATACATCCTTACAGGATCGTCGATATTTATTCCTTCGGGAATTGAAAGATCCAGTTTTCCTTCTTTTTCGGATTTCTTTTCCTCTTCGATACTCTCAAGCTCTTTTTCGTCTGCCTCTTCCAAAACTTCGATCTTCGCAGACTCCAATGCAACCAGAATCTTATCAAGCGTTTCGGGTTTTATAGCTTTATCGTCTAAAGAATCGTTTATCTGCTTATATGTAAGCTTACCCTTTTCTTTTCCTTCATCTATAACCTTGCGGATTTTATCCTGCTGCTTACCGGCCGTAAACTTTGTCGCAATAATCTCTTCCAATGAAAGTTCTTTGCTCATTTCCGTCTTTGCATCTTCGATTTTCGTCTCTTTCTTTACAGTTTCCTTTTTTTCTACAGCCTTCTTCTTTGCAGCAGTGTCTTTCTTTGCGCTCTGAACAGCGGTCTTTTTTTCCGTCGCAGGCTTTTTAGTATTAGTGGTTTTCTTTACTTCATTTTTTGCAGACGTTTTTTTATCAGCTACCGGTCTACTCGTTTTTTCAGTTTTTTTCTGCGGTGTTTTCGGCTTATTCACACTTTTCTCTGCTGTCTTTGGTTTTTCTGCCTTTTTGACTGGCTTTTTTGCAGTCTCGGCAGCTTTTTTTGCAGGCGTAGTGTTTTTTACCACCTTTTTTGCCCCGCTAACAGCCTTCTTTGCTGTTGTGGCTTTTTTCTTTGGGGTTACATCCTCTTTCTTAGATGCAGCCTTTGTTTTCTTTTCCGCCAATTTCAATCCACCTTCCATCAATTTGGCTTTTTCTTTTTAGCATGTAATTCTTTATTTAACTCACTGATTTCAGCGAGAATCATATCTCTATCATTCGATGTTTTAAGCTCGGCATACAGCTCATCCAATTTCACATTAATAGCCTTACGTTCAAACTCCTCAAGAATATGCTTTATGTCAACTAAATTACCTTTTCCATCATCCAAAACTGCTATTACACTACCAGCCAATTTTTGCTCTTCATTATTCAAGTCCGTTAACAATTCGGCATGAGTAGGCAAAATACCTTCTTTTATTCTATTATTAATCAAATTTAGAATATTTTTTATTCTCTCATCTCGAAAATATGGTAAATATTTTTCGAAATCATATAGTCCGATTTTCTTCGGTTTTGCCAGAAAATACTCTAAAAGAACTTTTTCCAGCTTTATATTTTTTTCTCCATCCTCTTTTTTTGTTTTCGTTATAATATTATACCTATTTTTGGTATCTATATTCGCATTCGAGTTTTTGGATGCAATCTGGTCTTTAATCGCCTGCAAGGAGTGCTCAGTTTCACTGCT
>Ga0180436_10000918_pt1 | contig 29525 bp, 25 predicted proteins | sample SS_ome_2_FD_132434 | JGI IMG/M metagenome (GOLD analysis project Ga0180436, IMG submission 132434) | Hypersaline lake sediment archaeal communities from the Salton Sea, California, USA - SS_3_S_2 metaG | ecosystem: Environmental > Aquatic > Non-marine Saline and Alkaline > Hypersaline >... | reverse complement strand
CCGTGGCATGTCCGAGAGTTACTTGAGCGGCTTCCAGTCCATACTTCCGGCGGATCTCCGTGGCGGCGGAGTGCCGGAGCCGATTCGGACTCCAACGATGGTCGGACTGCCACCGGTCGAGTTCGGCTCGCTGCTTGTCCGTCAGCCGCTTTTGCCATTCCCTTATGCTTTCGTCCTCGCGCCGGCACAACGGCTCGGGCGCCGGGAAGGCAAGATCACAGGCCCGGTGGATTGCTCGGCGGTAGCTTTCGGTCGTGTACTGCTCGCCCGCGGTTCGTTTTGGTTTCCGCCTCCGGTTGGTGCCCGGGCGGTTGCCGCACGATAGCGGCGTCCTGCGGTGCGCATGTCGTTCCTCGCGGCGTTTCTTCTCCGACTCCTGGGGTGAAAAACAATGCGCGTCATCGGGCCGGAGGAGGTAGGGCCTGAGGATGTTCTGAGCCCTGGGCCCGATGCAAATCGTGCGTCCGCGGCCGTGATGCTCCGTTTTATGGGACTCCGGCCTATAAAGCCAGACTTCGGCGGACGTGTCAACATCCATGGGTCGGATTGAGCAGATCTCATCGGGCCGGCAGCCCGTCAGTCGCTGCACGCGGACCATATCAGCGACGACGGGAGGGAGGTGCGGCAAGGTAGCGTCCACTGTTGCTTGCTCCACCGGGAGAACCGGCGGGCTTTCGCGGGCATCGGTGCGGCCTTTGCGAAGCCCGGGGACCGCGTTCAACCCATGGGCAGTTGACGGCGGGACGAGTTCGTTGGCAACAGCCCATCGGAACATTCGTTTGATCCGGTCGATACTGTCGTTCACGTATCGGCGACAGTAGTCCAGCGCAATGAAATGGGTTTGCATGGCCTGGAGAGCGAGCGGACCGAAATCCGCAGCCGGCGTCCGGCCGTAGCGTCGACAGAGTAGCTTCAAGGTCAACTTGATCCCCTCGACCGTGGACGTCCGTTTCCCGCCCTTCTGGTAATACGTACGAGCGAAGGCCTTGTACCGGGCTGCCAACTCCACGACCGTCAAATCGTACGGTCGGGCCGGTGCGGCGGGCCTGCCCGCCGCCAGCCATTCCCCGACAAGGCGATCATACTCGGATTTGCTGGCCTTCGTGCCGTGGGGGCCGAGGTAGACGTCCCGGCCCTGTAAGGTGACGACCGCGTTGCCCGACGCCCTATGCAGGCGGTATTTCGGTAAGCTGTTGGTAATTCTCGGCATGGAGGATCTCCCGTGTGTGTGGGCCAAAACGGTATCTACCGTTTTGCGCTTCGGGAGAAACCCCCGCACTGCCGACGAGCGGCAGGTAGCAAGCCACTTAGCAGAAACAAGTTACGTCCAGTGGGCGATGACGGGCTCGAACCGCCGACCCCCTCGGTGTAAACGACTCCGAAAACAAGCCCGATTCAGCCTGAAAAACCAAGCCAGATAACAGGTTAGCACGCTTTCGCATCCGTTGCAATAGACGACAACCGGCAACAAAAAACCGCTTACTAGAGAGGTATTTTTTTGGTCAGAGGGGTAGAGGGGTAGTGGGGTTGACCTTCTTGCGCACGAAAACAGAGGGGTAGTTGACTGGCGTACACTACCGCTCCCCGGAGAGAAAACCCCGCCCCAGGATCACGGGTGCGGCCATCCTCGACAGCGGCCACGGTTTGCCAGCGGTGGGACTGGGCGCGGGTAACGCCGATGTCCGAAAGCCTAATTGTTTCGTCGCGCAACAATTCAGGATTTCCAGCTTTCACCATCCCCGCCAGCACCTCGCCCGCCCGCCGCTGCTGCTTCCAGACGTTGTAGACGGGAGCCGAGAAGTCGGTGGCGTGGGTCGCGGCCGATTGGTCCGGTTTCCCCAATATGGCAATGTCGCCGTCTTGGGGAATGTTGCGGTTTACGTCCCCCTTGCTGCAACCAATCGCAGACACAATTTCCGCCTCCGTCCACCCTGCCAGCCACAGGTCGAAGATACGGCGGTTCCGTGCCTCCTTCGTGTCCTTGTCGTGAAACGGTCGCCCACAATTGCGCCTCTCGCCATCCTAGCCACCGGGCCGATGCGATAGACCTATCTCGGGAGAAGTGCGTCAGGCGGCCGCACAGGGCCATCCTGCTCGTCTTGCAGCATGTCGACCACCTTCCCCAGCTCGCTGGCCAGCCATTCGCCACGGATCGGCCACGGGTCGCCCTCGAGCACTGCCCCAGGCCGGGACCGGATCATCGAAGTGAGAACTTTCAGCTCGTGGACGGCTTTGTCGACGGACATGGTTCATTCAATGTCTTCGTGGTAGCCTTGCAGCCGCGATTGTGCGGTAGGGTGGTGGAGCAAGCTCGGATAGCGGCGGACGAGCCAGCTCCAGATCGCATCGAATGCGGTGCCTCGCCGTGCGGCTGCTTGCGTGTGCCGGATGATTCGGCAGCCGATGGCAGCGCGGCCGTGCAGTGGTCGTTCGTTGCTGGTGATCATGCTGATACCCCACAAAAAAACCGCCGCCCGAGGTGGTCAGGCCCGGGCGGCGGCGCGACATGAAGGGCGGCAGGGGTGGATTCGGCCCCACCGCCTTCGAGCATTGACCTTACTCGGCCTCGCCGGTGGACTTCACGCCAGCCCGGTACTCGGTCATGGCCACGCCGAAGTCGTGGTAGCCCCGCATCTGCACGCCCAGCGTGTTGAAGTCGGCATCCGCCGATTCGATCGTCGGGCTCTGCACGCCGTTGAGGAAGCACATCACGGCCGTTGCCAGGACCGCCGGGTTGGCCAGCAAGTACCAGGCCGTCTCGCTGTATCCGGTGTAGCTATCGTCCGAGAGCTCGGGCACGACAACCGGCTTAAAGCGGTTCAAGTAGGGATTCGCCACGGCGTACTCGGTGTCCGCCGTGGTATCGCGAATCTCCTGCGAGACGTACAACTGCCGGCCGGTCAACTCCAACTCCGGCGGAACCACCAGCCGGTCGGGCTCCAGGCCGAGCAGGTTGCCGTCCGGCCCACGCATCTTCCGAAGCAGGGTGCCGGCGCTCGAGAGCCCGCTGATACCGAGGACCGTATCGGTGCCCTCGCTCAGGTTTCCCCTCGCGGTAGTGAAGAACGAGCTGTTGTTGATCCAGAGCGTCCAGAAGACCTTGCTCATCTTGATGGCCGCCCCGAGCCCCAGCCGCGTGCGGAGGTCGTCGAACGCGCCCAGGTCGTCGTTGATGATGTCCTGCCGCGTCAGGGTCAGCATCTTGGCGTAGGTCTTCGCCTGCATGCTGTACGATTCCTCACCCAACTCGCCGTGCGTGATTTCGCCGGTCGGGCCCAGCTCGGCGTACTCCAGGTCGGCGGTCAGCCGGTAGGCGGTGACCGACTTGAAGTCGCTGACGGTCCGCGGCCGGGCCACCTCGCGCCAGGTCTGTGGACCTTGGTTGAACCCGTCCAGGAGGATCTTGTTCGCGGACGAGGACAGGATGCCCGAGGTGTCGATGCCACTGAAGCCGCGAGACGCGTGGACGGGTGGGAGAGCGTAGCCGAGCACCTCGCGGATGTTGCCGGCAGTGATTCGCTCGCGGCCCTGGTAGCCATTCTGGCGGGCCGCCATGACAAGCAACTCCTGCACACCAAACCCACCCCGGAAGTTTCGGTCCGCCGCTTCCAGCGTCTCCGGCTTGAAATGCTTCTCCGGCTCGGCCAGCCCGGCGGAGCGGCAGAACGCGGCCTCGATCACCGGCTGCGTCATGTCGCGGGTGCTCGAGTGGATCGCCGGGGCTTGCGGCCGCTCGGCCCGGATGTCGGCCAGCTCGTGGAGCTGGACCTCACGCTCGGCAATCTCGGCCCGGGCCGTCGCCCAGTCGAGCGTGCCGTTTCCAGCCGCGCGGATGATCTTCCGCCCGAAGTCGGCGTCAATCTCGCCGAACTGCTTGTTGAATTGAGCAACTCGTGCCTCGATCTTTTCGAAGTCGGACTTCTCGCCCTGATTGCTGTGCGGATTGGTTTCCGGCATTTTCGATACTCCTGATTGCTGTGCGGCAATCGCCGCGTTGGTGTTCTGGTCGGCCCCGACGGCCACGAATGAAACCTCGCCGAGAATGGCTTTGCGAGCCACGTAGAGCGGTCCCTTGAACGTCCGCCCGTTGACGGAAATGCTTTTCCCTTGGGGAACAAACTCGCGAGAAGTCGGCTGAGCGCCCACGCTAGCCTTCCAGGGAAAACCCGCCTTGGCGGCGCGGACAACTTCGTCGGCAACTTCGCCGCCGCCGGACACAATGCCGGAGAGCGAGAGCCGCTTGCCGTCGTTGGCCACCTCGGTGGCATGGCCGACGATGCGGCCAATGTCGTGGTCGCGGAGCACGGGAAGCGGGGCCTTGGCCTCCAGGCCGGACAGGTCGACCACGATCGGCAGGTCGTACTGGCTCACTCGCAACTCGCCGCCCGTATATGCGGTGATGGTGAACTTTGCGGTCTTGTCGCCGTCGCCGGCCGCCGTCGCGATGATCTCCACGTCGGCCGGTGTTGCGTGGATTGTCGGATGTTGGTCACTGCTCGGCATGGCTCAGCCCTCGATCTTCGGAAGGTCGGCCAGGTGCGGGGTAACCGGATGGTCCGGTCGGCCCTCGACTTTCGCCTTGACGGCCGGGATGGCCCGGTCGTCCCAGTACCGCAGGCCGTCGAGTGTGATCAATGGTTCGCACTGCATGTCCCGGAGGATCGCCTCGACTCGCGAGACGGGTGCGCCGGTGAGGCGTGCGATTTCGTGGAGCGATGATGCTTGCATGTCGGGTTCCTTTGGGGTCGGTGTCTGTTGTGGGTGATTCGGCCGGCGGGATGCTCGGCCTTGTCTAGTGCATCCAACCGTTGGATGGTTTTTCACTTCGCGATGACCAAACCGCTCGCGCCGCAGTCGCGACATCGGCTGTGGCGGGTGACCGTGCCGTCGGCGGCTCGGGTTGACCGGTATGCCCGCAGCCGCGTTGATCCGCATCTTGGGCATCGCGGCCGGGTGGTGATGACCACGAATCGTCGGTCGTGCCCGTCGGTGGTCGGTGTGCTCATTGTCCTACCTCAGTAACCGGTGGTCGGAAGACGACGATCGCGGACGGAAACGGCGCACTATTCTCGGCCCCGCCGAACTTCAGCCGCCCCCGCAGGAACCGGATCTCGGTAGCGTGCTCGGCCACGTGGTCATGCCACCAGGCCGTATCGGTCCGGGCCGGAAGCAGGCAAACCACCGTAGCACCGCCAGCCGCCGCCTCTTGTGCCCTCTTGACCCACTTGCCGATCGTCCGGCCATACGGTGGGTTCATCCAGCAGACGCCGCTCCAGGGCTGCCTCAGGCCATCGTCAGCCCGGGTGTAGAACCGCTCGCACTTGGCGTTGCTCTCGCTGGCGCAGACGTCCAGCGTGAAGGCGAACTCCCGATCCAAATCCTCGAACACCTCCGGCGGTGTGGCCCAGTTGTCGGTGTTGGAGCGGAAGTGAACCGATCGCCGCCGCCGCTTACGGCCGGCTGCCACTCGGCAGCGCGTCGAGCAGTAACGTGAAGTCGACCGGGTGAACTGGTACCGCTCCCGGCAGTGCTCACAACGTCTTAGCGTAACGGCTCCGGTGTTACGGTAAGGGTTCGAAATGTCGGTGGTCGGTGTGCTCATGCGGCCCTTCTCACGTGAAAACAAACTGTGCTCTGGAACTTGACTGTTCCCCCCGCCCTCTTCCGCCGCCGGTCACCGGGAAGAACCTACTCGCCGTCGGCGGCTTGCGAGTGGTGTGCGGTATGGTCGGACAGCGGACGTCCGACGGTCGGACACGTCCCCTTATAAAGGGACGTGTCTGTCCGACGTCGGACAGGGGCGGACAGTCCGGCTTGTGTCCGAGTGTGTCCGAGTGTGTCCGGCTATTCATTCGTCCACCTCGTCAAACGCTCGTTTTGTTGGGCGATATCCGGCGTAGGTACCCCTACCCTTGGACACCTCGCACGGCTCCGCGTACCCCTCTTTGAGCATCGCGGCCAGTCCCCGGTGAAAGATGTCGGTGTTCATCTTGGCCGCGCCCTTCAGCATGTTGACCGTCTCGCCGTCAGGGAACGACCGCAGTGCATCGAATACGCGGCGTTCGATGTCCGCCTGATTCCGTTCCGCTTGTTGCTTCCGCTGCTGTTCGCGATTGCTCTTCGCGGCGGCCGTCACGTCGCCCACCCGCTCGACCGCGACCTCCCATCGCCGACTCGTCAAGTCGTTGGCATCGAAGGTGCCTTCGTCGATGTCGACGGAAACGCATCCAGCGTGCCCCGCAGAGCCACCGAACCGCATCCATAGTTCGTGGTGCCCATCGTGGTTGTAGGGCGTCCTACGCGACAGCAGGAGCCACTGACGGCACCACTCGGCGAACCCGGCTTGCGATAGCTCTTCCAGTTCGGGTTGATCGTTTGCGGCCTGGGCGTTCTTGCGGAAGTGATGCAGGACGATCGGTGTGCAACCGCTGGCCTGGGCGATTTCAGACAACGGTTGAAGCTTCGCTCCCATCGCGAAGACGTTGCCGACATTGTTGGCGTCTTCCGGCTCCAGGAGCGAGAGGTAAAGCGGGTCGATTACCACCACGTCCAGCTTGTGGTGCTCAATCAGCCTCGCCAGGTGGTCAAGGTGCTGCTGCCGCGACAGCTTTGGGAGAATGAAGTTCCACCGGACAGACAAGTCGGCTGCCGTTACACCCATCGCGGCCGCCTGCCGTTTCGCTGTCTCCTGGATGGTCGCAGCCCCCGACTCGCCGCTCCAGAACGCCACGCGGCACTTGTTGGCCGGCCACTTCCCCAGAAACGGCGTCCCACTCCCCAATGCCAGCGTCATTGCCGTGGCGATGCTCGTTTTCATAGCCTTCGACCGACCGCCTATGACCATCGGCTGACCTCTAACGAGCACGCTGTCGACAAGGAACTTCGTTTCATAATTTCGGTCAAAGAGCGTCGGAGTGTCGATCAGGTCAACAAACGGCGGTGGTTCTTCTGGCTGCGATTCCCCCCCAGGCTGGGCCGGCTGGCTTGCCAGCTTCGGTTTTTTGTCGAGTGGCGGGTCGTAGTGGTTGGCGTCCGGTTTGCCGATTGCATCTTTGTAGTCGGCCCAGCGCCGCTCGGAGCACGAATTGTGCTTACACTCAAAGCAGAGCATGCCGTCGTCACGTTGCACGACAGCCGCCTCCCCGTTGTGACCATGCGATTCGTCGAACGGGCAGGGCACGATGTAGTGGGTGCATCCACGGCCGGCCTTCTCGCGAAAGTCGATACCACGGTCCCCCAGATATCGCGGGACGTCCAGTCTTGATCGGTGCTGGCCGTTGCCCGTGTGGGTGCTCGCGCTGCTGCAGCTGGTCGATGCGGGCGCGGCAGTGCCAGGTACCTCCGCCGCCAGGGCCTCGACCAGCTCCCACGCGACCGGCTCGACCGGCTGGTCGGGGTCGGGCTCGTGGTACTGGCACACACGATGCGGCCGATCGTCTGTCGGATCGCCCTTGCGGTTGTGCGTGCCTCCCACGCGGATGATCCGGGCCGCGTTGAAGACGCCCGTGTCGAGGTGTGCATGCGGCTTGCTCGGATCGACGGTGCTCAGCTTCGACTCGAGCGCCGCGTAGGCCGCCTTGAGTGTGGCCGTGACCTGTGGCGTGTTGGGCACGCCGGGTAGTTTCCAGAGCAGATAGTAGCCGTTGCCCGACTCGGCCAACAGCGGCACGGGCCAACCCCTCGCCCGCAGAAGATCCTCGATTTCGACGGCCAGCTCGCGAGCGGCTGCGACCTCTTCGTCCGTCGCAGCAATACCCGACGGCCGCACTGGGTCGATATCAACGAACATCCATCGCCGCAGCAAGACTTCGGCGTCGGCCGTGGTGTGCTTTGTCCGCTCCCGCATGCGATTGCTCGCGCGGGCCAGCAGGTCGGGCTGACAGGGGTTCAGCGTGACGTAGACGCCCGATGCACCCCGCTCAGAGTAGAGGTCGGCCGCGGTGGCGGCTTTCTGGGGGTTGTTGAAGTATCCCGACGCCGTAAACGCGAATGAGCCGCTGCCCGGCACGTTCAACGCGCGAACCTCGAAGACGTCGCCGGCACGATGGAGCAGCCGCAGTTGCCGCTCGATTTCCTTGCGACGGCCGATCGGGTCGCGAGTGCGTGCCTGCCCGGCCGGTGGTGTCCTTGTTGCATCCATGTAGCTCAATTCCTTACCCCGTCACAGCCGCGGGGTTTTTTCGTTGGGGTGGGCCTACGCTCGAGCCAGCCGCTTCTCGGCGGCCTTGATGGACTTCGAGCGGGAGGCGGTGGGCTTTTCCGGCGTGGCCCCGTTGGCGGCCAGGTCGGCCTCGGTGGCACGGTCCAGGAACCGCTGGATCGCTTCCACGCTAGTCACGCGGCGGGAACCCATGCGGACGAACTCCAGGCGAACGCCCTTACTCCCGTCGAGGGCCCAGCGGTGCAACGTCGCCAGGTGGGGATGCTTGCCGCTCCTTTTCGGAAAGAGCCGCGTGGCCTCCTGGAAGTCGACCAACTTCTCGGTGTGAATGTCGATCATCGCAAACTCCGTTGTCAGGGGTGTCGCCAGCGGACCTCCCGCCGGCTGTATCCCCTGAATCGACCCCCTTTGCAAAAACCTGCAAACCAGACCGCATCGGGTAAAAGTCGCGACGCAAGTGCTTATTCCGCAAAGAGAAACAACCTAAAGTCTGCTCGCGGCGTGCTAGCATGCAAGCATTTTCTGGCCATCCGGGCCGCGCGAAACGCGGGAAAGACGGCTATCGGTTTTCCGGGCGGGGTTCCCGGAATATCCCGTTTATTACCGGCAGGACCCCAAAGTGGTGCCGTAAGTCGTGCCGTGGCAATGAGAAGAAACTTTCCGCGATGCGTGGCCTACCGAGCGGGTGGCGCAAAGAGAAAACCCGCCATTTCTGACGGGTTTTCGTGCTGGTCGGATTGTGGGCGGGCAGGTCAGCCGCACTCGGCCGCGATTCGCTCGCCCAACTTCATGTCACGTTCGGCGTACACTTGTGTGACGTCGGCCCTTGAATGGCCGAGTAGCACTTGGGCGCCTTCCAGCCCGTACTTGTGCCTGACGCGGGTTCCGGCGGTGTGGCGTAGCTGGTTGGGGCTCCACCGCTCCAACGGCTCGGGCGGCTCGTGGCCAGCCTTCTCGGCCTCGCGCTCGAGCTGCTTGTTCAGTCGGTCGACAGCGCGATGGATGGCACGGCGGTAGCTGGCCGTGTCATAGTGATCGCCGGCCTTTCGCTTGGGCCATCGCTTGCGATTGCTCCCCGGGCGATTGCCCTGCCCCAGCGGCGTCCTACGGGCCGCGTGTAGCTGCTCCATCCGCTTCTGCTCCGACTCCGCCGGCGAGAAGCAATGGGCATCCTCGGGCCGCAAGAGGTAGGCACGGAGCACATCTTGGGCCTTGGGCCCGATGAAGATGGTCCGGGCCTTGCCGTGATGCTCCGTCTTATGAGACTCGGGGACGTACCGCCAGACTTCGCCGGATCGGTCGACGTCCATCGGGCGGATCATGCAGACTTCCGCGGGCCGGCAGCCGGTGAGCCGTTGGAATCGCACCATATCGGCAACCACGGGTGTCAGGAACTCGATTGTCCGGTCGACCACTTCGTCTGGCACTGGTTGGACTGGCACCTTCTCCTTGGCGTCAGTGCGGCCCTTGCGTAGACCTTCGACGGCTCGCAGTGCGTGATCGACATGGGCGGGAACCAGCTCCTCCGAGACTCCCCAGCGGAACGCCCGCTTGACGATGCCGATCCGGTCGTTGATCGTCGTGCGGGCTAGACCAGCTTTGACCATCGACCGCTGGAGGTGCTTTAGCTTCAGTGGTCCGAAGTCGGCCACCGGCACCTTGCCGTACTTCTCCGCCAGGGCCTTCAGGGACCGGCCGACCTCCCCGACCGTCTCGGTCTCAACTCCACCCTTGCGGTAGTACGCCTCAGCGTGATCGAGATACGCGGCGGCCAACTCGACCACTGTGTAGCTGGCGTCGGACTTGGCGGCCGGCTTGTAGGCCGGCTCGGCATCGTCCAGCTTGGCCAGCTCTTCCCCGTACCGCTCACGGCTCTTCTTCGTGCCGTGGCGGCCCAGATAGATGCGGCGGCCCTTCACCTGGATGAACGCTTGTCCGCTGCCTTTGTGAAGCCGATACTTCGGGACTGCTTGTGTACTTCCCATGGTCGCGTGCTCCTGAAATGAGGTTTCAGAGGGGTAGTACTACCCCTCTGGCTTGCTCTTCCAGGCCGCACTGCCGACCGTCGGCAGGTATCCTAAGTCTTGGATTCGGCTGGGTTTACGTTAGTGGGCGATACACGACTTGAACGTGTGACCCCCTCGGTGTAAACGAGGTGCTCTAGCCAACTGAGCTAATCGCCCTGCCGAAAGAACGGCAATCCGATATCCTAAGCCCTAGCGGTCGCGACCGTCAATCCTCGGCGACGGACGAATGGTCATAGGCGAATTCCCCTTGGGAGCACGCCTCGTGGCCTTCCTCCGGTTCGTCGCCCGCAACTCCTGATCGTGTGCAGCGCGCGATTCTCGATTGACGCGATCATGCCAATCAATCTTGCGCACCGATCCGCTGGGGAAAGCCGGGCAGCCGTGAGGGCAGCATACCGGCATCTTCCCCGTCGCTTCCGGCACCCACTGCCGGATTGGCGTCCGCGCGATCCAAGGTGAAGTCGCCGACGCTGGCCGACAGGCTGGACCGCGGGTCGGCTACGGCCGGAGGCCACCCGATGGCGTTCGAGTTTGCCAGATGCTCTCCTTCTTCGCCCCAATGCTCACACCATTGGGTGAAGCCCATCTCCTGGACCTCCTCAATTGGCTCGGCTGGTAACAAGCGCCAAAAGGTCTCTACGTTTTCGTAGAAGTTCCGGTCGCCTTGGAACCTTACGCCGCGCCGAGAATCCTCGTTTCCCACTGCCTGCTGCACAATAAGAGGCATATTGGGTTCGCCCACGACGATGCTGTTGGACAAATCCAAATCGACCGCGGGTTGTTCCTGGCCCGATACCTCGTCAGCCATGCGGAGCAGCCCCGCGCCGACGATAGTCAAATGGCTCAACTCCGCGCGGATCTGTTGCGCTGGCCTCCAGGGTGCGCGGCTTTCGCCCACCGAGAGCAGCCAGCCGGAAATGGCGGCGAGCCCGTTATCCCAAATCAGTTCGATCGGCTGACGGTCGTCGATTTGCAGCAGGTCGGTTTGGCCACGGATAATGCAATCGGAGATCGCCAGCTTGTGCGACATCGCTTGATCCGGTGCATCCGCGGTGGCGAGCCGATCGCCACCAGGCATGGCGCGAACGCGCACAATCGACGATTGCGGTCGGTAGACATCGGCCATCTCGCGGCCCTCGATTGGAGCCGCCGCCACATTCTGGACGGTGGCTGCGATGCGTTCCAATCGCAACTCCGCGCCCCCCTGCAAACGGAAGAGGGACCAGCGCTCCGCCGCCAACTCCGCCGGGATTTCCATTTCGACAGGAACGTCGATCAAACGCATACTGCCGCCGGTCAGGCCAACCATCGCCCGAGGCTGCTTGATGGGATCGGCCGCTAGGGGGCGGAAAAGCACCCGAGGCCGATAGCCTTCCGCCGCACGCACCGTTACCCGCAGGTTTTCCAGCTTGAATGCTTGCTCAACTCGCCAACCATCGTAGCGGAGTTCGATCACGTCGCCCGATTCGGCCGCGCTGCAAGCAGCCGCCAGGCTGGCGAAGGCTGTGGGCGCGGAGGTGTCGGCCCCACCAACAGTGAGAACTCCATCACGCTGCCGACCCGCTCCCGCGGAACCTGTCGTTTGGGGGATCGGCGTTCGCTGGCCAGCCGCTTGCGATGAGGCGCCAACGCTGTCCATGGGGCTCGGCAGAGGGCTAATCGCCACCTCGCCCGGCCGCACATGCGGAGGACCGCCGTTCGCCTCGTCCACCAGCCACTCCGCGGCCGGTCGCCACTCCTCCGGCAACCGCTCCAACGTGCCAGGCGCTGATGGGATGATCAGCCCTGGCCGTATCGGGGACGCATCCGACACGCGATCCGCGGTTCCGTCCGCTGACCCACCGACGCCCTCGCCAACCCGTGCTCCAACTGTCGGCACGAGGGGCTCGACCGAGTCGGCCGAGTTGCTCCCGCCGCCGGCCGTCTCCAAAGCGGGGTCAAGCCGACGCGGATCCTGGTCCAGTGGCTCGCCATCCGGTTGGGTGGTGGAATCCACTCCTGGCACAACATGACCGCCTCCCCCAGCCTCGGTCTGCTGGCCAGCCGAGGGCCGGCCCGAACCAGTAGTCTCCGTCGCCGACGAGTTGTGGACGGCTGAAGCCTCTGCGCCGGGCACCGCGACGGTGGGGACATTTCGGGGGTCGGCTTGTGAGTCGTCCAAGCCCGACGAAGCGTCCTCTTGCCCCGGTTCTCTGCTTCCCGCTTCTGGCTGGCTCGTCTCCGACGGAAGGGGACGATCCGCGGACGAATGCGTATGGGCGGAACCGGATGTCGACGCAGGGCCGGCCGTTGAGCGTTCGGTGGCGGAATTCGGCCCGCCGGCGGGGACCGACTCATCTGAAACTCCCGGTTGCCCGTTCGAAGCTCCCGGTTGCCCGTTCGGGGGCGGAACCACGGGTACCTCTCCGTCGAGGTCCGCGGCGCTCACCGGATCCGCAATCAAGTCGGAATCGGCCGACGTGGTCGGGGCGAACGCCGACCCAACGGGCTCGGGAAGTTCGCCAACGAAGACTTCCGGACCGCCAATAATCGGCGGCGCCGGCTCGTTGGTGCCCGCAAACACGTCGAACATGTGCAGGGCCAGGACGATGGCCAACAACGCAGCAACTGGCGCGGTCCAGGGCAAGTGTCGCGTCCATCGAGAAATGCGATCCGGCGGACTCACCCCCCAAACCAACGCCGAGGAACCCATCGGCCGCAACCCGAGCGAGTAAGCCAACTGGGTCAACTCCTCGACCAACGTCAAGGGGTCCGCATAACGGCGTCGCGGATCCTTCGCCAGCATCTTCCGCAAAATGGCAACGACGGCGTCGGGGACGTCCGGCCGGAACGAACGCACATCCGGCGGCTCGTCGCCCTGGTGCTGCAGGAGCTTCTGCAGGACCGTCCCCTCGGGAAAGGGGGGGCAACCGGTGAGCATGTAGAAGAAAGAGCAGCCCAGCGAGTAAATATCACTACGCACGTCGGCGATCCGCGGGTCGCGTGCCTGCTCGGGCGAAATGTAGTCGAACGTACCCAGAGTAACGCCACTCGCGGTGAGGTCGGCCACGTCGCCTTCAAGACGTTGCATCCGGGCGAGGCCCATGTCGATTAGCTTGACCGAACCCGACGCGGTCGCCAGGATGTTCGATGGCTTGATGTCGCGATGGACCACCTCGCGGCTCCAAGCGTGAGCCAAGGCCTCGGCCACTTGGATCGTGTAGTTCAGTGCATCGCCGAGCGGCAGTGGCCCATGCTGCTGAACCAAGGTGCGAATATTCGTCCCCTCGACGTACTCGAAGACGATGTAGTGCAGGCCCCGGTCCTGGCCGCTGTGATAAACCCGAGCAATTCGCTCGTGATCCAGCCGCGCGGCCGATTCCGCCTCGTTGCGAAAGCGGGTCAGGGTGTCGGAATCGGACGCCTGGGATGGCGAGAGCACTTTCAGGGCGACAGTCCGCCCCAGCTGCTTGTCGAAGGCCCGGAAGACCCGCCCCATTCCACCGCCACCGATGTACTCGACCAACTCGAAGTGATCCAACCGATCGCCTGGAGCGACCGCGCCCTGAAGGATTCGGGCAACCGAATCGCCCTCGGCAGCGACTGGCAGTGGTTCCCGCCCGGAAATGACCGTTTTGTCGTCGGTCTCGATGGGTGGTGTGCGGATTGCCGAGGAACCGACGGCGGCTGAACCGATCGATGCGCTGGACCCGTCAAGGTGCCCGACATCCGCGTGGCGCGCGGATTGCCCGGCTTGCGTCTCGATCGGCCGGTGGCTCGATGACATCGCGTCGGACATAGCAATTCAGTCGTTCTGGCAGTGGCGCACACGATTCTCCCGTTCCACCGCGCACCCACGATGGACGTCCACCACTGCCGTCGTTCTTTTCTCTGTTCCGCGGGTCATGAAGAGGATCACCAAACCGGATGCCTCGGGAACCCGTGGTTGGCCGCATCCCTGGGCCACGGAGGCGTCAGCTATCGTGAAGCCGGCTGCTACTGAGGAGGTTCGGCCCGGACACTCCAATTGTTCGCGCCACAAGCCCCATTTTATTTCCGCTGGACAGGGCCGTCAATCGGCTGCCATCGAAGCGGTTTTCGCCGAGCGGGTTGTCAGTTGGGGCTGCGGTCCGCTGGCGCGATGGCAGCCGGTGCCGCAGCGGGCAATTGGCTTGCGGAGATTTTGCAACCCGGCACCCGGGGAAACTTCTGATTGATTCGTAAGTGGCTATAAGACAATGACTTGCGATGACAACTGGCCGTGGTTCAGCCGCGAAAAACTCTAACTGGACACCTGGGAAACGGGAATATTCCAGGCCTTCGCCGCAAGCTGCCCGAAAGCTTGCACTTGCGCCACTGCTATCACGCTGCCCGCTTTCTGGGCAAGCCGACCAACCTCCGCGCAAGATGCTGCAGCGCAAACTTTTTCTTGCTTGTTTTTCTGGGGCCCGGCTTTCGCCTTACACCCCGCTATTGCTCGCCTTTAATCGCTGCCCGGTTTCTAAGCAGGAAAGAATGAGGGGAAATCGGCGCCACGGAGGTTGCCGAAATCGCCCCCCAGGTCGGGTTGCTGTCGCCGCGCTGGCGCGACGTGCCCGTCGATGAGAACAGGAGAACTCCAGGATGACCACTGCTGAAGCCGCCCAACAAGCCCGCGAGACCGCCGCCGCCCTCTATTCCGCCAAGCCCGACTGGGTCACCTTCTATCGCGAGGTGTTGGGTGTCCACGGACTCGTTCGCCGGTTGTACCCCACCGCGGAGGAACTGGCCGAGTTCGAGAAGACCGACGCATACCATGAAATCCAGCAGATGCTGGCCGAGCTGCGACGCACCAAAGGAACCCAACCGGACGAAGATGCCGAACCCACCCGCGTGATCACCGTGCGCATGCCCAAGAGCCTTCACGAAATGCTTCACGAGGAAGCCTACACGCACCGGACCAGCGTGAACAAGCTGTGCATTTCAAAGCTCTTGCGGATCATCGACAGCCAGTGCGTCCCGGGCCGACCGACGCCGGGCAAGAGGCCGGCGGTCACCCAGGAGCAGTAGCGTGTCCATCCGGCCGCAGTCAGGGCAACTGGCCAAAGCGAGCAAGCAGGATACGGCGTAAAAGAACGCCCCCCATCCACGGGAGTGTTGCGCACGGGAGGGAAAAGCGGAATTCGGAGCGGGCCTGTAAGCCGGGTTCTGTCCCCACCCCGGGGGTGGGTGACGGCCATTTATCTAGGGTGACGATTGCTCGCCACTTCGAGCGATCTACCCGGAAGCCGGCACGGGCCGGACCAGCCCGTCGCGACGGGCGGAGTGATTACTCACCCCGCTCCGCCCGATGCTCCCTGCTTGATCTTGCTCCCGGTGGGGTTTGCCTAGCCAGGCCGGTCGCCCGGCCTGCTGGTGAGCTCTTACCTCACCGTTTCACCCTTACCCCGCCCCGGAGGGCGTGGCGGTTTGCTTTCTGCTGCACTTTCCCTGGCCTCGCGGCCGGTGGGAGTTACCCATCACCGTGTCCTATGGAGCCCGGACTTTCCTCCCGCCGACGCCCAATTGTCGCAATTGGACAATAATACGAGCGATCGGCCGGCGGCCGTCCGGCCCACTCCGAAATCCTCTTCCAGTATACCGGGCGGAAGAAGCGAGGGAAACGGATCGCCTCTCAGCTTGTCGACGGCCAGCTCTCCTTACCCACCGTGCCCACGGACCAGACCGTCCAAAGCCCTCCTGAACGCCCACTTGGCCCCCGCTGGGGTGGGCATGCCGCTGTCGACGTTTGCCCGGCGTCGATAGAATGACGAAAGCCCAAACCACCTGCAAGCCATGCTGGCCCCGGACCGCCTCCCGCCGAGGGCCCATTTCCCTTAAGTGCAAGCCGTGTTTACCCCTCCCGCCAGAACCGACGTCGACCGTATCCGGGTCATCGACTCCCACACCTGTGGCGAGCCAACACGGGTGATCGTCGACGGCGGCCCACAACCCCGCGGCGAAACACCCGCTGCCCGCCGGCTCGACTTCGCCGAGCGTTTCGATCACATCCGCTCGGCCGTGGTGAATGAGCCGCGCGGGTCCGACGTCTGGGTGGGGGCCTTGCTTTGCCCGCCAATTGATCCTGGGTGTGTTGCCAGCGTCGTCTTCTTCAACAACGTGGGTTGCCTGGGGATGTGTGGCCATGCCACTATTGGCGTCGTGGTTACCCTGGGCCATCTGGGGCGGATTGCCGCCGGCGAGCACCGGCTGGAGACCCCCGTGGGCGTGGTCGACGTGGCCTACGATGGCCGCAACGAGGTGGCGTTCCGGAATGTGGCCTGTTATCGGCTGCGGAAGAATGTCGAGCTTGAGGTTCCAGGCCTCGGCCCGGTCACCGGCGACGTTGCCTGGGGTGGGAACTGGTTCTTCTTGACCACCGCGGGCGACGAATTGCTGGAGCGCCGGAACGTACCGCGGCTGATCGACATCAGCTCCCGGATCCGCGAAGCCCTGCGGCACCAGGGCATCACCGGAGCCGAAGGGGCGGAAATCGACCATATTGAGCTGATCGGCCCACCACATTCACCCGAGGCCGACGCGCGGAACTTCGTCCTCTGCCCGGGCGGGGCCTACGACCGCTCGCCCTGCGGCACCGGCACCAGTGCGAAGCTGGCCTGCCTGGCCACCGAGGACAAGCTGGACGCGGGGCGTCGGTGGCGGCAGGAAGGCATCCTGGGCACATGTTTCTCCGGTTGGCTGGAAAAGGAAGGCGACCGGCTCCGCCCATGGATCCAGGGCTCGGCCCATGTCAACGCCGAGTCGACCTTGCTACTGGACCCTGGTGACCCGTTCGTCCACGGAATCAACCCATGAGTTGGAAGCGAACATGAGCAGACACGTGGTGGTGATCGGCGGCGGAGCTATCGGGACGGCTTGCGCCTACTATTTGGCCAAGGCCGACTGGCGGGTGACGCTGCTGGATAAGAACCGCCAGGGCTTGGGTGGCACCAGCGGGAATTGCGGCATGATCAGCCCCAGCCACGTGTTGCCGTTGACCGAGCCCGGCACGGTGCGCAAGGCCCTGCGGGGGATGGGCCGTGGCGCCTCGCCGCTATACATCAAACCCCGGTGGGACCCACGGCTCTGGTGGTGGTTGCTGAACTTCGCGCGGCGCTGCCGTCGCTCGACCATGCTGGAATCAGCCGAAGCGCTGCACGCCTTGCTCGGCCACGTCACGCCGCTGCTCGAAGAGGTGATCGACACCGAGGACATGCAGGTCGACTGGCAACGGGAAGGATGCCTGTTCGTCTACGATACACCCGAGGGAATGAGCCACTTCGCCGAGACCGATCGGCTGCTGCGCGAGAAGTTCGACACGCCGGCCACGCGTTTCGACGGCGACGAACTACTGGAACTGGAGCCGTCGCTACAGCCGGGCAGCGTCGCCGGCGGCTGGCTCTACGAGCAGGACTCGCACCTCGACCCGGCCTTGCTGCTCGCCGCTTGGCGCGGCGTGTTGGAGCGTCTTGGCGTGACGATCCGCGAGGGCTGCGAAGTCGGCCAATTCGTCACCACGAGTGAGTCCGCCAGCGCTGTCCAGACAACGCAAGGCGAGCAGATAACAGCCGACGCCTTTGTCTTGGCCGCCGGTGCCTGGTCGCCGTTGCTGGAGAGGGACCTCGGCTGCCGTGTGCCGGTCCAGCCGGGCAAGGGCTATTCGCGGACGCTCCCCCGCCCCAACTCCTGCCCTCGAATGCCCATCTTCTTTCAGGATCGGAAGATCGTGGCCACGCCCCTTGCCCGGGGATTGCGATTCGGCTCCACGATGGAGTTCTCCGGCTACGACGCCTCGCTGAACCCCACGCGCCTGGGCGTGCTGACAACCCGGGTGGAAGGCAAGCTCAAGGCGTTCGAGGAGCCCGAGTTCCGCCGCCTGACAGCACCGAACGCACCGGTCGACGACCATCCGTGGTACGGCTGGCGTCCGATGACCTACGACAGCGTGCCGATCATCGATCGAGCGCCCGCATTACCCAATGTGCTGCTAGCCACGGGCCACAACATGCTGGGCTTGACGCTGGCCACCCCGACCGGTCGGTTGGTGATGGAGATGCTTTGCCAGCGGCCGACCATCGTCGACCCGCGACCGTATCGCGTCACGCGATTTTGACGGGTCGGTAACACTTCAGCCATCTGAAGCCCGTCATTCCCGCGCACGCGCGAATCCAGGATCCCCGCTGCGATCTTCTCACTGGCATACCCCCCGTCATTCCCGCGCACGCGCGAATCCAGGCGACTGACGCAACCCACTGGATTCCCGCTTGCGCGGGAATGATGGGACTGGTCCAGTAGCCCATCCAGACGCGGCTTCTGGATTCCCGATTTCTCGGGAATGACGGAAGGAATCGACTTCACAATCCCCCTGCTTCCCTTCCGCCCCGGCTGGTCGCTCAATCCGCCAGGGCGTAGAATCCCACGCATGTTCCTCTCGATCGACGGCGGCGACGGCACCGGAAAATCCACCCAGGGCAGGCTCCTCGCCGAGTGGCTCCGCGAGGCCGGACACCAGGTCCGCGAGTATCGCGACCCGGGCACCACGGGCCTGGGCGAAGCCGTTCGCGAAATCCTGCTCCAGCGCCGCGACTTGGAGATTCACCGCCGAGCGGAGATGCTGCTCTACATGGCCGCGCGGTCGCAGTTGGTCGAGGAGCGAATCCGCCCGGCCCTGGAGCGGGGCGAAGTGGTCCTCTGCGATCGCTATCTGCTGGCCAACGTGGTTTACCAGGGGCACGCTGGCGGGCTGGACGTTGACGAGCTTTGGCGCGTGGGTCACGTGGCCACGGGCGGACTGAGCCCCGACTTGACGATCGTCCTCGACCTGCCGGCCGAGGAGGCCGCCGGGCGGTTGGGCGGCACGCTGGATCGCATGGAAAGCCAAGGGCTGGAGTTTCATCGCCGCGTGCGTGAGGGGTTCCTGGTGGAAGCAAACCGACAACCCGAGGCTTGCGTGGTGATCGACGCTTCGCAAGACATCGACCGCGTGCAGCAACAGATCCGCGACGCCGTCACCCCGCTGCTGAAGGCAGCCGCACCGAACGGTCCGCCCACTTCCTGACGCATCACCCCACTCCCCAAACATCCCATGGCCTGGCACGGTATTGAAGCTCACGACGACGTGATCGAGCAATTCGCCCGGGCGCTAAGCCGCGGGCGGTTGGGGGCCAGTTTCTTGTTCGTCGGCCCGGCGGGCGTCGGCAAGCGGCTGGCGGCGATGAAGCTGGCCCAAGGGCTCTTGTGCGAGCGCTCGGAAGCGGCGTCGGTGGAGCCCTGCGAAGAGTGCCCGGCTTGCCAACAGGTGCTGGCGGGGACGCATCCCGACGTGCATCTGGTCCAGAAGCCGGCCGATAAGCGCGACATCCCCGTCGCCCTGCTGATCGGGGAAAAGGAGCGACGCGGCCAGGAGGGCTTGTGCCACGATATCGCCATGAAGCCGCACTCCGGGCTGCGGCGGGTGGCGATTATCGACGACGCCGACACGCTGAACCAGGAAGGGGCGAACGCGCTGCTGAAGACCCTTGAAGAACCGCCGCCGCACAGCCTACTGATCCTGCTGGGGACCTCGCCGGCAAAGCAGCTCCCCACGATCCGCTCGCGCTGCCAGATGGTTCGCTTCTCGCCGCTGCCGGATGAGGTGGTCGCCCGCCTGCTGGTGGAGCAGGACGTGGTCGACGACCCAGGCATGGCATCGCGGCTGGCCTCCTACAGTGGCGGCAGCATGCAGGCGGCCTACGAACTGGCCGATCCCGACCTTTGGCGGTTCCGCGAAGAGTTGCTGCGGCAGCTATCCAACGCGGTGATCGACAGCCCCCGCTTTTCGCGGGAGGTCTCGAAGTTTGTCGACGCGGCGGGCAAACCGGCCCCACCCCGGCGCGCTCGATTGCGGCAAGTGATCGGCTTCGCCGCCGAGTTTTATCGGCAACTGCTTCGTTACGGGTTGGGCGACGAGCGAGCCATCGAGGCCGAACTCCGCCACCTGCTCGACGCGGCCGCGGCCGGCGGGTTTTCCGTCGATCGCACCTCCGCCCGACTGCAACGCTGCCTGGAGGCGGCCGAACAGATCGACCGCAACGCCAACCAGAACACGCTGATCGAGGCCTGGCTGGACAGCTTGGCGGCGGCATGAGACGTCGCCAGAGGCGTTTCACGGCAAGCGAGGCAACGCGTCGCGCATTGGGCCCGCCGACGGCCCGCCACCGCCCGAGGGTACAGGCGCCCCCTCGGGTGAAGGGGCCCCGGCCGGCCGTTTTTTGATGCGGCTTTCCACCTTGCAGCCCGGGGAGCGTTTCGGGCATAATCGAACGCACTCAGCCTGATGCACGCCGAGCCCGGTCGATCCTGAGTACGGTTGAGCCGGGCGTTTCGGGTGAAGGTTGTGCTTGATTCGTCCCTCCCGGAATTGGCCCGCCGACTGTTGCGGGGCCACAAACCCTGTTTTTCCTCCGCCGCGGCCCCTCGCGCTATTCCCCAAGGAGACAACTTAATGGCTTCCCCCCACGGTTCGATCCGCCTCCCCCAGATTCTCGTTCTTGCGCTGGCGCTGGTTTGCGGCAGTTTGCTTGCCCACGGGATTGCCGACTCGAAGGAGGACGGCGCTCAGGGTCCCAAACCGAAGATGGCGCCAGTCAGTGGGAAGCTGACCTACGACGACGAAACGCCCATCCCGGGGGCCCGGATCCAGATCGTCTTCATCCCGCTGGAACCGGAGGGTAAGGCTGGCAACCGCGACAAGCCTTCGTTGACCGACGTGGACCCCGACAAGGGAACCTTCGAGTTCACCTCGACCTACGAGGAAGGCGACGGGGCCACGGTGGGCATGCATCGGGTGATGATCACCGTGCTGGACGCGGACGGCAACCTCAACGGAGCAATTCCCGAGGTCTTCGCCAATCCCCAACTCACACCACTGAAGATCAGGATCGAGCCGCGCAAGAACTGGATCCACTTCCAGGTGCCCAAGCCGTGAGGGCCCATAGGAAGGGCCCAGTGGCTGGACGCCCCCGACGGTGCCTCGGCGCCACAAGACGGTCATAGCGGAGCGGTCCCGGCAGAGCGGTCCCACGGGGCGGTCCCACGGGGCGGTCCCACGGGGCGGTGCCGGCGGAGTGGTCCCGGCAAAATAGTCCCACGGGACGGTCCCACGGGGCGGTGCCCGTGGGCTTGGGTGGGAAATCCAGTCTGAGCACTCGCGAACGTCGACCGCAAGATGCCGTCCGATCATCACTCCGTGCGGTCGATCGCTTCAGCGAGTAGGTCGTTGAGGTTCTTCAGTTCACGCAGCCGGCGGACGACTCGCGGATGCGCAAACACGCGCACGCGCTTGACGTAGTCGTCAAATTGCTCGGTGGCCAGGGTACGAACCACCGGCGACGCCTCGGCCAGTGTGCGATAGCATGCCTGCTTGGGGAAGTGAATCTCCACGTCGAACTGCACTTCCTTCTGCGTGGGCGGGGCATCGAAGAGCAACTCGTGTGGGGCGACCACTTGCCCCAAGGCCGTGCTAACCAGCGTGGCGAAATGCTCCGCGCAAGCGGAGAGCCAGGGATACGGCCGCCGAGCCAAACGATGATAGAGTTCCTTGTCCTCCAGAAAGCCGTATTGAGCCAGTCGTTTGTAAAGCTGTCGCTTGGGACCGAACAGACCGGCGAGCAATTCCCCGGCGGGGCCGCCCTCCCCGGCCCGTTGCATTTGGTCGATCATCGGCCCCTCGGTCAGGCGGAACAGGGCGTCCAAATCGAGCACGCCATGCAGCAGATAAAAAGCGCGTTGCAGCATGGCCGTCGCGGCACGTACCGCGTGATGCCAATACACCTCGCTGAACATCACATAGCGCGCGAAGACCATCAGTTCGGCCGCCGTCTTGCCCTTCTCGTTGATGGCCAGCCCGTCGCCCGCCTCGTTCAGGCAAAGCGAGCCCAGTAGTCGTTGCTGGTCGAAGTGGCGGCCGTAGGGCACCCCGGCGTGCAAACTATCGCGGGAAAGATAATCCATCTTGTCGATGTCAATTGGCCCGGAGAGCATGCTATCGAGGATCCGCGCGGCCCGATCGCGGGGCTTTTCGCTGAGCAGCGCGACGACATCGCGGGGTTGCACGCCCCAATCGTCGCGGAGCACGTCGGCCAACTCGCCCTCGAGCAGGAAGCTGTTGGCGTACAGCTCGTGGCTGGGGACGCTTGGCAAGTGGATATCCTCGATCGGGTGGCAAAACGGCCAGTGCCCTACGTCGTGCAACAGAGCGGCGGCGATGAACACCTCGGCCCGTTCGGGCTCCATGGCGGCCACGAACCGCGGGTCGCCCGCCAGTTGCTTCAGGTACAGCAGGGCAAGCCGGTAGACGCCCAGGCAGTGCTCGAAGCGGGTATGCAGCGCGGCCGGGTAGACCATGGAGACGAGTCCCAACTGGCTAATCCGCGCCAGCCGGCGGAACTCGGCGGTGTCCATCAGCGCGCGGACCCGCGGGGTCATCGGCACGTCCGTCTCCGGGGGAATACGCACGAGCATCCGCCGGGCATCAACGGCTTCAATCTCGGGGATATCGAGCAAGGGGCCCATCACCCGATCTCCCAAATCCACGACATTCCGGCCGTCGCTCGCAGGACGAGCGTCACCAACACGAAGAACGCGTAGTGGAAGAAGCCGTTACCGTAGTCCAAGTCGAGCGCCACGGTGGGCATCAATCCGCCAATCGCCAGGAAGACGGGCGCGAAGAAGAGCCACTCCCAGAGTTCGCCGGTCATCATCCCCGAGGGCCCGCTCACGTAGGCGAATACACCCCAAAGAATGACATAGGCCAGGCCGACGATCGCCGCTCGGATCCACAACTCGCCGCCGCGATAGGGTTCCCGCTCATCGTCGCGCAAAAAGCCGTAAGCGCCCACGCACACCGCCGGGGCGATCAGCAGCAACCCCACGGCGCGGAGCAGAAGACTGCTCGAAAGCACCCCACCCAGTACCCAGGTGAGCGCCAGCACCCCCACGATCCCGCCGGCCACCGCGCCCAATCGGGCGGGCGAGAAACGCGTCTCCTCGCGCGCGATCGGCTTCAGCACCAACTTCCCGGCCGCGTCGCGCCCACCACCGGCGAAATCGCTGGGGGCGTGTACCTCGACCTGCTCCGATTCACTGGGAACGGTGATCGTCGCTTTGCACTTCGGGCAAGGTCCGGTGCGGCCGGCGAACTTCTCGCTCACATTGAAACTGGCCCGACACTGAGTGCATACAACGCGAATCGCCATACCGTGGACTCGTTGCGAGGAAAGACGGGGAACCGGGCGGCCCCCCAGGTGGTCGAAAGTGTGCAGTGCTTGGAATTGTCCCGAGGCGGGAGAAGCTCGATTGCCGAGCTATCATGGTGGCCGATCGGTCGCCTCATGTCAAGGTGTTCGAGTGACCGGCTCGATGGAGGCCTCCGCTATCCCGTGCCGGGCGCCTGGTGTCTCGCTTTCCCCGCCCCGTCCTTTCAGATAGGCGGTACCCCGACTCGCCAGTCCGCCGGTCCCGAGCTACGCTTGAAGCACAGGCAAATCCGGCTCCAACCGACGTTCCGCCATGATCGAATTCCTCTGTCCCAACGGACACCATATCCGCTGCGGCGACCAGCAAGCCGGCCGGGCAGCCAAATGCCCGCGCTGCGGAGTGGCCTTTCGCGTGCCCGACGCCCCCACCGCGCCGGCCGAGTCGCCCGTCTTCCCGGAAGACGCGGGCGAAGGTCCAGCGGCCCGCCCGGCACAATCGGAACCGGCGCCGGGCGAAGTGAACCAGACCAAGGTGGACACGTCCGCGATGCATCGCGGCACGGCAAGCAAACCGGCGAAGATCGCCTTTACACCACTCGACCCGACTACCACGCCCGACGACGCCGGGCTGGACTTGAGCCGGATGCCCGCCACGGGACCATCAGCGTCGTCCAGCGAAGCGGCAAACGCATCGAATGAGCTGCCGGAAACAAGCGCCGCCGACCGCTCGCCGGAACCAAGCGCGAAGCCGGAGCTATTCGAGTTCCTCTGCCCCAACGGACATCAACTGAACGCTCTGCGGCGTTCGGCAGGTCGCGCCGGTCAGTGCCCCACGTGTGGGATTCGCATGCGTATTCCCGATGCCGAAACAGTGGAAGGGCCAATGTGGTCGGATGACCCCGATTCGACCCCGGAGGAGCAGACCTTGTCCGGAATGAGTCGGGAGGATAGCGGCGACCGGGACTCGGCGACCGTGCCTCCGCCAACCGGTCGTCAACAGGTGGCCGAGGCGGCCGCGACATCGGCGAGCATGCCGTCGGCCCAAGCGACAGCAGCCGATGCCGCTCCCTTCGATCAGCCCCACCCGATGGCCGATTTGTTGCTCACTGTCTGGCGAGAAAAGCCCGAAGGGAAAGTCGTCGAGGTCCATCTTCGCGACGGAACGCGGCTGACCGTCGAGCGGCTAGCGGAGCGGCTCGACCACCCGGCCTTTGTTCTTCTGGCGGGCAAGGGCGATGACGGCCGTTTCACCCTTCACGCCGTGGCCTGGGACGCGATTGCCGGCGCATTTGTTGACGGACTCGATGAGTTGCCCGAGGCCTTCGGCACGTGAACAGGGAGTTCACGCGTTGGACTCGAAGTCGTCATCCTGGAGATCGTTCTCCGTGATCATCGTGCAACCCTTGCGAGCCAGGGTCTCGCGGGCCAGGTCGATATTGTCGACCATGATCGCCACGGCCGCTCGGCCATGCGGCCGAACCAACAGCGGATAGGCCTGCACGATGTTCACCTCCGCCTGAAGCAAGGCGGTGCAGATTTGCAGCAGCGGCTGGCTGTCGTCGGGGATCTCCACACCGAGCAGATCGCTTTCGATGATCGCCAGTCCGGCGCGCTCGAGGATCTCGCGGCCCTCCTCGGGATCGCTGAGCAGGAAGCGGACGAACGCGCACTCAGACGAATCGGAGATCGAGAGGGCCACGATCCGCACGTTGCTGCCCTCGAAACGGCGGACCACTTCCAGCAGTTGCCCCACCCGATTCTCCAAAAAAACGGTGAACTGCCGGATTGCCGGATAGTCGCGGCCGCGGATGGTCGAGAGATCGGTTTCGCCGCCTTGCTCGAATCCCATGCTTCTTGCCCTTTGCTGGAGTATCCAAACCGCTTGGGGAGACCCTGCCTGCTGTCTTAACTATATTTCTAGCTTTGGGTTCGGTCAATGGCAACCCAGGCCGTCCGAGGGTCGCGGGCCACTGCGGTGTCGCGCTGGGGAGGGCCGGGAGTGGAGTCACGGCGGGGGAGCGGAATGCGATGTCTCGCCCCGATCAGCCCCCAGGAGGATTGCAAAGTCGATTGTATCTTGCGCCGAGCCTCCACTCGTCATTCCCGCGCACGCGGGAATCCAGTGAATTGGGCCGGATCACTGAATTCACGATAACCGCCTTCGCGGGCACAAGCTTCTCGGGAATGACGGAAGGAGTCGACTTTGCAATCCTCCGACCAGCCCCTGAACAGCGACGGTGAACGCCGCTACAATCGGCACGTTGGACCGTTCTTGCCGTTGCGGAGAGTGTCTTCGCCACGAGGCAGCGGCGGGCCGTCATCCTGGTCGGCTCCGGGCCAATTTCCCGCCAAGACTCGCATTTATCCTCCATCCGATCGCCGATCCCGTCCCATCCGCCATGATGCAGCAGCACGAATTCGAAGTCCGGGTCCGCTACAACGAAACCGACCCAATGGGCTTCCTTCACCATTCGCACTACCTCACCTACTTCGAGATCGGCCGGACGGAACTGCTCCGGGCAGCCGGCGGGAGCTATCGTCGCATGGAGGAAGACGGGCGGTTCGTCGTCGTGGTGAAGGCCGACATCCGCTACCGCCGCCCGGCACGCTACGACGATCTCCTCCGCGTCCACACCCAGGTCTCCCGCGTTTCCGCGGCAAAGATCGAGCACGAATATCGCATCACCCGCGAAGACGAGCTTCTGACCACCGCCACCATCACGCTGGCCGTGATCGATCGGGAGGGCAATGTCTGCCGTGTGCCCGACTGGATGCAACCACCGGCGTAGCCGGCTGCTTCGGCACTGGCGGCACCCAAGGGCAGCGCGAGGATCCCGTCCTCGTGGGGCTGCTGAAGTGGTGTGAAAACATCAGCAGGATACGCCAGCCTTTTACTCCTCACCAGCTCACAAGATTTGACAATAGCTCTTCACGCCAAGCAAATTTTCAGCCATCCAGATGCCTGCTATCTCGACGACAATGACTATCGAAAGTCGTCAGCAGTAACACCGTACCGCCGCTTGGCATCTTCCTCGGCCCATTTCTCTGCTCTCCGTTGCTCCTCCCATGTGCGTTCGCTCATTGGCTTGGCGAAGATTTCATCCAATGTGGATTCGCTGCCGGGTGTATTGTGTCGCTGCTGTTCCGGTGAGGTTGATGGGCCAGAAACTAAAATGCCAGCACAGATGATCACCACGGCCAGAAACACAGCAGACCCAATTAAGATGAGTTTTTCATCTTCCTTGTCTGGCTTCGGCTTGCTTTCCCCGGCCGTTTTCGGTTTACTTTCCTCATCCGACTCCGGCTTGTCTGTCTTTGGCTTAACCGACTTCTTCGGCGTGTGTTCCGTCGATTTAAGCAGGGTTTCCTCAACCTGCTCTGGTTCCGTCTTCTCAACCAGTTTCGGTGCTGGGGCAGTGCCAATCGCACTCAGGACATCGTCCTCGTCGAACGCCGCCTGTTTCGGAAGGGGAACATGGACTGGTCCACCGCATCCGGGGCATTTCCGATCCTTGCCAGCAACCCGATCGGTCGCCTTGATCGTCTTACCACAACTCGGACATTGAAAACAAATCATGCCGCCCCCCCCCCCCCTGCTCCCAGGGATGAGAAGAGAAATTCGCACGGTGGTGAAGTTTAGTATAGCAGCCTTGTGGTGACCATGAAACCATCCCGTCCGAGAGTTCGCATGATTCGAGGGAAACTCCCCCGGGCCATTGATGCTTGGCCACCCCAGCCATAGCCTGAAGATCCTGCGAGGCGATGAGAGATCATCGACCAAGACCCCTCGCACAAGGGGGGGCTTGTCGGCATTTACACCCATGCGAAAATTCACGCACTCCGAGTGAAACTTGTCGCAAGGGGGAGGTTTCTTATGTGTCAAAATCAGCAACAGAACCTTATGCCGTGTCCTGACTGTGGTCGGCCCGTATCACGATTCGCCCCGAACTGCATCCATTGTGGCCGTCCGTTGCAGGTGCCCATGCAACAGATGGTCGGAACGGTGGCGAAGCAGGAGGGGCTGCTGAAATCCGGCTGCTTTGGACTGGTGACATCGTTTCTTCTGCTAACGCTGGGGGCGGCAGCTATTCTGATTCCCGTTGCCGGCGTTGTGCTGGGGCCCCTGCTGATGCTCGGTGCCTTGGCCGCACCGTTCGTGGCGCTGTTCACCAGGGATTGGTTTGGCCCGTGTCCCGTATGTGGCAAACCCATCAATCTTTCACGTGGCCAAGCAAGCCGCTGCAAACAATGCGGGCGGATGATATTTCTGCGAGGGAATCGCTTGATGCCCCAGTGATCGAAGTTGCACATCGAAAGCTGACAAAACGAAAGGGAGTGGAGAGATGAGCGACAAGGGTGAGAGATGGATCGGGAGAGTTGTATACCCTGAAGAGTTGACCAGAGCAGAAACCGATTCGGTGGCTCGTGGATTGCCCGGTGGCCATGTGCAAAAGCATTGGAAATCTCCTCCCATGTTCACGCAGCTAGCGGACCAGCGAGGGGGAACGCTCTGTGAGGACCCACGCCAAGAGCGGTGGGAGAAGGAGGAGGACGACGGAATGAGGCGAGAGGGGTATCGCTTCGAGGATTTCCGGTCGGTCAAGTCGTTCGTTGATGCGGTGCGGGCCGTCTTCGGGCCAGAACCGAAGACAAATAGTCACGTTGGTAAGCTGATTGCCCAGAATCCGGAAAAGTTGACAGGGTTGTGCTATTTTGCGGTCATCGAGTGGCGTGGCACGATCGGCAGCAGCGAATCGACGTGATGGGGATTATCGCAATCGCCCGCCGAATCTGAGCCGCTACCCGCGCTCGAATCTGCCCGCCGGGGCGCTGGTGCCCGGTATTGGTGAGAGGCTTGAGGCACCGCCCGGGCTGATGCTTGCCCGTCAATGATCGCATGCCGGTCACTGCCGGTCACTTCCCGCGAGCCGCCAGTCGTCGCAGCGTCCGCAGATTGAGAACGTCGTTGTCCGTGCCCCGCTCTTTTCCCTTGGGCGTTTCCAGGTACATCGGCACGTGCCGCAATCGGCGATCGTGGAGCAAGTGTTCAAATGCTTCCTCGCCGAGATGGCCGCGACCGATGTGTTCGTGCCGGTCGACGCGGCTACCCAAGTCGCGGCGGCTGTCGTTCAGGTGGATCGCCTCGATACGATTCAGTCCCACCACGCGGTCGAATTTGCGCATCGTGGCCCGGTAGACCCGGCGGGTGCGGAGGTCGTAGCCGGCGGCGAACACATGGCAGGTGTCGAAGCAGACACCCAGCCGCTCCGGTTCGCGCACGCGCTGGATGATTTCGGCCAGATGCTGGAATCGCCAGCCAAGACAGGTGCCCTGACCGGCGGTGGTTTCCAGCATGATGCGGGAGCGCAGTTCCGCGCCGCGCCGATGGATGCGGTCGATGGCCCGCACGATCCGGCTCAGTCCGCCGCGTTCCGTGCCCGTGGTATGGGCACCCGGGTGAGCCACCAGGCCAGGGATCCCCAACGCATCGGCCCGGCGCAGTTCTTCCAGCATGGCTTCGACCGACCGCCGCCATAATTCGCGATCCGGGCTGGCCAAATTGATCAGGTAGGAGTTGTGGGCAACGGTGTGCCTGATCCCGGCGCGACGCAAGGCGGCCTGGAATCGCGGACCGGCGTCGTCCGGTAGCGGCGCGGCCCGCCATTGGTTGTTGTTCTTGGTGAAGAGCTGGACACACGAGCACCCGACCGCTGCCGCCCGCTCCACGGCGCGGTGGTGACCACCGGCGATCGACTGGTGGGCTCCGAGGATTGGCGGCGTGGGCTTGGTCATGGTCCGTGTCGGGCATTGGCGTCGTCAGCGAGAGAGAGAATATCACCTCCGCGAGCCGTCGACCAGCCGCCGCGAATCGCGACTAAAAGGCCGATCATTACGGCCCGCCGCGTGCTTCCCTGGGCCCCGACGGCAAACGCTTGCATTTTTCTCAGGGTTCCGGTTACAATGATTCTGTGCGTCAAGGGAAATCGGGCTCTTCCGTTTCTAGGTGCAAAACCCGAGAAACACGGCCTTTAGGCCGGCGGCGATCTGGCGCAGCTCGGCGATGCCCCGGCCCACCGCGTCCGACGCGCGGTTCAGGTCCAGGAT
>Ga0180436_10000917_pt1 | contig 29526 bp, 20 predicted proteins | sample SS_ome_2_FD_132434 | JGI IMG/M metagenome (GOLD analysis project Ga0180436, IMG submission 132434) | Hypersaline lake sediment archaeal communities from the Salton Sea, California, USA - SS_3_S_2 metaG | ecosystem: Environmental > Aquatic > Non-marine Saline and Alkaline > Hypersaline >... | reverse complement strand
TCCGGCGTCGAGGGTGACTGGCGCGACCCGGCCGACCCTGCGCCCGCCGTGGTCGCGCAGCTACTCGAACTGGCGGGGCGGTACTACCTGCCGTTTCTCGACGCCAATGCCCGCGCAATCGACCAGGGCGAGACGGAGGTCGCGGCGGTGGTCGACGGTGACACCTTCCGGCAGCCGGCATATCGCTACCAGCGCAAGTGCTTCGATTACCTCAAGCGGCGCTTCGCCGCTTTGCCCGATGCCGCCCGGCAGACCGTGAGCCCGCTGCTGGAAGCAAACGGCTGCCTGCGCTGGCTCGATTGAGCGCGCGGACCGGCCACGCGTGGTCGCAGCGCGATCCAGCCCGCACCCGCTCGCGTCGCTGCGCCAGGACGATAAGGGCAGAGAACAATGGGGACCGTTCGTTTTTCACCGCGACGGCAACGCATGAACCACGCCGAGCGCATGAACAGTGAACGGCCCCCGTTGCCCCGTGCTTGGTCAGGCTGCCTCAGTACGCCCTGGGGCGAGCGAGCATGCAGCGCGCCGTGTCATTCAAAACTCAACTCTCCGAGCACTGCAGCGATCAAAACGGCAATGAAGATCGCCCCGATGGCGAGGATCGCGAACTGGAAGGCCAGCGCCGCACCGCCGAGAATTACACCGCCAGCCGCAATACGAAGCGGCTCGTGTAACGCGAGACTCACAACCGCCAGGACGATGGCGAACCCGGCCATGACGCCAGTCGCAACCCGTGCGAGCTTGTCGAGGTCCCAGCGGGAAAGCGGGTTGACCTCGGGCGCCGGTGTGCGCTCTTTGCCCTTGAGCGCGGCGATCGTTGCGTCGCGAATCGCGACCGCCTTCTCGGCGACAGTGGTTTCCAGGGACGGCTGCTCGGTGAACGGCCCACCCCAGAAATGCACTATCGCGAGCAGCAGCGCTGCGGCCCCGACGGCGATCGCGCTCACCCCGACGATTGGTCGTTTGCGTTGCATAGCCGATTAGCCATCTACCCGAAGCGGATGGCCCGAGTATCCCAGCGTTCTTGTGCGACTGCCACCTCGCTTGTCATGCACGCCTCTGCCCGCCGCGCGGCGTCGCAGGAGTCGACGAGTCAGAAAGCCCACTTCACCGTCGCCCGCACCTGCCGCGGCTCGACCGGATGCAGGTGCACGTCCTCCACCCCGGGACGTTCGGCGAGGTTGCGGCCGCACACGGCGGCCGGATCGCTGCGCAGGCAGGAGGCAAAGAAATAGCTGACGTCCGGGTCTTCGGAGTCGAACAGGTTGAACACGTCGATGGCGAACTCGAGCGAGTCGTGCCAGCGATAACCGGCGCGCAGGTTCACGACCGTGGACGCGTCCGCGTACACCGAGCCGTCCTCGGTGAGCGGGCTGTCGCCGAAATGGCGCAGGCGAACCGCGCCGAACAGTCCGTTCGGCAGGTCCACCGTCGCGCCCGAGGTGATCACGCGACCGACCGAGTTGGGGATGTCGTCGTTCGGCCCGTCGTCGAAGCGTGACTGCGTCAGGGCAACGTCGAGATCGAAGGTCAGCCAGTCGGTCACGCGGTAGAAATTGCTCCACTCGATCCCGTAGCGGTGCGAGCCGCCCTGCGGCTCGGTCGTCCCCGCGTCGCCGACGAACAGCAGCTCGGAATCGAGCTCGAGATACCACAAGCTGAAGGTGGAGACGAGGCCGCCCACTACCGCGGTGCGTACGCCCGCCTCCGTGCCCCAGGACTTGACCAGCGGATCCACCGGCATCGCCGGCGCGCCGGAGGCCGGGTCGATGCGGCTGACCGTGCCGCGCGCGTCGTTGCTGTGAAACGACTGGCCGTAGTTGAGGTAGAACTCGGTGTCCCGCCACGGCCCGAGGATGAGTGCCGCCTTCGGGCTCCACACGGTGTCGTTCTCGTCGCCCGAGTTCCCGGCCACGGCGCTCGCAACATCGAAGCGATGATGGTCGGCGCGCAGTCCCACACGCGCGCGCAGCCAGTCCGTCAGCCGGGTCTCGTTCGAGACGTGGAAGCCGATGGCCGTCTGCTCGGTGTCATCCTCGCGCACGGCGCGGCTCGGCACGGTGTTGACGCTGTTCAGCAGCGCGAGATCGAGGGTGTGGTCGTGGCGCACCTGTATGCCGACGGTGGTCACCGAGGGGCGCGCGAATAGCGCATGATCGTATTCGTAACTGGTGTTCAGACCGGTCGTCCAGCGCCGATCGAGCTGGGTGATCTGGTCGCCGAGCACCGGGTTGTCGAGGAAGTAGGTGAAGTTCGAGAACAGCTCAAAATCCGAGTACACGACGTAGGCGTTGGCATGGTAATGACCCCGGCCGGCCTCGATGGCGAGCTCGGCGTTGGCGCTGTAGCGCTGGCTCGACCCGCCGAGGGTCGGATCGATGTTGCCGAGCCGCGAGATCAACCCTTGCTGCACGGCGCGCAGCGGCACCTGGTCAGTGGAATCCCATTCAGCGTCGTAGCCCAGCACCGACACGCTCCAGTCGGCCGCACCGTGGGATCCCGAGTACCTGAGCAGCCCGTTGAGGCGATGGGCATCCTCGTCCATGACCCAGGGACCATTGCCGAACTGGGCTTCCACGGCGCCGAGCAGGTCGCCGTGGCCGAGTTCCGTCGACGAGGCGACGACCGCACGCGCAAAGTCGTTCTCACCCCCGGTGACCTTGACCATCGTCTGGTGCAGGTGGCGCGCGAGCGTGTAGCGCGCGTAGCCGGCAGAGGAGAAGTCGCCGACCTCGGTGTAATAAGGGCCCTTGCCGAACTCGATGGCCTCGACGAGTTCTGGGATGATCGGATTCAGGTCCAGGTAGCCCTGGCCGTGGCCATGGGTCGGCTGGTTCAGCGGCACGTTGTCGAGGAATCCCGCAAAGTCGGTGCCGTGGTCGAGGTTGAAGCCGCGCAGGTAGTACTGGTTGGCCTTGCCGGTGCCCGAGTGCTGCGTCACCGCCGCGCCCGGGACAACCTCCATCAGCTCGCCCGAGCGCAGGATCGGGCGGGTGGCCAGGTCGACCTGGCCGATGCGCCCCTGCGATGCCGAGCCTGCCGTCCCGAGCAGGGGCTCCGCGCGCCCGCTGATGACGATCTCCTCCATCACGTGGCCTTCGACATGCGTGCGCCGGGCGTCCGCTGACGCGATCGCGGGCAAGCAGCCCAGCGCAGCGGCGAACGTCAGTCCGGCCAGGCCGTGCCGTACCGATGATTGTCGTCGGTATGCCGCGCGAGCGGGGAAGCGATTCAGCATGTGTCGGCTCACTGTAAGCGGGTTCGTGCAGGGTTGAGTCCCGCACGGCGAAAAAGCAGTTCGCTCGACGCAACGCCGACCTCCTCGGCAGCGGCAGCGCACGGGCGGCCGCGCAATACTCGCGGCCCACAGTACTATAGCCCCACGGTGTTACCAGCAATCGACGAGCAGGCACCGCCCGGCGCAACAATTTGTTGCATTGTTCGTGGGTACGGCAACCAGGCTCGTTGCGACCGCCTGGCTTCCAGTATGATCGCCGTCGGGCGCGCCGCTGCCCGCGGCCGATGCAACCGTATCGCCGTTGGGGCACACTCACTCAGACATGCTCGCGCGTCGGCCCGCGTGCGAGAGCCCCCGCACGGCGGCTGCGACGGTGCCTCGCCGGTACCAGCGCTCGCCGGCGTGAAAGCCCGGAAGCTCGACATGGAATTTGGATGGAGCGAAGAACAGCTCGCGCTGCGCGAGCAGGCGGCGGCGTTTGCGCAACGTGAGCTGAATCCGCACGAGCGGGATGCCGGCGCGGAGCCGGTCTTCGACCGCGAGCTGTGGCAGCGCTGCGCCGACTTCGGCGTCCAGGGCGCATTCGTTCCCCGCGAGCACGGTGGCGGCGGCCGCGACGTGCTGACGACGGTGCTGATGCTCGAGGGCATCGGCCATGGCTGTCGCGACAACGGCCTCACGCTCGGGCTCAACGGTCACATGTGGGCAGTGACGGAGCCCGTGCTGCGCTTCGGCGACGCCGCGCAGCACGGGCGCTGGCTGCCCGGACTGTGCAACGGCGCCCTGATCGGCGCGCACGCCATGACCGAACTCGAGTCCGGCTCGGACGCGTTTGCCCTGAGCACCCGCGCGCAGCGCGTCGACGGCGGCTACCTGCTCGACGGCCACAAGGTCTACATCGGTCTCGCGCCCGTGTGCGACCTGGCGCTGGTATTCGCAAGCACCAACCCCGATCGCGGTGAATGGGGCATCTCGGCGTTTGTCGTGGAAGCATCCCGTGACGGGTTCACGGCGGGGCCGGCGCAGCAGAAAATGGGGGTCAACGGCTCGCCGCTGGGCGAGGTGCGGCTGAGCGAGTGCTTTGTCCCCGAAGCGAACCGTCTCGGCCCCGAAGGCGCCGGGGTGAGCATCTTCAACCACTCCATGGAATGGGAGCGCAGCTTCATCTTTACCAGCCACGTCGGCGCAATGGAGCGGCAGCTCGACGAGGCGGTCCGATATGCCGGCAGCCGGCGCACCTTCGGCCACAAGATCGGCGACTACCAGAGCGTCTCCAACCGCATCGCGGACATGAAGCTGAGGCTCGAGGTCGCGAAGCTGCTCATGTACCGCTGCGCCTGGCTCAAGCAGACCGATGCGCGGATCCCCATCGACGCCGCGCTGGCCAAGCTGCACATCAGCGAGGCGTTCCTGCAGTCGAGCCTCGACGCCGTGCGCATCCACGGTGCGGTCGGCTACCTGAGCGAGCACGGCGTCGAGCGCGACCTGCGTGACGCCGCCGGCGGCGTGATCTACTCCGGCACGTCCGACATCCAGCGCCAGCTGATCGCGAAGCTGCTCGGGGTCTGATCGTGCGCTACCTCCTCTGGCATCTCGTCGACGACTCCGCCGCGCGCAACCCGGACGCCGAGGCGATACGCTGCCGCGGCGAGTCCCTGACCTACGGCGCCCTGGCCGCGGCGTCCAACCGTCTCGCCCACCTGCTCGCCGAGCACGGCGTCAGGCCGGGCGACCGGGTCGGAATCCTGATGAACAAGCGGGTCGAGTGCGCGGTCGCGATATACGGCATCATGAAGGCGGGCGCGGCCTACGTACCGCTGGACCCGGGCGCCCCGACGGAGCGCCACGCCTTCGTCGCCAACGACTGCGGCATTCGCTGCGTGGTCACCGAGCCGCGCAAGCGCGCCGCGGTCTCGCGGCTGCACGCCGCGCACCCGCTCGCGACCGTCGTCGGCTGCGAGATCGAAAGCGAGAGCGAGGGCTGCCGCTCGATGGGCTTCGCCGCGCTCGAGGCGTGCGAGGCCGCACGCCCGCCTGCCGTCCATGCGATGGAGCAGGACCTGTCCTACATCCTCTACACGTCCGGCTCGACCGGCGTACCCAAGGGCATCATGCACAGCCATCGCAGTGGCCTGGCCTGGGCCGAGGTGACCGTCGATGCCTACGGCTTCGACGGCGCCGACCGCATCAGCAACTACGCGCCACTGCATTTCGACCTCTCCACGCTCGACTACTTCTCCGCCGCGCTCGCCGGCTCGACCACGGTCATGATCCCTGAGGACGTGACCAAGGTCCCGGCGAGCCTCGCCGCGCTCATCGCCGGGGAGGCGCTGACGGTGTTCTACACCGTGCCGCTCGCGCTTACCCAGCTGGCGACCTCCGGCTGCCTGGACGGTAACGACTGCGCGCAACTGCGCTGGGTGCTGTTTGGCGGTGAACAAATGCCGCCCAAGCACCTCGCCGCGCTGATGGCTGCGCTGCCCGGGGCAAGGTTCTGCAACGTCTACGGACCCACCGAGACCAACGGCTGCACCCATTTTCCGATCGCGCCCGACCACGTCCACGATGCGCCGGTGCCGATAGGGCGCCCGTACCGCAATGTCGAAGCGCTCGTCGTCGACGCCGACGATCAGCCCGTCGCGCCCGGCGAGGTCGGCGAACTCCTTATCCGCGCGCCAACGCTGATGCGGGGGTACTGGGGCCGCGAAGAACTCAACGCGCGCAGCGCATTCCTGCGGCGCGAGTTTGCCGGCGTGCCCGACCGCTTTCATCGCACGGGCGATCTCGTCTACGCGCTGCCGGACGACAACCTGCAGTTCGTCGGCCGCAAGGACCGGCAGATCAAGTCGCGCGGCTGTCGCGTCGACCTCGACGAGGTCGAGGCGGTCATGCTTGCGCTCGACAGCGTATCCGAGGCCGCGGTCTACCCGGTCACCGACGGCGACGGCCACCAGCTGATCGAGGCGCGCGCCATTCCAGCCGCGCACGCGCGCGGTGGCGAAACGCTGTCGGAGAGCATGCTGCGCAGCCTGCTTCGCCGCCAGCTGCCGCCGTACGCAGTGCCGGTACGTCTCGACATCGTGGACGATTTCCCGCGCACCTCCACCGGCAAGGTCGACCGCGTGACCCTCGCGCGCGAAGCCACCGCCGCGCGAGCACCTGGCGGGGACTAGAATGCCACGCCCGGCAGGATACCGCCGCACATCGCACGACCAGACTGGAAGACCTTAATGAACGCCACGGAAAGCAAGCTCATCGACTTCATCCGCGTCCAGCTGCTCGAAGATCCGGAATATGACCTGACGCCGGACGACGAGCTGCTGCTCGACGACATCGTCGATTCGCTCGGCGTCATGCGGCTCGTCGAGTTCATCGAACACGAAGGCGGCGCGGCCGTGCCGGCCGAGGACGTGACGATCGATAACTTCTCCACCGTCAGCGTCATCGCCGGTTACCTGTCGGCGCGCAGCATCGCCATCACGTGATGCAGCGAATCAGGGACGGTCGCGGACAACCCATGGGTGACGATATGACAATGGCGCCGCTTCGCTGGCTCGGCCTCTTGCTGCTGCTGACCGTGGCGTCCGGCACGGCACACGCACATTCGCTCGGCCAGACCTACCTCTATCTCAGCCTCAGCGAGTCCACCCTCGACGCGCGCTTCGAGATCGCCGCGGCCGACGTCAATCGTGCTCTCGGGGCGACGCTGCCGACGACGGAGAAGCTGACCGTGGAGCAGGTGCAGCCCTGGGCAGCGGCGCTCGAGCGTTACGTGCGCGATCACAGCAGCATCCGCCCCGAAGGCCGCAGCGTGGAGATGCGCTTCGAGGGTTTGAGCGTCCGCGATACACAGACGGCGCAGTACGTGCTCGTGCACTTCGTCATCGATGGTCTGGCGCAACCGCCCCAGGTGGTCGACATCGACTACTCAGTGTTGTTCGACGAGGACCCGAAGCAGAGCGGCGTGCTGGTGGTCGAGAACGACTGGAAGTCGCATACCTTCGCCAACGAGGCCGGAATCTCGCTCGTCTTCAAGCCATCGAGCCGCACCCAGCAGCTCGACCTGACCGGGTCGACGCTGCTCTCCGGCCTGCTCGGCATGGTGCATCTCGGCGCCGAACATATCATCGAGGGCATCGACCACGTGCTGTTCCTGATCGCGATCCTGCTGCCGTCGGTCGCGCGGCGTGAGGGCGGCCAGTGGCGCTTCGTACCGCGCTTCCGCACCGCGCTGTGGAACGTGGCGAAAATCGTCACGGTGTTTACCATCGCACACTCCATCACGCTGAGCCTCGCGGCGCTGGAGATCCTCAACGTCTCCTCGCGCGTGGTCGAGTCGGTCATTGCCGCCTCGATCGTCGTCGCCGCGCTCGACGTGTTCTACCCCATCCTTGGCCGACGGGTCGCGCTCGTGGTGTTTGCCTTCGGGCTGTTTCACGGGGCGGGCTTTGCCGGCATCATTCTCGACATGGACATCCACCCCGATTACACGGTGTGGACGCTGTTCGGCTTTAATCTCGGTGTCGAGGTCGGCCAGCTCATCATCGTCTGCGTGATTTTTCCACTGCTGTTCATCGTGCGCAGGAATGCGTACTACCTGCGCTACGGCATGCCGGCGATTGCCTCGGTGCTGGTCGCGATCGCCTCTTACTGGTTCATCGAACGCGCGCTCGAGGTCGACCTGCCCGCGGGCGAGTACGCGAACTGGGTGATCGACACGATGAGGCGCACCTGAGAGGGGCTGCACCGTGGCGTCGAGCCGGAACATCGAGACCCTCTACCGGCTCTCACCGCTGCAGGAAGGCATCCTGTACCACACGCTCGGGGCACGCACGCCCGGCGTCTACGTCGGCCAGTACACGTGCCGGCTCGAAGGTGCCGTCGACGGGACGCAGCTGCGCGCGGCCTGGGAGACGCTGGTCGCGCGGCACGCCGCGCTGCGGACCCTGTTCACCTGGGAGCGCGGCGAGACACCGCTGCAGATCGTCCGCGAGCGTGTGACGCTGCCGTGGACGGAAGAAGACTGGCGCGGCTGCCCGCCTGACGAGGCCGAGCGGCGCTGGTCCGGGCTGCTGCACGCCGAGCGTGAACGCGGCTTCGATCTCGATCGAGCGCCGCTGCTGCGCGCCGCGCTGGCGCGCGTGGGCGAGGCGCAGTACCGCTTTCTGCTCTGCTATCACCACATCATCCTCGACGGCTGGTCGCTGCGACTGCTGCTCGATGAAGCCATGGCCCTGTGCCGGCCGGGCAACGCCGCGGGGCTGGCGGCGGGGCCGGCCTATGCCAGGTTCATCGAATGGCTCACCGCGCGGGACACCGCCGCGGACGACGCCTACTGGGTGACGCGCCTGGCGGATGTCGAAGCGCCGACGCCGCTGCCGGTGCCGGGCGCAGCGCAGACGCCGGGCGCCGGCCCTCACCGCGCCCATCGCTTTACCCTGCCAGCGGAGCTCACCGCGCAGGTCGAAGACCTCGCGCGCGCCGCCCGCGTGACGGTGAGCACGGTGTTCACCGCCGCCTGGGCCCTGCTGCTCGCGCGCCACGCCGATAGCGACGACGTCGTCTTCGGCACCACCTGGTCGGGACGCCCGCCCGAGCTGCCGGACAGTCAGCGCACCGTGGGCCTGTTCATCAACACCCTGCCTACCCGGGTTCGGCTCGGCGACGAAACCGTCGCGCACTGGCTGCGCGCTGTGCAGGCCGAGATGTCGCTCCTGCGCGAACACGAGCAGACGCCGCTGCCCAAAGCGCAGGCCGCGAGCGCAGTGACGCCGGGCGTGCCGCTGTTCGAATCGCTGCTGGTCCACCAGAGCGCGCCGGCGCCGACGGTCACGCACGCGCCGTTTCGCGTGGACCAGGAGACGTACGACGAGTACAGCAACTATCCGCTCGCGCTGCTGGTGCGACCCGGCGCGCTGACCGAGCTGACGCTCGTCCACGACCTCGCGCGCGTGGACGGCACCGCCGCGCGGCAGCTCGCGCGCCGCTACGAAGTCCTGCTCGAGGATCTCGCCCGCGACGGCGCGCGGCAGCTCGCGGCCGTCGACGTGCTGTGTCGCGAGGAGCGCGACGCGCTGCTGGCGGCGGCCCGGGGCCCGCACGTCGCGACGCCCGGCTCCGCGACCGTAGACACGCTCATCGACGAGGCCGCGCGCGGGGCCGGTCCCGGGCCGATGCTGGTGCAGGACGGCGAGGCGGTCAGCGGGCACGCGCTGCTCGAACAGAGCGCGGCGCTGGCGCGGCGCCTGCGGGAATTCGCCGCCAGGAGCGCGGACGAGGCCACCCTGCCCACCGCTTTTGTCGCCGCCGTCTACCTCGAGCGTTCCCCCGCGGCCGTCGTCGCGATGCTCGGCGTGCTGCGCGCCGGCGGCGCCTACGTCCCCATGGACCCGGCCTACCCTGCCGAGCGCGGCCGCGTCGTGCTCGACGATCTCGAGCGCAGCGTCGGCGCCGGCCGGGCGCTCGTCGTCACCAGCGCCGCACTGCGCGCGCGGCTGCCCGCAACCCGACTCGAGACCCTGCTCGTCGACGAGCCGGTGGCGAGTGCCGCGGCGCTGCCGCCGTCGGCGCACGGCGCGGACTCGCTCGCTTACCTCATGTACACCTCCGGCTCTTCCGGGCGGCCGAAAGGGACACTCGTCACGCACCGGAACCTCGTGCATTCGACGCTCGCACGCGCCGCGCACTACGCCAGGCCGCCGGACCGCTTCCTGCTGCTGAGCTCGCTGGCGACCGACAGCTCGGTCGCCGGGATCTACTGGACGCTGGTGAACGGCGGCACGCTCGTATTGCCGCGTCCGCGGGCCGAGCAGTCCATCGACGACATCGCGGCAACGATCGGCGACCACCGGGTCACCCACCTGCTCGCTCTGCCGTCGCTGTACGCCCTGCTGCTCGAGCACGCCGAGCCCGGGCAGCTGGCGTCGTTGACGACGGTCGTGGTCGCCGGCGAGGCCTGTCCGCCGGCGCTCGTCGGCCAGCATTTCGCCACCCTGCCGGGAGTCGAGCTGCACAACGAGTACGGACCCTCGGAAGCGACGGTGTGGGCGACGGCCGCGAAGCTGGCGCCGGCCGACGCCACCGGCGCCGTGCCGATCGGGCGCCCGATCGCGAATACCTCGGTCCACGTCACCGATAGCGCCGGGCGACTCGTCCCGCCCGGCTTCCAGGGCGAGCTCCGCATCGGCGGCGCCGGGGTAGGACTCGGCTACCTCGGCCAGCCGGATCTCACGGCCGCCCGCTTCGTGCCCGACACGTTCGACACGGCAGGCGGACGCCTCTACCGCACGGGCGACCGCGTGCGCCGGCGGCCCGACGGCCAGCTCGACTTTCTTGGCCGGATCGACCACCAGCTGAAAGTGCGCGGACACCGCGTCGAGCCCGAAGAGGTGGAGCTCGCGCTGCGCGCGGTCCCCGGGATCACGGCAGCCGCGGTGGTGATGCCGGCTGCGAGCGCGCGCCCGGGCCGGCTTACCGCTTTCGTCTGCGCGCACGCCACCGCGCCCGACCCTGCAGCGCTGCGGCGGCGGCTCGGCGAGACCCTGCCGGACTTCATGCTGCCGCAGGCGTTTCATGTCGTCGATGCGCTGCCGCGCGGTCCCGGCGGCAAGACTGACCGCGCCGCGCTGACCGCGCGCGCGGCCGACGTCGCAAACGCCGCCGACAACGACCAGCGGGTCGCGCCACGCAACGACGCCGAGGCAACGCTCGCCACGCTGTGGTCGGAGGCGCTAGGAGTCGACGGCGTCGGCGTCCACGATGACTTCTTCGAACTTGGCGGAGACTCGCTGCTGAGCATCCGCATCCTTGCCCGGGCGCGGCGCGCAGGGCTCGAGATCAACCCGGCGGATTTTTTCTCCCGGCCGACCATCGCCGCGCAGGCCGAGCTCGCGGGCGGCGCGCCGGCTGCCAGCGCCGCGCCGCCGCAGACGCGCGAAGCCGCCGCGCCGTTTGCACTCGCCAAGCTCGACGCGGCGGGACTGGCAGCGGTCGCGCGCCAGCTCGGCGGTGCCGAGGACAAGTAGCGCGCGCCGGGGGCGCGGTTGCCCTCAACCGAGCTGGTCGATCCAGCCGCGCAGGTGATCGGCGACGACCGCCGCGTAGCGGCTCATCGCATCGCCGGTATCGCTGCCCGGCACGTACGCGGTGGTCGCGTGGGGCGCCACCTTCTCGATCCAGCGCAGCCGTGGATCGCGCGCCGCGTCGATCGCGCGGTCCGCGGTCAGCAGGACCCGGGTCGGGCCATCCCAGGGCCGCGCCCGGTAGTCGCGCGCGGCCTCCAGGTTAGCGGCCTCGACGCGCCGCTGGCGCAGCTCGAACCGGTTACCGTGCAGCACGTCGCGGTGGCGCAACTTCTCCATCAGCACGGCACCCTTGTGGCGTAACCAATCGGCCCGCTCGCCCGGCTCCAGCGCCCGCCAAGTGGCCACGTACATCCGCGCGCGGTCGCGCACGAAGCCGGGGAGCGTGGGCCGCGGACCGGGCGCCGGCGCCTGGGAATCGTCGTCGTAGACCGGGTCGATGGCGATGATGAGATCCGGCGCGCGCCCCTCGGCGGCGAGCTGCCGCGCCATCTCCAGTATCACCGCGGCGCCGAAGCAGACGCCGAACAGCACGCAGGGGCCGGTGCGTACCGCGGCGCTCTCGGCGAGGAAGTCCGCGGCGATGTCTTCGACCGAAGCGGCCGGGCCGCCCTCGTCGACCAGTGCGCGCGACTGCAGCCCGTAGAACGGCTGATTCTCGCCGAGCGCCCGCGCGAGTTGTGCCAGCCCGACCACGTTGCCGCCGATGCCGGAGGCAGCAAGCAGCGGCGGACGGTCGCCGCGCCGCTGGATGGTCACCAGCGGCGACGCTGCAGCGGCGGGCAGCTCGAGCGCGGCCATGAGCTTGCGTACGCTGCCGGCGGCAAACAGGGTCGACAGCGGCAGTTCGCGGCCGAGGCGCCGCTCGATCGCCGCGAACGCGAGCGCCGCCTGCACCGAGGTGCCGCCGAGGGCAAAGAAGTCGTCGTCGAGCCCGACGTCCGGCAACCCCAGGGTGTTGCGCCAGATCTCGAGCAGCGCCTGTGCCGACGGCGCTGCGCCCGCCCCGCCCTCCGCCTCGCCCGGCGCGGCTTCGGCCTCGTCGGCCTCGTCGGCCACGGCGCCGTCATCGGCCGGCGCGGCAACGGCCGTCACCTCGGCCAGGGAAGCATGCGGCCGGGCGACGATACGTTCGAGACAGGTGCAGAAATCGTCGACCAGTGCGGCCGCAGCGGCGGCTGGGAGCGCGCGGGCGTCGTAGACCGCGGTCACGGCGACGCCGCTGTCCTGCGTCTCCACGGCGAGCGTCATCGGCAGGGCGGAATCGTACGGGCCCGGCAACGGCGTGACCGCGACGCCGGGCGCCGGCGGCGCCATCGCGGTCGGCGCCTGCAGCAGCACGAGCAGGTCGAACAGTGGGGCGTGCGCCGGCAGTCCACTCCAGCGTTGCACGTCGATGGGCGAACAGTGCTCGAACGGGATACGCTCGCCCTGGGCGCGCTGCAGCGCCGCGAGCCAGGCGGTGATCACGGCGCCGGGCTCGAGCCGCACGCGCACCGGCAGGTTGTTGATGAACGATCCCATGATCTCCTCGACGCCCTCGAGCCCGGGCGGGCGGCCGGAGACGGTGAGCCCGAAGATGACGTCACTGCGGCCGGTCCGCTCAGCCACGAGCAGCGCCACGGCACCCTGCACGATGGTGCCTGCGGTGAGGCCTTCCGCGCGGGCCAGCGCGCGCAGGCGGTCGCCATGCTCCGCACCCAGACTGCGGCGCACGACGGGCTGACCCTCGCCCGACCACTCGCTGCGGCGCGCGCGATCGCCGAACAGCGGCGTCGGGCCCGCGCAACCGTCGAGGTAACGGCGCCAGAAGTCCTCCGCCCGCGACGCGTCCTGCTGCCCGAGCCAGGCGACGTAGTCGCGAAAGCCGCGGGGCGGCGCGGCGGCCGCGGCGCCGTCTGCGGCGTAATCCTCGAAGATCTCGCGAAACAGGATCTCGACCGACCACAGGTCGAGCACCAGGTGGTGGCGGCTCCACAGCAGCAGGTGCTCGGTCGGCGCCAAGCGCACGACCGTCACCCGCATCAGCGGTGCGCGGACGAGGTCGAAGCCGCGTTCGCGATCGCGGCGCTGGATCTCCGCAGCGCGTTGCTCGCGCGCGGCCTCGTCGAGGGCGCTCAGGTCGACCAGCTCGACCGGGTCCGGCACCGTCGAGCGCACGACCTGCAGCGGCTGCTCCACCCCCTCCCAAACGAACGCCGTGCGCAGCGCGGGATGGCGCTCGATGGCACCGCGCCAGGCGCGCGCGAAACGCTCGAAGTCGAGCGCGCCGGTGAGCTGGTAGCGAAACTGGTTGGCCAGCGTCGACGACCCGCGCACGCGCAGGGAGTGCATCAGCATCAGCGCCTGCATCGGCGACAGCGGGTAGATGTCGTCGACGTTATCTAGGCTCACTGCGGCTGCCCCGGCTCGGTCCTGCCCTGCCCGGCCAGTGGCTTGGTGGCCTCGAAGGTGATGGTCTCGATGTCGACGAGGCCGGCGGGAGCGCGCTCGTCGTGGCTGACGTTCCTGAGCGGCGCGTGCTCGCTGTCGTTCAACGCGCACTCGACGATGTTCGCGAAGCCGGCATCCTCGAGCGCGTGCCGCAGGATGCGCCGGTCGTAGATGAACTGGTGGCCCCAGTCACGGACGAAATTGTTGACGACGAACAGGGCGTCGCGCACCGGAGCGGTAGCCGGGTCGTCGCGGTTGATCCATTCGAGATGGTAGTCGAGGTAGCGCGCGACGATGGGCGTGTCCGGCTGCCGGTAGATCTCGACCAGGAACGCGAAGTCGGGCGTCGACACGCGCAGCGTGCCGCCAGGCTCGAGCACGCGCAGACATTCGCCGAGCATGAACGCGCCCGAGGCATACGGCAGGTGCTCGATCATGTGGTTGGAGAGCACGTAGCGAAAACTGTCGTCGGGCAGCGGGAAGCGCTGCGTGGCATCGAGATGCAGCGAGGTCGGCGACGGTGGATACCGATCGGAATTGAGCCAGCCGTCGATCTCGTGGCGGCCGGCGCCGAGGTAGAGGCGGCGCTCGGCGTGCGCCGCGAGATAACGCTCGACGAGCGCGCTATCGTGGCGCCCGAATCCCCGGCGCGCCGCCCACACGAGCCGGCGCCGCGCATGCCTGCCGGCGGCGGCCATGGCGCGCGCGGGCTCGAGCACGTGGAGGCGCTCGGCGACGGTTCTCAGCAGGCCCGCCACGCCCGCTCAGTCCCGGGCCTCGCCGAGCAGTGCCGCGATCGCCCGGGCGGCGTGCGCTTCATCGCGGGCGCGGTCGATGTGCCGGCGCATCGCCGCGAGCGCCGGCCGGCGCGCGTCATTGGCGAGGACCTGGCCGATGCGGGCGGCGATGACCTCCGGCGTATCCCGGCGGCGATCGCCGACGAGCCCGAGGCCGTGATAACGCACGCGCGCCGCGGTGCCGGCCTGGTCGAAGATCTCTCGGTAGGGGTAGCTCAATATCGGCACCTCGTGCTGGAGACACTCGTACACCGAGGTCATGCCGCCGTGGACGACCGCACAGTCGGCGCGGGACAGGGCGTGCATCTGCGGCGCCCAGGCCAGCGCGTGCACGTGTCCGGGCAGTGCACCGAGCGTGGCCGGATCGACACGGCCGCCGAGGCCCAGGATCACCGTCCACTCGGGATGCGGCGTCACCGCGCGCACCACGCGCTGCCAGAATTCGTGGTCGTCCCCCCAGAAGTAGGCCCCGAACGCGCAGTAGATGACCTTGCGCGGCGGGCTCGCCTGCCGCGCCTCGGCGGCGATGCGATCGATGGTCGCGGCCGCGTGCCGCTCGCTTTGGGCAAACGCGAACCCGGCACGATCGCTGCTCGTCATCGGACCCACGTAGTAGCAGTCCGGGCGCGGTGCGTGCGGCAGGTCGAACTCGAGCAGGTTGGTGTTGACCATCGGCAGGTGGCGATAGATGAATGGCAGCAGGCCCTGAAAGTAGTCCACTTCGCGCCCGAGCGGAAAGCCGAGCCGCGCTGCGAACGCTTCGAGCTGCGCCTCGTAGCCGGCGCCGTGCCGCCGCGCACGCCGCAGGGCACGCCACCGCCACAGGCGGTAGCGCGCCCAGGCAAGCTCGATGCCTGAGCGCGAGCCGGCGAGGCCGACCCCGGGGGTGATCGGCAGGTGCACCGGGGGCACGCCGGGCTGCTTCCACAGGTTGAAGAAAATATTCAGCAGTGCGACCCGCAAGCCCCCGGTCACGGCGGCGATGACGTGAGCGTGTTCTTCGATGTCGACGAGCACGAGATCGGGAGCCAGTCCGCCGAGCAGGTCGCGGAACTCGTCGACCCGGGCCGCGTCCACCGCGGCGGCGCAGCGCGCCACCCGCGACGCCCGGTCCTTCGCCGCCGACGCCCCCGCCGGCGGCAGCTCGAGGCGCAGCGGCGAGCGCAGGCAGTCGAGGCCGGCGGCGTCGACCGCGTCCCCCGGCGGCGCGATGAGGCTGACCCCGTGCCCGGCGGCGCGCAGCCGCGCCGCGAGCTCGTTGGAGATGATCAGCTTCGAGCGGATCGGCCCGGCGATGATCGCGATCTCAGCCACTGCGCCGCTCCCGAGGAAGGCGTGCAGCGGCCGCTGCCGTCGCTTCGTTCATGCGTCTGGCCCCTCTCCGAACTCGGCGAGCAGGTCGTCGAGATCGTCGGCGCCAAGACCCGCCCGGGCCGCCGCCTCGGCGAGCCCTGACGGCGCGCCCGGCTGCGCCGTCCCGGCTGCGCGGCGCTGCCCCGGCGGCGTCTCGCCGGTGCGTGCCCGACACGCCAGCGCTGCCACCGTGGGATGCTCGAACAGCTCGCCGGGGGTGAATATCAGGCCCGCCTCGCGGGCGCGCGCGGTGATCTGCAGCGCCTGGATAGATTCGCCGCCGAGATCGATGAAGTGCTCCTCGGCACCGACCGCGGCGTGCCCGAGGACCTCGCACCAGATCGCGGCCAGGGCACGCTCGGCGGCGGTCTGCGGGGCCCGCGACGCCGATCGCCGGGCGTCCGACGCCGCCGCCGGGGCGGGCAGCGCGCCCCGGTCGACCTTACCGCTCGGCGTCTGCGGCAGGCACGCGAGCGTGACGTAGGCCGCCGGGATCATGTACGCGGGCAAGAGCGGCCGCAGACGCTCGAACCACGCCGCGCTGCCGCTCTCCGCCGTGCCCCCCGAGGTCTCGTCCGGCACCAGGTAGGCGACGAGGGCGCGGCCACGCCCGGGCAGTTCGCGGGCCACGACCAGCGCCTCGCGCACGTCGGCAAAGCGCGTCAGCGCGCGCTCGATCTCGCCCGGCTCGACGCGGTGCCCGCGGATCTTGATCTGGTGATCGACGCGGCCGAGGAACTCCAGCGTGCCGTCGTCGAGGTAGCGTACCCGGTCGCCGGTGCGATACATGCGGCCGCCGTCCGGCGCAAAAGGATCGGGCACGAAGCGCTCCGCGGTCAGCGCGGGATTGTCGAGGTAGCCGAGCGCGACACCGTGCCCACCGACAAAAAGCTCCCCGGGGACGCCGAAGGGCGCCGGCTGCCCGAACGGGTCGAGTACGTAAAGCCGGTTGTTCTGCAACGCGCTGCCGATCGGCGTGCGACGGTCCTCGCAGGGTGCAGCGGGCACCGAGTAGAAGCTTGCACAGATCGTCGTTTCCGTCGGCCCGTAGCCGTTGACGACGTGCAGGCCCGGCAGCGCCCGCATGAGTCCGGCAAGCACGCGTTGCGGTATCGGCTCCACGCCGACGAGTATGCGGGTAAGGCGCAGGCGCCCCGGCGCCGCTTCGCTCCAGCGGCAAAAGTCCTCGAGCATGAACGGCGGCAGGTAAGCGCTCGCGATGGCCTGCTCGCACATCCAGTCGAACAGGCGCCGCGCATCGGAGCGCAGGTGCGTGGGCACCACGTGCAGCGTCCCTCCCTGCGTCAGCGCGGCAAAGATCTCCCACACCGAGACGTCGAAGCCGACCCCGGTCCACAGGCTGCAGGGATCGCCCGCGCCGAGCGCCCGGCGCCGCTCGAAGTCGGCGATCAGGTTCACCACGCCGCGATGCCGGCAAACCACACCCTTCGGCGTCCCCGTCGAGCCCGAAGTGAACAACACGTAAGCGGGATCGTCGAGACCCGTGCGGCGCCCTGCGCCCGGCGGCCGCTCATGGCTGGCGATGGTCTCGATCCGCAGCACCGGCGGCAGCGCATCCTCGACGGCGGACGGCAACGCGACCGAGCCGTCCCAAAGGATGGCCGCCGGCCGGCCCTGCTCGAGCAGCAGCGCCCGACGGGCGGCCGGGAGCTCGGTGTGGATCGGCAGGTAGGCGGCGCCGGCCTTCAGCGCCGCCAGCATGCCGAGCACGACGTCGACGCCGCGCTCGAGAACCAGCGCGACGCGCTCGCCCGCACCGACGCCGCGGTCCGCGAGCGCCCGGGCCAGCCCGTTCGCGCGGCCCTCGAGCTCGGCATAGGTGAGTGTGCGGTTTTCGTGCGTCACGGCGGCCTGGTCCGGGCGCGCCGCTGCCGCGAGCTCGAACAGCCCGTGCAGCGGCAGCTGCGGATAGGGCGTGGCGTTGTCGTTCAGCGTATGCAGCAGGCGCTCGCGCGCGCCGGCGCCGATCAGGTCCAGCGCCCCGAGCGCACGCTCGCGGTCGTCGATGAAGGCATCGAGCAGGCGCAGGAACTGCTCGGTGACGATCGCTCTCAGGGGCGCCGGCACGGCCTGTTCGTTGAAGTCGAAGTCAACCGCGAGCGCACCCGAACCAGCGAGGTCGCGCACCTGCACCCTGAGCGCGTTGTGCGGTTCCACCGCACCCGCATGCCGGAATTCGACCTCCGTCGGCAGGCCGGCAAAGTCCGGGAACACACCCGGTACGAAGTTCAATAGCGCGGCGAAGTTCCGAATCAGGCGCGCGTTGCCGGTGCCGGCGCGGCCGTGGCGCAAGAAGCTCATGGTCTGTTCGCGCACCTTCGCGTAGAGCGCGGCCAAGGAGTCCCCCGCCGCCACTTCGACGCCGAGCGCAAACATCTCCATGACCAGCCCGATGGTCCTGCGCTGGCGCGGCGTCGTGCGGTTCATCGCCGGCGCGCCGAGCAGCAGCCTCGTCTGTCCGCTGGCGCGATGGAGCAGCGCAAAGGTCACGGTGGCAAAGACCTGGAACAGGGTCACGTCGCGGTTCAGCGCGCGCACGGCGGGTTCGGCGATCAGTGTTTCGAGGGCGCGCGTGCGCGTGGTGCCGAGCTGCACGGTCACGCGCTCGCTGGCGGTCGCGCTGGCCGCGAGCGTGCGGCCGTACAGCGCCGGCGGTTCGCCGGCATCGGCGTGCTGCGCGAGCTGCCGCCAGTGCGCGAGTGCCGCGGCGTTTCGCGGCGAATCAATCCGCTCGCCGAGCTCCGCGGCGTAGTCCTCGAACGGCGGCGGCGGCGCATCGACAGCCGCGCCAGTCATCAGCCTGCGGTAGTGTGCGGCGGTCCGCTCGAACACCAGGCGCGTCGACCAGGCGTCGGCAACCAGGTGGTGCTGGCCGAGGTACCAGACGAAGCTCGCCGGTCCGATCTTCACCAGCGCCGCGTCGAAGCATCGCGTCGCGATGTCGAGCACGCGGCGGTCGCGCGCGGCGAGCCAGGCTGCCAGCGCGGTCTCGGGATGCGCTGCGCCGCTGAGGTCGACGACGTCGTCGAGGGCGTCGCCGACGTCATCGAGCACGCGGCGGCGCGGCACGCCGCCCGCGTCCACGAATACGCTGCGCAGGGCGTCCGCCTCGGCGATCACCGCCGCCCATGCCTGCGCAAAGGCCGTCGCGTCAAGCGGGCCGGCGAGGCGGAAGGTCGTCACCATGTTGTAGATCGGCGCATCCGGGTGCCGCGTCGCGCCGAGCCAGACCAGGAGCTGGCTCGGCGTGAGCGCTGCCCCCCGCGAGCCGCTCACGCGCCACCCGCCGCGCACGCGCGCAGGATGAAGAAGCTGCACGGCGTGCCACCGCCTATGACGAGCTCGTCGACCAGTGACAAACCCGCCGCGTCGATCTCCTCGAGCACCTCGCTGCGGGTGAAGTCATGCCAGAACAGCCAGGTCTCGAAGCGATCGCCGAGCTCGGGGCGGCGATCGTTCAACGACAGCCATGCCGTGAACCGGGCGATCGCGTGGCGCACTGCGGCACCCCGCCCCGGCGGCCGTGGCGTCACCGACAGCACCAGCAGGCCACCGTCGTCCAGCCAGGACGCGAGGCGCGCCAGCCAGGCGAGGCGCGCGGCGCGGTCCGGGATGGTGGAGTACATCCACAACGAAGTGTAGAGCACGTGCCAGTCGACCGCCGGCGGCGTCCAGTGCTCGACGTCCGCCGCGACGAACGAGGCCTCGAATGCGGCGCGCTCGGCGTAGCGCCGCGCCCGTGCGACCACCTCGGTCTGCGCATCGACGGCGGTAACGGCATAGCCCGCGCGGGCAAAGATCTCCGCCTCGCGTCCGTGTCCGCAGTAGAGGTCGAGCAGGCGCCGTCCGTTGCCGTGGCGTTCGAGCAGCGGGAGCAGGCGCTCCTCGTAGCGAATCGGATACATCGCCGGGTCGTAGAACCCGGGTGCGTCCGCGTAGGCCTCGTGCACCAGGCGCCGAATCTCATTCCGGCGCAGCAGGCCGACCGGCAGCCCGGTCGCCACGATCCGGGCTGCGCCGACGAGGCCGTCGAAGACGTGCGGCAGCCGGTCGAGCGCGCGCGCAAGCCGCATACGCCAGCTCGGAGGCTCGGCGCGCGCAGCGGTCGCCGCGGTGGCCGTCACGTCCGCCGCGCGGGCCTCGCGGCTCACGTGCCGCTCCTCGGAGCGTCGACCATGTCGCGGAACAGCGGACTCGAGCGGTAGAGCTCCTCGTAGCGGCCCTCGCCGACGACGCGACCGGCGTCGAGCAGGTAGATGTTGTCACAGGACCGTACCGTGGACAGGCGGTGCGCGACCATGATCACCGTGACCTCGGGCAGGGCCTCGCGCAGCGCCGTCATCACGGCCGCCTCGGTGACGGTGTCGAGCGCGCTCGTGGCCTCGTCGAGCAGCAGCACGGCGGGCCGGCGGTACAGGGCCCGCGCCAGGCCGAGGCGCTGCCGCTGCCCGCCGCTCAGGCGCACGCCCCGCTCCCCGATCGGCGTCGCGTAGCCCTCGTCGAGCTCGTTGGTGATGAACGCGTCGAGCTGCGCGGCGCGCGCCGCGGCGCGCAGCCGCACCTCGTCCACCGCTTCGCCAGCGACGCCGAAGGCGATGTTTTGCGCGATGCTATCGTCGTACAGGAACACTTCCTGCGGCACGTAGGCGACGATCTGCCGCCAGCGGGCGACATTCTCGGGGGTGACCGGCACGCCGTCGATCTCGAGTGCGCCCGTGGTCGGGATCAGCAACCCGACCATGATGTCCGCGAGCGTGGTCTTGCCCGAGCCGGTGGCACCGACCAGCGCCACGCGCTGTCCCTTGCGAATGACGATCCCGACCGCGTCGACGGCCTCGCGGTTCGCACGCTCGTAGCGAAACGAGGCGCCGCCAAAGCGGATCTCGCGGGCATACGGCAGCGGTGCCGGCGGCGCCGTCACGGCCGGCTCGAGCGGGCGTTCCGGTCGCATGTCGCGGGCGACGGAGCGGATCACGGGCAGGCTGTTACTGAGCTTGGCCGCGCTGTCGAATATGGTGTGCAGGGCCGGCATCAGCCGGTAGGTCGCCAGCGCAAACACGCTCAGCAGCGGCACAACGCTCGCAAACGTCTCCTCGGTCGCGACGTACAACAGCACCACGAGGATGATGCCGCCGAACGCGAGGATCTCCATGACGTAGCGCGGTACGTTCGTAGCCAGGTCGAGGCGCGGGTAGATCGCTGCGTAGTCCTGCGAGGCATGCTCGAAACGCTCGACGAAAAAACCTGACGCGTTCGCCACGCGGATTGCCTTCATGCCACTGATCGCGTCCATGAACGTGGTGTAGCGGCGGTTGTCGGTATCGATGCGCTCGGTACCCAGGCGCACGAGCAGACGATGCCGCAGCAGGTGTAGCACGACGTAGGCCGCGCCGAAGCCCGCGAAAGCGGCAATCGAGAGCCTGGGATTGACCAGCAGCAGCAGCACGAACAGCGCCGTCGCGGTGGCCAGCTGCGCGAGCAGCAGGCTGCCGGCAAGCAGCACGTCGGATAGCAGCTTGTTGACGTCGGCAACGATACGGCGCAAGAGTTCCGCGGAACTCGTGACGAGGAAGAACTCGTAGGGCATCTGCATGTAGATCTTCAGCTGCCGTACACACAGGCGATGGGCGGTGCGCCAGATGCTGCGCTGAATGACGTAGCCGGTGAGCGCGGTGGCCAGCACCGAGCCCGTGAACAGGGCGAATACCACGATGCCGGATACCAGCAGCATCTCGCGTTCCGAGCCGAAGCCGCCGAGCTCGTACAGGCGCCCCATCCACGTGTTCTGCTCGACGATCCCGGGCTGGGCGGCGAGTTGCATGAACGGCAGGATCGAGGCGACGCCGGTGACCTGCAGCGCCGCGCCCACGAGCATGCAGGCCACGAGCAGGCCGAACTGGCGATAGTCCTCGGCGACGAAGATGAATCGCAGTCGTCGCAGGTCGTCGAGAGCCGGCATCGCCACCGCTGGTCAGTCCCTCGATTGGCCCGCAGGGGCGCAGTGGCGGCAGGGGCGCTGCATGCCCCTTGCGTGTACCTGTCGCGCCGCTGCGTTCGTTTCGAGCAGCGGGTCGGCGCAGCGCGTCGGCGGGGAAACCGGACGGAGCGCGGCGGAATTGTCACAGATTGTCAACATCGTGGGGCCGTACGTGCGATGGAGAGTGTGGCCGAACCCCATGCGAGGTCACAAGGACTAAAGTACACGAAGCCGCGATTGTGACCGGTCGTGACCTGCCGGTCACGGGCAGGTCGTATACTCCGATGGTCCCGGCGCGCTGCGAGCACGCAGCAGCAACAAGCAGAGATTTGCCCGGTCGGAAGGCGATCGCCGCCGACGACAACAAAGAATAACGCCAATGAAGACCCTATTGCTGACCCGGGAGGACGTCCGCGCCGTCGCGCAGCACGTCGGCCTCGACGAACTCATGGACGAAGCCATCGAGGCCCTGACGCTGGCCTTCGGCCAGTTCGACCGCTCACAGACCCTCACGCCGGTGCGCAGCGGCTTTCAGTACGAGCTGCCGGTACCGGGCCTCGTCGAGTGGATGCCGGCCATGAGCGCGGGGCGCGCGGCGAGCATCAAGCTCGTCGGCTACCACCCGACGAATCCCGCGAACCGCGGTCTGCCGACCGTCCTGTCGACGATCCTGACCTTCGACCTGGAAACCGGCCACCTCACCACGCTGTCGGACGCGACCTTCCTCACGGCGCTGCGCACCGGAGCCGCTTCCGCGGTCGCGAGCAGCGTCCTCGCCGCGTCGGACACCCGTACGCTCGGCCTGCTCGGCTGCGGCGCGCAGGCGGTTACGCAGCTCCACGCGATGTCGCGGCTGTTCGACCTCGAGCGGGTGCTCATCCATGATACGGATACGCGGGTCGAAGCGTCGTTTGCCGCCCGCGCTTACGGCTTCGGACTACCTTCGGCAGTCGCCGTCACCGCCGCCGCGCCGCAAACCATCCTCGCCGAGAGTGACGTGGTGTGCACCCAGACCTCGGTCGCGCCTGGCGCCGGCCCGATCGTGGCCGACGTCCCGACCCGTGCACACCTGCACGTCAACGCCGTGGGTTCCGACTTCCCGGGCAAGACCGAGCTGCCGCGGACGCTGCTCGAGCGCAGCCTCGTCGTCCCGGACTTCCGGTCGCAGGCACTGCACGAGGGCGAGTGCCAGGTGCTCGATCCTGCCGACCTCGGTCCCGATCTCGACGAAATCGTTCGCGATGCCGTGCGCTACGAATCGCATCGGGCCTCAAGCACGGTATTCGATTCGACCGGATGGGCGCTGGAGGACCACGTGATGATCGAGCTGCTGGCCGCGCACGCGCGTCGTCTCGGCCTCGGCCAGCCCGTCGCGCTCGAGGCGATCCCGGAGGACCCGGCAAACCCTTACGAGGCGATGGCGCAGCCGCGTGCCGACGACGAGCCCGCGCCGGGACGCTACGTCGCCCGGGCGTAGGCGGCACAACGGTCGGCGCATGCCGTCACGTGCAAGGTCGCGTCAGCCAGGACGGGCCGCGGCAGTGACGGTATGGCGCATCAGCCTCGACGCCGGAGCCGCGGCGCTGATCGGTGCGCGAGGTCTGTTGAGCGCTACGGAGCGCGAGCGCGCCGCACGGTTTCACCGTGCCCACGACGCGGCCCGCTGGATCCTCGCCCACGGCGCCCTGCGCCGAATCCTGGCCGCACACCTCGGCTGCCCGGCCCGCGCGCTCGTCTTCCGCCCCGGCCGCGGCGGCAAGCCCGTGCTCGCCGGGTCGCGCCGGGTGCTCGAGTTCAACCTCACGCATTCGCACGATTTGGCGCTCGTCGCCGTTGCCAGCGGTGGCACGCCGGTCGGCATCGACGTTGAACGCCTGCGCCCGCTGCCGGACGCGGCGAGCCTGATGACGCGGTTCTTCTCGCCGTCCGAGCAGCGCGAATGGTCGGGGCTGGAACCCGCGGCGCGCGACGCCGCCTTTTTCCGCGCCTGGACACGCAAGGAGGCAGTGGTCAAGGCGACCGGCGACGGCCTGTCGGCGCCTTTCGAGCAGGTCAGCATCAGTGCGGGCACGGGCTCGCGCCCGCGGGTCAGTGCCTATCCAGGGCGCGCCAGCGACCTGCGCCGCTGGCATGTCGTCGACCTCCAACCCGGCGCGGGCTATGCCGGTGCGCTGGCCATGCTCGGCCTGCCGCGCGGACCGATCGAGCTGGTCGACTTCGACCACCGTCCGGGACGTGCCTTGATGCCGCGCCGGTAGCCGGCTCCGCAGTTCGAGTTTTTTGCCTGAACCCCGGCCGGGCTCAATCGCGGCCGCCGGCTTCGGCCGGCCGTGCCGCCGCGTACGCGGCAAACGCCGCGGGCACCCCGTCACGCTTTACGATGCCGCGCCCGAGCTCCCGCGCGCCGGTGAGCGAGAGGTGATGCGGATCGACATAGAGCGGATCGCCATCCGCCGACATCGACGTGCATCGATCGCCCGGGCACAGCACGGCGGTGAGGTCGAAGTAGTCGACGCCACGCCGTGTCGCCGCAAACGCGCGCAGACGTTCGTTGACCGCGGCAATGTCCGGCGCGAGCGGTTGCCGGGGCCGGTCACAGTCGAGACCGGGAAAACGCAGCGCCTTGGCCTCGCAGTGCCGGTCGAAGCCATCGGGTACCGGTGCCTTGCCGAGCAGCACGACCCGGGTGTCGTTGGCGCTGAGAGCCGCCGCCAGCTCGAACACGCGCCCGAGAAAGTCACCACGCATGTCGACATAACCGGGCCACGAAGCGGCGAGCATCACCAGGTCATAGTCGTCGAGCCGTGCCCGCACCGTCTCCAGGGAGGCGCGACAGTTGGCCAGGTCGCGGTCATACACGTACGGGCGCGGCTCGCCGGCGATCGGCGGGCACGACTGGCTCGCGGCGTTGCGAAACCCGAAGCCGGCAGCGTCGGCGAACGCCTCGATCACACCGACGTAGTGTGAGGCGTTCGAGTCGCCCCACAGCAGTCCGGTAGCGCCGTCTGCGCCGACGAGACATGCGGGGTCGTCCAGATCGGCCGGGGTCAGCCGCTGTCGCTGGCAGATCAGCGGATCCGCATGCGGCGGCCGCAGGCGTGCGTCCAGCATCTGCAAACGGTCGCGATAAGCGGTGTTCAGTACCTGCGGGCCGTAGCCACCGGCCCAGGCACTCGCGATCGCAAGCGCCGCGATGGCACCGGCCGGCGCCAGGTACTGGCGCCGGAAGACCCGCAGCGGCGGCAGGCTCGTGGCGCGGCACGGCGTCTCGACGTAGCGATAGCTCAGGTAGGCGAGCAGGAACGTCGCACCCAGCGCGCCGGCCGCGGTCGCCGCATTCAGGCTGCCATGGCCGTAACGCAGGAAGGCGAGGAGCGGCCAGTGCCACAGGTAGGCCGAGTAGGACAGCAGTCCGACCCAGCGCAGCGGCGCGGCACCGAGCACGCGGGTGATGAGCCCCGGCTCGCCGGCGCCGGCGAGAATCAGAGCCATCGAGCCGGCGGTCGGGACCAGCGCGAGCAGGCCGGGAAATGCGGCCTGTTCGTTGATGACCGTCAGCGACACCGCCAGCAGCGCGAGGCCGCCAAGGCCAAGCAGTCCGCTCGCACGGGCGCCAAGGCGCACCCCGCCCGCGCGCGCGAGCGCCATGGCGAGCAGGGCGCCGGCGAGTAATTCCCCTGCCCGCGTCGGCAGCATGTAGAACACGAACGTCGGCGCGGCGGCGTGGAATATCGTGCCGGCGGCAAACGACAGCGCCGCCGCCAGCGCCAGGACCTGCCACGGCAGCGCGATGACGCGGCGATGGCCGAGCAGCAGGAACAACGGCCAGAGGAGATAGAACTGCTCCTCGACGCCGAGCGTCCACAGGTGCAGCAAGGGCGCCTGGCCGGCGTCCGCGGCGAAATAACTGGTGTCCAGGAACAGCCAGAAATAGACGTTGGCCAGCCCGACGATGCTCGCCAGCGCCGCATGCGCCGTGGCCACGGCGTCTTGCGGCAGCATCACCCACTGCGCGGCCGCCGTCGTGACGGCGATCACCAGCATCATCGCCGGCACGATGCGCTTGACCCGCCGGCGATAGAACTCGGCGAGCGAGAAGCGGCCGCGCGCGAGCTCGGACAGAATGTTTCGCGAGATGAGGAATCCGGAGATGACAAAAAAGATATCCACCCCGACAAAGCCACCCGGCAGCGCACGTTCGTCGACGTGGTAGCAGATCACCGCCAGCACCGCGATGGCGCGCAGGCCATCGATGTCCGGCCGATAGACTCGAGCGGGTACTCGGGGCATTGGCCTGTGCCGCCTCAGCCCGGCAGCTCGACTGCCCGGCGGATCCCGTCCTCAGCCCGCGGTGCGACGAATCGCCTGCAAACGCGGTCGCCAGCGCTGACGCGGTGGGAACTGCGCCTGCGCGCGGGTGACTGTGCTGTCGTATGACGCAAGGCTCGCTGCCTGGTCTGGTCCCGGCCCCATCTTAAACGCAGACCAGGCGTGCGATGCCGCCCGCGCCGCATGGTCGGCCCCGGTTCCGGCGGCCCTGCGCGCAGCCTGGGCCGCACCGGTGCCGGCCCAGAACCCCGGCGCCGCGCGCCGGCCTGGCGGGCGTACGTCGCGCATGGCCGTCGATGCGGCGGGACAAGAAATCTGCAACGAACCCGCCGTTGCGGTGATGATTGGTGCCTTCCCCGAGGACGAGCTTCGGCTCATCGAGCTGCAGGCGATCGATGTCACGGGATTCGAATCCACAGGAGGGCCTCCCTGCGTACAGGACGCATGAACCGCCTTCAAGGTGGCTCGCCAGCGGGTACGCTTATCGCTACGGCTCGCGCGCCGGATGGGTCGCGCACCCCGCCACGCACGCGCAGAGTGAAACCGCGCGCACCGAGCTGGGTTGCGACGGAGCCTCCGGTGTCCTACCCCGCGAGCACATTGTCGCCGCTGATCCAAACGTACACACGCTGAAAGCGGCCATCGCACAAGTAGAAGTGATTCACGCTCTGCTTGGTCTGGTGCGTGCCGTCGCGCCCGTCCAGTTCGACGCGGAAACGCGACGAGATGGCGTCTGCGACCGGATCGACGATGTGTTCGAAATCGGTGTGGACGCCGACCGCCCAGTTTTCGAGATAGTCCTCGAACATGCGGCGGATACCGGTCTCGCGACCCGCGCAGGTGATGAAAGCGGACTGCACAGTAAACACGGCATCCACGTTGAAGTGCGCGAGCACCTCGTCGAGCCGGCGCTCGTCGAGTGCGCGGAAATAGGCTTCGACCTGATCTATGTAGGCTCGTCTGTCGCGCATGTCGTTTCACTGCGGCTTCGCGGCACCGGAAGCCGCGCGGGAGGTCGCCACCATAGCATGCAGGTACTCGTCGTATCGATCGTGGGCATTCCCGATGCGTTCGGGTCGTGTCTCAGGACGTGGCGCAGACACCGTGCTCACAATACTCAAGCCCCCGGCGCCTCCGACAGATCCTCGCAGCGACACTGGCCGGTTACCTTGAGCCGCGCGGCCAGGTCGCGAAGCGCGCTGCGCAGGCCCTCCTCCAGTACCGGGTGGTAGAAGGGCATCTCGAGGGCCTTCTGCACCGTGAGCTTCATCTGTACCGCCCATGCGAGCAGGTGCGCCATGTGCTCGACGCGCGGACCGAAAAGTTCTGCGCCGAGAAGCGTGCAGCACTGACGCCGCGCATAAACACGCACCGCGCCCTGGTTGCGACCCATCACCCGGGCACGCCCCTGGTCGTCGAACGAGACCTCTCCGATCTCGACGGCGTCGAGATCGAGATCGCGGTACGGCACGCCGACGATCGCCATCTGGGGATCGGTAAACGCGACTGCGAGCGGCTCGCGTCGTACGTGCGCCGACACGTGCGGATAGGTGACGGCATTGGCGCCGGCGATGCGGCCCTCGTCGGCCGCCTCGTGCAGCAGCGCGATGTGCCCGTTTGCGTCACCGGCGATGAAGACGGGCGCGTCACCCCACTGCGTCGTGGCGGAGTCCCACAGCGGCCTGCCGCGCTCGTCGAGCGGCAGGCCCGCTCGTTCGGCATCGAGGGCGGCGAGGTCGGGCCGTCGTCCGGCTGCTGCGAGCACCTTGTCGAATCGCGCTTCACGTATCTCACCTGCGCCGTCGCACCACCGGATGGCGACACCGTTCTCGTCGGCGCTCGCGTCGAGCACCTGCGACTCGAGCTGGAGATCGAGCTCCGAAGACAACACCGCGCGCGATACCTCGACGACGCGCGGGTCAGAGAACGGGCCCAGCTGGTCGAACGGATTGAACAGCGTGACCCGGACACCGAGCCGTGCGAGCGCCTGGCCGAGCTCGAGGCCGATGATACCGGTGCCGATCACCGCCAGGCTCTCCGGGAAGTCGCGCAGCTCGAAGACGTCGTCGCTGACCATGACGTGCCGTTCGAGCGTATCGAACGGCGGCGGCACCAGCGGCTTGCTGCCCACGGCGACGACGACCGATTTCGCCTTCACCCGTGTGTGGTCGTCCACCTCGAGCGTGGTCGGACCGGTGAATCGGGCGTGACCGCGCAACCGCTGCAGTTCGGGCAGCGCTTCGGTCGCATCGACCACGAAACCCGCAAAGCGGTCGCGTTCGCGCCGTACGCGCTCGAGCACGGCTACGCCGTCGACCCTGACGTCGCCGACCTCGACACCGAAGCGCGACGCACCGGCAACCTCGTGAGCCACGTCCGCGGCGGCGATCAGCAGCTTCGACGGCATGCAGCCGACGCGGGCGCAGGTGGTGCCGTAGGGGCCAGACTCGATCAGTAAGGGCGAGGCACCCGCCTTCTCTACTTCGCGCCGGGCGTTCAGCCCCGCGGTACCGGCACCGATGATGGCGACGTCGACTTCGCGTGTCTGCATGATTCTTTACCTCTGTTTGTGTGAACGGATGCAGTCAGCCTGCACCCGGCGCATCGATAAGTGGCGCCGCATCGGCCTGCGAGCCGAACGGCAGCAACCCGGCCGTTCGCGGTCGGCAGCGGTTCCGGGTTGCGCAAGGCGTCCGCGCTTGTGCCACTGGAAGGCATGGTTTCAACATGCATGATGAAGTCTGTCACTGTCGTCTTCTTTCCGCCCAACCGATCCGATCGCATCCGGTGTCCGCCGGTGCCATGTTCTTGCCCCCGGTGAGCGAAACGGGGCGTGGCCTGGTGCTCGTCGGTTCTCGCTACGGGGCTCACTCCGAATCTTCGGCCCGCTGCCACGTGCCTTGGTCGGTGGTCGACCCGGCATCGCGCCACGGCGGCCGGCGAGGTGGCGCCGGGCAGCCCTGCGAGGCGAGGATCTCGTCGGCGGCGGCCGCTATGGCACCCCGCCACAAGCCGAGTTCCTCCAGCAGTCGGTCGCTGAGCGCGTCGAGGTCGGCAACCATCGTGCGGTAGCGGCGTCGGCATTGCAGGCGGGCCGCGGCGTCTTTGACAATCTCTGAATGCTTCATGGGTCTATTCCTCGTATTGATGGGCATATTGCCGGTCCTTACAGGCCCAGCTCGGCGAGCGCCTGGTGTCCGTCGGGGCGCCGCCCGAGCGGCCAATGGAACAGGCGCTGCAAGTCGCTGATGGGGAGGTCGTTGATGCTCGCGATGCGCAGGCGCATCAGCCCGCTCT